>Ga0302116_1001552_pt1 | contig 13881 bp, 15 predicted proteins | sample AG5_SCM_MG_FD_203124 | JGI IMG/M metagenome (GOLD analysis project Ga0302116, IMG submission 203124) | Marine microbial communities from Western Arctic Ocean, Canada - AG5_SCM | ecosystem: Environmental > Aquatic > Marine > Oceanic | place: Canada: Western Arctic Ocean | collected 2017-10-01 | reverse complement strand
GGACCTACTGGGCAAACTCGACGTCGTGGACGCCGATGAGATCATCGAATTCGTGCAAAAGTGCTGGGTGCCCGAGGTGGGTGGATACGCCCCGTGCGTGTACCACGACGCGCACGTGCTCTACACCCTCAGCGCGGTGCAGATCCTGGCGCTGTTCGACCGCATGGACCTCGTCGACGCGGACGCCATCGCCAAGTTCCTCAACGGACTCCAGCAGGAGGAGGACGGAGCCGTCATGGGTGACGAGTGGGGCGAGGTGAGTCTATTTTTATTCTCGTATGGGCAATTCGACACTGACGTCGTGTTTTGTTGACAGGTTGATACCCGATTCGCGTATTGCGCCCTCTCCACGTCGACGCTCATCGGACGACCGGACTGTATCGATCGTGTACGGATCGTGAAGTGGATCGACGCGTGTAAGAACTTCGACGGAGGGTACGGGAGCGACCCGGGGGGTGAATCCCACGCGGGACAGGTGTTCACGTGCGTCGGGGGTTTGGCGGTGAGTTTTTCTTTGGCATTTTTTGGCATTTTTTGGCAATGGTGTGTATGGGCGATTAGACTGACGTCGTGTTTTGTGTACAGCTGTGCGATGCGGTCGACAAGATCGATCACCTGTTCCTCGGATGGTGGCTCGCGGAGCGGCAGGTCAAGGCGGGTGGACTGAACGGCCGGCCGGAGAAGCTCCCTGACGTGTGTTACAGCTGGTGGGTGCTGTCGTCGCTGTGCATCATGGGGAAGATGCACTGGATCGATCAAAAGGCGTTGGCGAGGTGCGTTTATTTTTATTTCTCGTACGTACGGGCAATTAGACTGATGACGTCGTATTTTGTGTACAGGTTCATACTGAGCGCGCAGGATGAAAAGAAAGGGGGCATCGCCGACAGGCCAGACGACGAACCGGATGTGTATCACACCTTCTTTGGGCTCGCCGCGTTGTCCCTGATGGGGTTCCCGGGGATCAAGCAGATCGATCCGGTGTTCGCGCTGCCGACGTACGTGTGCGAGCGGTTAGGAGTGATGCGCACCGCACCCGACGGCTCCGTGGAGGGACGAACTTGAGTGAGACGATGACAATAATAAGAGCACTTAGGCTGTAACATCAAACGCTAGAAACTACTATTGAGAGCTAAGTTCTAATCGTCGCCGAGCGGTCGGAGAGTTCGCCCGGCTAGCCACGGAGGATGCGGGCACGTGAAATCAAAGTTTAATTCGCCGACATCTGTCCCGATTGTCCGGTACCGGTGACAGTGCAGCCAGATGGCGTCCAACTCCGCGTCCAGCACGCGCCCACCCGCGCCGCCGCCCCTGTGCGCCACCGCCGGGCAATGCGCGCACAGCGGCCAACGAGGGTCCAGTTCTGGATCGTGTCGGACATTGTCGGACACTAGCCCAAGACTGTCGGTCACCCTCGGATCGTCCATCATGACCTCCTCGCGAGACGTCGTCGCGCTGATAGGGGTAGCCGCGCCGCCGTACTTGACGTCGTTGGCGATGGGGTGGCCGATGTGCGCGAGGTGCGCGCGGATCTGGTGCGTCCGGCCCGTCCGTGGCTCGCAGTACACCGCGATGCACCCCGATGGCCCCGATGACCCCGATGACTCACCGCCCGATGACTCCGATGACTCGCTCGCCTCGGCGACTGTGAACACGGTGGTGGCATCCTTCGCGCCTGGAACCGGCGCGGCTCGGGTGGAACACTTCGCGAGCCCGGTGGCCTGGTCGTACGCCATCGGCGCGCTCACCGTGATTCGCATCACGCCATCCTCGCCGCAGCTCCTCGAGACGTACATGTCGTCCAACGGTGCCGTGGATCCACTCCCTTCAATACGGCTGCGATCGAACAAGTAAGATGAAGATGCGCCGACTCCAACCCCGACCCCGGGCTTCGTGTTCACCAGAGCCACGTACGTCTTGGATATCCTCCGTCCACTCATCGCCTCCCGTAACGCACTCGCCGTCCGCCCGTTCCTCGCGAGGAGCAACAACCCGGACACGTTCCTGTCCAGCCTGTGCGCGGGCGCCAGCCAGCCGAGCCCCGGCGAATTCGAGGCGAGAATTCCGAGAACCGTGTTTTTGCGGTACTGGCCCGTCGGATGGACGGGTACCGTCGCGGGTTTGTGCACCGCCACGAGGTCGTCCGTGACTTCCACGATGCCCACAGGATGTGACAGCACCGGGGGCTCGTGTCGGTGGAGAAAGTGACGGACGCGCTCGCCCGCTTTGAGCGGCCTCAGCGCCTCGACCTTCGCCTCAGACCCGAGAAAAGATTTCAAAGATTTTGTGTCGCCGCCGCCGCCGCCGTCGTCTTCGCCCCGCGTCTTCGCTCGCTTGGACTTACCCGGCTTACCCCCCGACGGGTTGTCCACGCGTAGGTACCCCGCCGCGTGCGCTTTTTCGTAGTACGCTCGGTCCCTCGCCGGGAACTCTTTGGCGAAGATTGTAACTACGTCGAGGCCCTCGTGTCGTTTCTTGACGTGCATGACAAAGTCGAACGGGTAGGGCCGCACGAGCCTCGTGCCGTCGCCGGGCAGGACGTAATCGGTGGGCGACGGCGGGTAGTCGAAGAGGTCGTGAAGGCCTTCTGCGTCGTCCTTCTTCCCTGAAGGAGACGCGGGTCGCTTGGCCGCCATCGATGAAGAGCTCAGCTCGGTGAGATTAATCAATCGATCAAATCGAACGATGCGTCACCGTCCGTCGTTCTTGGTGGCGAGGTAGGCGTGATACTCCGCTAGGTTCTCCTCGTACACGATCCAGACGCAGAACTTGCACTGCGGCGAGCTCTGGCAGCAGTCCTCCGCGCCCGGCACGTGCGGCTCCGACGGGGGCTTCGCGACGCACTGGCAGAATCGCCGATGGCAGGCTTCGCAGAGCGGTGGGGGCGGCGGGCGCTCGTCGTGCCGGCCCACCCGGTCGCCGCGCGCGGGGGTTGGACCGCCGGTGCCCGTCCAGACCCCGCGAGCGAGTCGCGCGAGTGTCGCGCGTCCACCCGCGGTGCGCGCGAGCGACATACACAGCGCGCGCGAGCGAGTGGGGAAGAATCTGGAGCGCTCTCCGCCGCCCGTTTGTACGACGCCGCGAAATATTGAACGCGTCATCCTCATTCTTATCTGCGCTCGACGCGTGTGTCCTCGATGTCACCGACGGACGTTCCCGCGTGTCCCCACGCCGCCGCCGCCGCGCGCCGCCGCGTCGCCGACCTCGCGCGCACCATCGCCCCGCACCCCACCGCCGCCGAAGTCGCGGGCGTCGGCGAAGTCTACGTCTACCAGGAAGATCTGAAAAAGTGCCGCGCCGATCTGAGGGCCTTCATCGATGAAGTCAACTGCCACCCGATCCTCCTCCGGCTCGCGTGGCACGACGCCGGCACATTCGACAACACCATCGGCACGTGGCCCCAGTGCGGCGGCGCCAACGGGTCCATCCGCTTCGACCCCGAGATGGACCACGGCGCCAACGCGGGGCTCAAGAAAGCCATCGGATACTTAAAACAATTCAACGAGAAATACCCCAACCTCTCCTGGGCGGATCTCATCCAACTCGCGGGCGCAACCGCCATCGAGTGCGCGGGCGGGCCGAAGATGTACATGCGCTACGGACGCGTGGACACCACTACGCCGACGCAGTGCCCGAAGGAGGGTAACCTACCGGACGCCGAGGCTCCCTACCACGAGGGCGCGGATCCCGACGCCGCGACGCATCTCCGCCGCGTCTTTTACCGCATGGGCTTCGACGATCGCGAAATCGTCGCGCTGTCCGGGGCGCACACCATCGGCCGCGCGTTCAAGGAACGGAGCGGGGTGTCGACGCACGGCTACGGCGAGAAGGGTGCGACGAAGTTTAGCGGGAAAGGGTGCCCGGTGGCGGGCGGTATGAGCAAACAGAGCGGATGCCCGGCGGCGAACGTCGCCCGCCCGGATGGCGTGCCCGGCCTCGGTATGCCCGGCGGTCAGCCGTGGACCAAGCGCTGGCTCACGTTCGACAACTCGTACTACAAGAAGGAGTACACAGATGAGCCGGAGTTGCTGTGGATGAGCACCGACAGGGCTTTACACGAGGATCCGGGGTTCAAGCCCCACTTTGACCTTTACGCCGAGGACCAAAAGGCGTTTCATAGGGACTTCGCCGCGGCGTTCGTGAAGCTGTCGGAGTGCGGCGCGAGGCTCAGGCCCATCAACGGTATCAAGATCAACGAGGACCCGCCCCGGCGGATGGTGTGGCGCGGGTAGAGACGACGTTATTAGGCTTGAAACGAAGCAGAGGGTCGTGATTCTTTTTCATATTTTTCATTCGTCACTCGCACGCGACTAGCAAGTAGCAGCCGATGTGCCGCATCAAGGTGACGCACCGCGGTTCTTTGTCGCCGCCGATGAGCTCGTCCCATATACCCACGCGTCCGCCCCCGCCCCAGCACCGTTTACGCTCCGGGTGCCTCTCGCGGAACCGAATGAGCATGAGCTCTATCGCGTCCCCCGCTGTCCACACCAGACTATTTTCGTCGTGGCCGTCGGTCACCTTCTCCCATACCTCGTGCGTGCTGGAGCCGTAGGCGCTGTCCTGGACGTGGTAGCCTTCACGCAGCCTTACTCGTCCTTCGTTCGCGGTGACTCCCCTGTACCCGTCGAATCCGACGGAGGAGTCGCCCGGGACGTAGACTTCGCACACGACGCCGAAGGTCAGGGTTCGGCCGACGACGGGCGTGCCCGCCGGGGTGACGAGCGGCGCGGCGAGTTCCTCCGCGGTCATCGCGCGTCGGAGTCGCTCCTCGTTCGTGGGCGGGGAGAACCCGCCGTCCACGCGAGGGGGATTCGGAGGGTACCGGACGTCGACGAGCGCGCGGGGAGGGACGACGCCCAGGTCTACGTAGAGACTCTCCAACGAGATATTCGGCCAGTGCCTCGGCCTGTTCTCGCCGGGGTTCGCGGCGCGCACGTTTGGGCGGTAGAACGCCGCGCCGGCGTAGTAGGTCGCCGCGGGGGGCGGGGTGAGGGTCAGGGTCAGATCGTCCGAGTCGGACATCTCGCGCGATGACGTACGGGCGCCCAGGAGGGTGCGCGAGGCGGTGTGGCTCCAAAGCGCGGGAAACCACGACGAGTCGACACGATATTTTGAAAGTTCCTGGGTGATATCGAGCGCACTTTCGCCCCCGCGCTCTTCGCTCGGTACAGGTACGAGAGACGACATCAACAAACGAAACGAAGGTGATGCCGAAGAAGTGTCGCAGCGGTAAAGGTCAGGGTAGATTTAAGAAACGGGTTCGCATCGACACTGACTCACCACTCGCGGAGGATCGCGAGAAGAATGACTCCGATGAGCCCCTCACGCTCGGCCCGGGTTTCGTGCACTTCAGCGGCGACGTGTACTTGCACACCTCGCGGCGACCGGTCAGTTGTTGGACCAAACGACACATATTCGACCTCACCTTCCAGCTGTACGGCGCCGATCGGGTGCGCTACCATTTCAAGGACTGCGATGAGAGAGGTCAGTACAACAAGGGCATAGACGTGGAAAAGCTGCGCTCGCAGATCGCGGTCAGGCGGTACCTCGAACGCGGGGACCTTAAGAACCTCACCGAGACACAGATCGATGAACTCGAAGAACGATGGAACGCCGCGGTGGCTGAATCCAGGGGTCTAGCGATGGCCAAGGCGAAAGGGATTCGCGTGAGTCAGCGGAGCGCGGACGTGGAAGAATTCGACGAGGCGAATGCCAATAATGCCAAGACGACGGAAAGCGTCGTCGCCGCCACCAGACGACGCCAGCTCATGCCGTACATGAACTTTTGTAAGAAGACGCGATCGAAGGTGGTCACCGAAAACCCCGACCTCACTTTCGGTGGGGTCGGTAGAAAACTCGGCGAGATGTGGCGCGAACTCGGCGAGGAGGAGAAGAAAAAATATGCCGAAGAAGAGAAAAGGGAGGAGGTTCCCGAGCCGGAACCCACGGCGGAGGATGCCCCGAAGCTCTCCACCACGCCCCCGAAGCGCGGGCCGGGGAGGCCGAAGAAGAAGCCCCGTGACGCGCTCGGTAGAATCTTGAGGTCGACGAAGGGATCGTCAGGCTTCGACGATGTCATCCCCGCCGACGCCGAGGCTGAGCCACCCGCGACACCGGAGGCCTGCTCGGTGGACTGCGCGACATTGATGGCGGTGGTGGACTGGAGGTCCGCACGGATGCGTGAAGAGATGCGGTCGATGATCGAGAAGGCTTCGGTCGACGAGATGAAGCAACTCGCGGTGATCTACGGCGACGCGCTGGTGCGGAGCACTGAGATCACCATCGAGCAGGCGGAGCGGGTCAAGGCGCTCGAGGCTGACGCCGTGACTGTCGGGGAGGCGCTGGAACGAGCCGTGGCGATGAAGGATGAGATCGGCGAGCGGGTGAAGGTGCTCGAGGGTGACCTCGCGTCGACAGCGGCTATGGGGAACAAGCGGGCGAAGGGGTTCGAGGCTGAAGTCGCGGCAATGGCGGCTGAGAGGGACTCGATGAAGACTGAGAGGGACTCGATGAAGACTGAGAGGGACTCGATGAAGGCTGAGAGGGACTCGATGAAGACTGAGAGAGACTCGATGTACGCTGCGATGGTGGATGAGAGAGACTCGAGGGAGCATGGGGATGAATGTCTGAAGGATGAGTTGGTTAAGATGGCGAAGGTGTGGGCGTTTGACACGCCGCTCTTCAAAGACGTTGCTCCCGAGGAGAAGTTGTATAAGAACGCTGACGACATGGAGTATGACCCGTTCGGCGCCCTCTGGGTGTACACAAGAGAACTGGTGCGGATAGCTCCCATCTGGAAGACTGGCAAGGACAAGGCGAAGGCTGAGCTTAAGAAAGTCAAGGCTGAGCTTAAGAAAGTCAAGGCTGAGAGGAATACGATTGTGAAAGAACACCAGATGGCCTTTGTGGCGACAACGGATTATATTTTTATGAGGGACAAGAAGACGAAGGAGCGCGAGGCTCAGATGGCGGCGATGGTGGCTGAGAGGGACCAGCGGGAGAGGGCCTGGGGGAATGAGTGTGCCCGTGTAGCGAAGGAGCGGTCGGCGCTCCAAGCTAACGTCGCGTCCATCAAGGCCCAGAGGGATAAGTTACGCAAGCGGGAGAAGTACCTCGAGGCTGGCCACAACAACACGACGCAGAGATTTCTCGCCGCGGCGGCTGAGAGGGACGCGATGAAGGCTGAGAGGGACGAGGCTGTGAAGCTCGCTGAGCGACTCCAGGACCGTCTCCGCCAATCAGAAGTGCCGGAAGAAGTGCCGGAAGTTCCCACGGCTTCGCCGGATTCGCGGAAACGAAAGCGAGCGTCGCCGTCGGTCTCACCCGCGGTCGGCGTCAAGTTGGAGCCCGATTTCGATGGCACCGAGCGACGCGGACGGTCGATTCTCCGTCGTATCCTGCCGTCATGGTACTTTACGAAACAAGCCGCCGCGGAGGAGGAGCCGGCGGCGCCCGAGGAGTTCGAGTTTGATCCGAACGACGTGTGAGCGTGTCGACGGCTGTGGTTATGACTCTGGTGGGTGAGCTGAACTGCTGAAACCCAGCGACTGAGAAAGCCACCGTAGCGTTTTAGTACAAGCAGGCATCCTACCCTCGCGCTTACAAGAACGGCAAGAAACGCAGTATCTGCACCAGAATCCCATCCTCCGACAGCGTCTCCCCGACGTCCACCCCGCCAATCTCCAGCGTGTCCAACCCAGCCGTCGCCGCCAGCCTGTCGATCCAGAAGTTCGCCGCTATAAACGCGAGCACCAGCCCGGTGGCGACGTCAACCTGTACACAAAACACGACGTCATTCTAATTGCCCGTACGCGAATCAAAAATGAACTCACCTTTCTCACGTCCGCCATCATGGAGTCCGCCATCATGGAGTCCTCCATCTGACACTCCGCCATCGTCGCCACGTGCTCCGCCTCGTCGTCCCGTATCGCACAGAACGTGTCGTACAGCGTCCTGACCTGAACCCGTCGGCTGCTCCGCGGCCTCGCCGTCTGAAACTCGTCGAAGAGGTACAAGTCGCCCTCCTCGTAATATCGCCGCGCGATTCTCGGAGCCGGCAATTCCCTCAGCGCCTCCTTGTTCTGTTCCGCGAACTGCGCGTACGTGTCCACGGCGTGAGCTTCGATGAGCTCGCTGAAGTTGTACGCCAGCGCCGGGGATATCAGCCACAACGCGTTGAGCACGCCGTAGTACAGCAACGCCGAGTGAAACCCGAGGAATCTGTCGCGCCTGTGAACAAAACACGGTGTCAAACGAATTGCCCATACGGAAATTAAAATAAACTTACCACTTCGTATCCCCGCCCAGCGATTCGTGTATGAGCAGATGGTGATACTCGTTCCACTCCTCGGCGAAGTGCACTCTTCGCAGCTCACTGCTGCGCCGCCACCACCCGAACAGCTCGTACATCGTGAGCATGGTGTTGTAGGAGAAGTAAGGCATCCGCGCCACCGTCTCGAGGAACCAAAACCGTTGGATGGGTCGATCCTCGGGAAAGACGAAGTCTAAAAAGTAACACAGGACGAGGTAAGGCGCCTTGATGATCCAAGGCGCGGGAACCTCCGGCCGCGCCCGCTCCCTCTCCCATATGGCGTCGTTACTGAGCGTCAGCGTGTTGAGCCGGTCCCGGAGTTCGCTCATCAACTCGCGTTCCTCGGTTGATACATCGCGGTTCGCGAGGATGACGGGCTCGCCGTTGCCCGGGACGTCGTCGTCTCCCCTGAACGAAGCCTTCATGGCTTCGAGCTCGCGCGCGAAGTTCTCCGTCGCGAGTTCCAGGGCGTTGCGCGGGACCCCAGGCGGCCTGGTCTTGGAGATGTCGATGTACAGCCCCGCGTTGCTCTGGATGTAGCCGTACTCGCATCGCACGTCCACGTACGGCGACGCGTTGAACAGGATGTCCGCCTCATCTTCAGATTCGGACGAGGCCCGCCCGTCGCGACGCGCGCAAGCCTCCGCGTAGGCATCCTGCGCGGCGCGCAGCGCGGCCTGGGCGTCGTCGCGTTTGGACGCGAGAGCTTCGACCTCGTCGTCGATGCTCGAGCGGCTCGGTTCGGTCACCGCGTGGGTGCTCGAGACGCGCGGGTGCCGAGCACGTTGGAAAAGTGAAAGTTCCTCGACGGTTCGGGGCGGGCCACGAAGAAGCGGCGCGCGGGAGGACCTTCCGGGACGTGCCGGATCCACGCGCGACGCGCGGGGCGTCGGAATACGCGCGGATATCACCACCGGCGCCATCGCCCTCGACGGATACGCGCGGGTGAACGCGCGTGCGCTCGCGCGTGCGATGTCTGGGCACCCGCGCTTTTAGAAAGTTCCGCGTAAAATCCCTCGGCCGCACGAAAATTTGACATGTGGCGCCGGCCGTCGTTTCACCCTACTTGTATGATCTTACAACTCACATCCAGCTGCTGACCGCCATGGACTCCTTCTCCACCTTCCCCTCCCCGAGCGCCTCCCAGCTCGCGCCCGTCAACGCCTTGCTCACCTTCCACAGCCTCGCCGCAGCCTCCTGGTCGTAACTGTACTTTGAGCTCTCCGTTACCTTGAACACTCCCTTCTTACCGCCGGGGCCGACCTCGCTGCCGCCAGGCCCCGACTGCTCCGCGACGTACTTGCCGCTTATCCCCTCCCACGCATCACCGATGCACGCGTCGATCTGTCCACGCGCGCCTTGCGCCGGGGTGATCAAACCGCCCGTCGATCGAAGCAGCGGGTAGAAGTTGAGCGAAAGCGACCGAGGCAGCTCGGTGTCAACGATGCCCTGTGCACAAAACACGCCGTCAGTCCAATTGCCCACACAGACCATTGCCAAAAATTGCCAAAAATAAACTCACCGGGTGCACCGCGTTGACGTCCACGTCGTCTATGCCCGCCAGTCTCATCCGTCTGTGAAGCTCGTACGTGAAGTACAGGTTTGATAGCTTGGTTTTACCGTACGTCAGCCACCCCTGGAGTGAGTACCCGAACATGCCGGTTGAGTTGTGGTTGTCAAAGTCGGGGTGGCCGAACTCGTGCGCCTGTAAGAAACAAAACACGCCGTCAGTCAAATTGCTCGTATGCGAGAATTAAAATGAACGTACCACGGAACTGAGATTGACGATTCGCTTCCGTCCCGGCGCCGCGTTGATGGATGGCATCATGAGGTTTGTGAGGTGGAAGTGCCCGAAGTGGTTCACGCCCATCTGCATCTCGAGTCCGCCCGTGGTGACCTGGCGCTTTGGAAGCGCCATGACCCCGGCGTTGTTCATCAGGCGGTCGCATCTGCCGTACGTGTCCTCGAAGCGCTTCGTGAAGTCCTCGACCGATCTGAGCGAGGCGAGGTCCATGAGCATGACGTCGGGGCGGTTGCCGGTGACGGCGGCGACGTCGTCGGCAGCCTTGTCGCCGCGTCCTTGGTCCCTACACGCCATGACCACCTTGTAGGACGGGTCCCGCGCGATCTCGGTGGCGGAGATGAAGCCCAAGCCGGTGTTGGCGCCGGTGATGACGACCACTTTTTGGTCGGCGGTCGTCGCATCGGCGCGGACGGGGGACACGGACACGGCCGTGCGGCGGGACGCGACCGGTGATTTGCGGCGGGCGCCGAGGCCACGTGCGAGCGAGGGCGCGACCGCGCGACGGGCGGCGATGATTGCCATGACGTGCGTGCGTGCGCGTGAGGGCGGAGAGTGGCGGTGCGTGCGGGTCGGCACGGATAAAAGTCACGTGATACGTGGCCGTCGCTCGCGCCATATTTTTCTCGGACCTCTCGAAACCAGAGGGCAACCCTCTCGCCGCCACTTCGCGCGCCGCCGTGGACACGCAGAAGAGGATGATCGATCCCGATGTGTTGATATACCTGCGACGAGGCTCCGTCTCCATCCTCGAGGCTATCGTAGTGGAGCTCCCGGACATGTTCGCAGCGGAGATACTCCCGAAGCTCGAGTTGGAAGACGCCCTCAACTTGGCTCAGGTGAACAAGTTCTACAACGACGCGGTGTGGAGCGTCGAGGGCGTTCGGTCGTTGGAGCCGAAGATCCGAGCTTTCGCCGCGGATGACAGATGGCAGAACCGGGGTCCCTACGCACCTCAGCACTCTGAACCGATGTATTGGGCGGTGAGGTTCGGAAACGCGCCCGCGGTCAGGGCCCTTCTGGAGTCAGGGGTGGGCGTGAACGATATCGTAGACGAAGCCGGCACTACTGCTTTGGACATTGCCGCTGCTTTCGGTCAAATAGCTGCGATAAACGCACTGATTGATGCAGGGGCTGATTTAAACACGCAGAGCGATGCAGGCGGCCCGCCGATGTGCATCGCCGCTGAAACCGGTCGCACCGCAGCTGTCATGGCGCTCATACATGCGGGTGCGGACATGAACGTTGCCAAACTTCTAAACGGATACACCCCCCTTCACTTAGCAGTTTGTTAGGGATCCGTGGCATGCACAGCCGTGCTGATCCAAGCAGGTGCAGATATATCCATAGTAAACGATGACGACATGACACCGCTTGATATTATTGCAGTGAATTATGGGCCCGAGGAGGAGATTGCAAAGTTGCTTCGAGTCGCTGCGAATTTCCACGCTAAATCCCCTGTGTAATGACGAAACGCTTCAACGCCACTCAAACCTCCGTCACGACCGAGTACACTTATTCCTCGCCACCCCAGGGTTCTTCCCCTGCGCGATCTTCGCGCACTCCGCCACGAACGCCCTCGCCTCCCGTGCGCTGTTCTGCGTCGTGCTCGTCACCCGCCGCACGTACTCCCGGCCGTGCGACTCCGGGTCCAACCCCCACGCACCGCCGAGCAAGTTCACCCGCAGGTGATCGCCGAACTCGTCCCCTAACCTCTCCAGCAACACCCGGAGGAAGTTCACGCACTCCGCCACCGCCGCCGCGCACCCGGCGTCGCGCGGGTCCAAATCCCCGCGCATCACCGCGTCGACGCACGCCTCCTTCGCGACTCGTTGCGCCGCGAAGTTCCGGAACCCCGGCACCGGACCTTCCGGGTCGGCTCCGTTATTCAACACGTCCTCGCGAGTCGGGATCCAGCATGTGGCGAAGCGTATGAGCGCCTGGAGCGCGGACTTGCGGCTCATCGCGGACGGGTGATTGGACGCCGCGGACGCCAGGGTTTCCAGAAAGCACTCGCGAAGTCCGGAGTCGGCTACTAACACCGAGGCTAAATTATTAGCCGCGACGCCTGTGAACAAAACACGACGTCAGTCCAATTCCCCATACGGAAATTAAAATGGAACTTACCGTGCGCGTGAGCGACGAAGAGCTTTTCCAAATCCCTCGCCTCCCTCGCCTCCTCGGTGTTACTACCCGCCTTGAGCGCGGCCGCATCGACGTTGACGTTGACTCCCCCACCGACACCTCCCCCTTGGCCCTGGTTACCACCGAACGCCGGGTTCACGCGGTGCGCGCCGTCCAGGTAGAGCCCGCACACGCCGTTGACTCCCCCACCCGGCGCCGCGAACGGCGTCAACGCAACCGCGATTTGCGAACAAATCGCCGGCAATTGTTGCGCCATGAACGGCGCGAGCTGCTCCTTGAACGACGCCATGAGCTGGTTGATCAGCACGAGGCACTCGCGGAGTTCCACCGCGGACGCACCGTGTCGCATGTGTTCCACGAGCGGCGAGACGTAAGGGAAAACTCGAGCGCCCGTCGTGGTGACCAGCCGCTGAAAATACGCAACCACGCGCTGACGCGTCAATGCGTCGCGCGGCCACAGCTGTACGCACCTCAACGCGGGGTCCAGCCCGGAGCCCAAGATCTCACCCACGCGCGGGGACGTCGTCGTGGCGATCCGGGAGGTGAATCCCTTGGCGACATTACCCATCGCGACGACGGCGTGTTGCGCGGCAGCCGGGTCCTGATTTTGTGGTTGACACGCGGTCTCCACCGCGGCTCTCAACTGATTGAACACAGCCTCGAGGTACCGCACACGCACGTCGTCCGGCACGTCCTCGATGCCGAGTAAGAGCCCGAACGCTTCGAATACGTAGAGCCGGTCGTCGTTGCCCGCGGTGGCCATCGCGCCGCCGGTGCCGCCTCCGGTGCCACCTCCGGATGAGTTTCCGCACGCTCCGCTCGCGTCCGGACGCGCCGCGTCCATCAACACCGGCTCCAGCGCCGCCATGACGCTGGGCAGGACGCCGTGCGACAGTATCTGCCCCCGTAACGGTTTCACGAACCTGCAGAAGAGGTAACACACGCGCCGGCTAACCTCCGGGTTGGGATGCCGCAAGCCCTGTACACAAAACACGACGTCATGCTAATTGCCCATACGGAAATAACCAAATAACCAAATAACCAAATAAAAATGAACGTACCCTCGCGTCCATGAAAGCCGATAGCGCCGGCTGGAGCAACGCGGGCCGGCGCTCGATCGCGAGGTGGTACCGCACGCAAATCTCGAGCAACGCGGGCGCGACGAGCCTGTGCGTGGCGACCCGCGGCGAGTTCGAACCCACGACGTCCCAACGCGACAGAAGCATCTCTACCAACTCGCCCAGCGGCGATTCCTCGACGCCGGGCTTCACCGCGCCGTCGTGCGCGCCTTCTCCCACGAGGTGCAGCGCCGCCAACGCAGCCTCCACCGTCTGCCACCGCGACATGCCAGCGGGCACGAGCGCGGCGGCGAGCGCGTTGCGAACCGCGCCGAGCGCGAGCGCCGGCGCGAGCCTCGCGACGCCCCTAAACAAGACCGCCAACTCCTGCCTGTAAATTAACAAAACACGCCGTCAGTACAATTGCCCATACAGACCATTGCCAAAAATAACCAAAAATAACCAAAAATAACCAAAAATAACCAAAAATAACCAAAAATAACCAAAAATAACCAAAAATAACCAAAAATAACCAAAAATAACCAAAAATAACCAAAAATAACCAAAAA
>Ga0302116_1001549_pt1 | contig 13890 bp, 23 predicted proteins | sample AG5_SCM_MG_FD_203124 | JGI IMG/M metagenome (GOLD analysis project Ga0302116, IMG submission 203124) | Marine microbial communities from Western Arctic Ocean, Canada - AG5_SCM | ecosystem: Environmental > Aquatic > Marine > Oceanic | place: Canada: Western Arctic Ocean | collected 2017-10-01 | reverse complement strand
TCTCCTCCTCTGCCTTCTTCCTTCCTTTGCCGCCCCTCATCCTCGCCTGCACGAAGCTCGCAAGTCGACCCCCCATCCACGTCTTCTCCTCGGCTTTGAGGGCTTCTTCTCTCCGTTCCCGTGCCTTGGCCTTGGCGAGCCGGGCCGCGGTTAGTTGCTGCTGCATTTCCCTCTCTGCTTCCCTCTCTTTCTCCGTGATTCTCTCCTTCTCTAATTTTTTTCGAGCCCTCTCCTCCTCCTGAATATTTTCTCTTCTACGTTGTGCCTCCGTCGCCTCCTCCTCCCTTCTCCTCTCCTCCTGCCTTGCCCTCTCCCTGATCGCCCCCTCCCTCTTCTCGCTCGCAGCCTGAATTATACGGAGATTCGAAGCCCGGACAGACGCGACCTCCCTCTCGGCTCGCAACTCCAATTGAGTTATCACGGCCTCGAGGCATCCTCGAACAGCCGACTGAATCGACATTGAGAAGATGTCAGATGGGGATAGGGTGTTTGTATCTGGTGGCGTTGATTTAAATTTATCTTGCTGTCGGTCCCGCGTCGGTTCCTGTGGTGCCGCCTCCACCAACAGATTACTCGCCTCCGAAATATTCTCCTCGATAGCTCTCATCGAGCTCTCGAGCTGACTAGAACTGGCAGTGAAACTCGCGAAGCCCTCAAGGTTCGCCAGCGCCGAGGTGGTCTCCTCGTCGAAGGCCGAGGCCGACGCCTCCACCCCTCGGATTAGTTTTCTCTTGAGGTCATCAAAGTCAGCGCCGAACAAATTCGGTTCTGGTGACCCCCTGTTGTTACCGTCGTTGAGGGTGTTGGTGGGCGACGACTGGTCGGTTTCTAGGAACTCGTCGTTTAGTTCGGCTTCGAGCTCAAGGAGCTCGAGGTCTGTTAATTGTTGTGTGTCGTCGTCGTCGGTGTACATTTGAAGGTTTTTTTGGTTTGTTTGGCTAGGGTTCGTAATTGGAAGATTGATAGTTTTGGCGTTCTTTTAAGGCAATTTCTCGCACAGAGAGCTTTTATGGTTTGGTAATTGCGCTTCTGAGGAGCTGAGACGTGAACACATATCTTTTTGTACTTTGAATCTCACTCTTAAAATTTTAAAATTAAAAATATTATATTTCAAATAGCAATATTGCAGGTTCAGAGCAGCAGACAGCAGAACTTCAGCATGGCCGACGACGCCACCACATCCGGCCAATCAACCGCCAGCGGTGCGTCCCAAGGCTTCTCGTTCAAAGAGCGTCTAATAGCAGAAAATGCTCTTGTGAGCCCCTATGGCGAACCAACCTACTGGGACGAACGGTACGAGAACAACCGGCGAGAATTCGGCCAGAACTACTCGTTCGACTGGTACTGCGGGACGGAGAAAATAATCGATCTTGTCGAGCTGCACGTTGGGAAGGAGAGGGGGGCGAAGATTCTCGTGTTGGGCTGTGGGAACAGCAACCTCTCTAAGGCGATATTTGATAAGGGCTACCGAAGTATAACTAGTCTTGACATTAGTCCGATTGTTGTGTCGCAGATGATATATAGATTCAGGGAGTGTGAGGGGATGGAGTACGTTGTTGGAGATGCCATGAACCTGAGCATGTGAGTGTATCATCTTCTAAAGCCAGTCTTTTCTCCACCCGACTAACCCAACAAAACAACAACCCTTGACCTTGCCTTGACCTTGATCGGAGCAGGTTCCCCGATAAATATTTCGATGCTGTCATTGAGAAAGGCTGCGTCGATTGCATTTTCTGCTCATACAATGGCATCGATGATGCGCTGATGTGTTTTTCGGAAGCTCACAGATTGCTCAAGCCGGAGGGGAAGTTCATGTCGTTCAGCTACGGGAGCCAGGAGACGAGAGCGGCTCACATGAGGCTCAACAAGTGGGACGTCGAGCTAACCTCTATTCCGTACAGCCACGGCGTGGTGTTGTTCATCGCTACCAAGTGGAAGGAAGTTTCGGCGAAGCAGAAGTTGAAGGTGAGTCGCCAGCCCGTGAGCCGCGAGTGAAGCGAGCTAGGTCACGACTAGTGTATGGTGTCGTCCCTGAACAACCCCCTCGCACAAAAAAATGCGCCTGACCGAAACAGCCTCCATACTTTGGAGTTACGGCCGATTCAGTGATTCGCCTTTTTTTTGCCTTTTTCTACTAAACATCTCGTCACTCGTCACTCGTCACTCGGCATAATGTAATGCAGGTTTTGCTCAAGTACGGTGGCGCGATGGCCAAGAACACCAGCACGATTAAGGAGGCTACAAAGCCGGTCGAGACGAGACACAGCGACCAAACGAGGCACGGCGCGAAGGCCGGAAAGTTGGGGTTGCAAGGGTACCGGTTGTTGTCTGCGGAGGAGGAGAAAGCGTTAGAGCTCGACCCTGAGGCGCGCTTTGATTTCGACGACGTCAAGGATGTGCTGGCGAGCGAGACGATTGAAGTGGAAAAATTGGCGGCGGACATCAGGAAGGAGCAGGAGGAGGAGGTGAGTGAGCGAGTGAGTGAGGGAGGGAGCGAGCGAGGGGCCTGCTCCACACAATAACTAAAACTTTGGGGCGCAGGAGGAGCAGATTCTACGCGGACGTACGACAACAATCGATGTGGTCGACAAAAACGATATTGGCTCGGTGCTCCAGACGAGCATTTTAAAAAACAAGCCGAAAGAAGGCAATAGGAATCAGTCAGCTGTTTGGAATCTTGCCAGGAAATCTATGGCTGCTGAGAAAGTTATGGATGAGGATGCTGATGGCAAGATTTACGATGACGATGAGATGGATGCTTTTACATAGTATATAGTTAGAGTTTTTAGAGGGTTTTAAAATTGTATTTATTTCTTTTTTGGCCGCTGCCTGAGCTGAGACTTTGACGACGACGAAGATTTCGGCGACGAAACAATCTCGAACTCCTCATCCACCTTTTCCTCTTCTTCCGGCGGCGGAGTCTTGTGCGCCCCCACGGGAACGATGGGCCCAATCTTGCCCTTCCAAACCTCGAACTCGGCCTTGACCATGTCTCCCTTGACCAAATCGAACACCTCCCCGGCAAGCACGTTATACCCCTTCCTGTTCAAGTGCAGCCCGTCAAAGCTGCACCGAGCGAAGCAAAATGCATTTTTAATGGAGCAGGGGGGAGCGAGTGTTAATCAATTATGTTATGTTATGTTATGTTATGTTAAGTTTAGAAGTGGCTCGTATTCTCATCTTCCTCAAAGCTCGATCGCTTCGCTCGCTCACCTGCGCATATCCGTCCTGCACAAGTTTCCTCCGATCATCACGAACTTGACGGGGTATAAATTATCGGATTTGGAAGATGCTTTGGCGTCAAGCTTGATCTGCTGCTCGACCATCCTGTTTATCCTGCGCACTTTCCCGACCCCAAAAGTCTCGATAAAGCTCCCGTTGGGGAGAATACCAACCACCACCACCCTCTTTCCTCGCCTAAGCAACAATTGAGTTGAAAAATGTTATGTCAGTTCCTGGTCGGGAGACTCTTTCCGACGGAGATTTCAGCCGAGCGAAGGGGAAAGCCGAGCGCAGCGGAATAAGCAGTGCTTAGCGAATAAGGGGGAATTTCGGGGGGTTCTCCCCAGAAACAATTCTAAGTTATACCACTCCACACCTCAAAAACTACAACATTAAAAGTGGCTCGCTCGCTCCGCTCACTCACCTCTTCAGCTCCCTCCACGTCTCCCTCATGTTCTTCACGCACAATGGCAATTCCTCCTCCGGGTGGATGGGCGTTGTTCCCATTGGATCTCGCCCCAAACTCTGAATCTTGAATCCATGGGTGCCGCGGGTGATGTCCGACAGCCCCATTGACATGATGACGATTGAAGAGGAGGAGGTCGCTCGGATCTTGGTGGTTGGGGTGGTTGGAGTTGTTGTTGCTGCGCCGGCTGAAGGTTTGGGACTGCCGAAAGTCTCTAAAAAATTGCTCCCAGACGTACTCCAGTCCTGGCTGGTGGTTTGGGAACTACCGAAATTCAGCACAGCCCACTGTCTACGAACAGCTGGTGACTTGTAGATTCGATCAAGCAGCCAAGGGCACAAGCCGGAGGTTGCGCCAAACACAACGCCCGTGTCCCCGAGACCAAGGGCGGTAGTGTCACCGATTAACAGTACACTGTGAATAGGGTTTGTGGTTGTTTTACAAGCAACTTTCCGAAACGAAAGGTAAGTATTAATGTAGTTGTTGAATCGAAGATAACTGAGATTTATGAATCTACGAACGCATACGTAGAGGTACCAAACTAGAGTGATAACGTCATCCCGCATGATTTTGCCCAGTGTTGATTTTATCATGAATAATGTATTTAATTTTCATTTTTTATTTTGGGTATTGTAACCAGTGTCGTATATCTACAACCTCGAATCTTAATATGGCCACTCCTCTCTTAGACTCCTGGACCATGTGGGTCAAATACACGTCGAACGGGTCAGGGACGTCAAATTATTCCACGGCTTTCACTGAAATGTGCTCATTCTCAACGATCGAGGAGTTTTGGAGCAACTGGAACCACATCCCATCACCCGGGAAGGTTTTCTTTGATGGTAATGACCGGAAGGGTGTTGGACCGGATGGGCGATTGGTGGAGGAGTTTTGTGTTTTCAAGAAAGGAATCCAGCCAGCCTGGGAGGATCCAGCCAACAAGGACGGGGGCGACTTCTCCGTGCGCGTTTCCCTTAAGCCCGAGCAGCTCGACATCTACTTCCTGAACACTGTGCTTGCCATGATAGGCAATCAGCTCTGCGACGATGACAACATTTGCGGAGTGCGGGTGGTAGACAAGTCTGCCGGAAAGGGAGCTATGTGCCGATTCGAGCTATGGATCAAGCATTCAGATGATCGGAAAATTGCCATTAAGGCGGCCTTTGAAAAGTGTTTGCCGCAGGATTCCGTCTACAAGAAGATCCCGAGTTTTGAATGGCGAGGGCGGTCGGGAAACTAAGCTAAGTAGATGATATTTGAAACACAAATCCTTCTTTTTTATGGACGATATTTTAAATTTGACAGTTTTTGAATGGCTTCAGCAAATCAGTGTTTTTTCATAGATTTATATTCAAAAAATGGCCCTGTCCCACCCCATCCACTTTTAAACTGTCACTTATATCCTCCAATCTCCAATCAGACCTATTCACAATAAGAACTTCAAACAACTTCCTCAAGAGCGAAAAACCCAATTGATAGACAACATATCAACCTGATTGACAATGGCGACCTCCAGGGTATCTGAGATCCTGATGCGAATGAATGAGAATGTGAATAACGTTGATTCATTAAAAACTTGCTGTGGAGGTAAAAAAATGAGCATTCACCTTCGGATGTTAGCTTCACATCCGCTAACCCAAAACACACACACTTGCACATTTTCGCCTGACGACTACAGTTCTGGCCATTCTTTCACGCGATGAAGCTAATAAGCTTCTTATTGCTCGCGATGGTATTCGTCAGATCACCTCTGTGATGAACACGCATATCTCCAATCCCTCTCTTCAAGAGGCGGCTTGTGATTTGATGTGGTCTCTGGCTTTCAACAACAACCTCGTGAAGGAGGTTATTGGCCGCCAGGTGAGTTTTTTTCGTCGCTTCTAACAAAACAATTCTTTTCCCAACATAACCCTAACCCTTCTCGTAGGGTGGAATTCCGGTGATTATCAAGGGCATGCGCCTCCACCCGGGCTCGCCCGACCTCTTGAAGTCGGCCTGTGGAGCTCTTTCCAACCTTTGTCAAAATGCCCAGAACCAAGCCTTGATAGCCGCCCACGGTGGCATCACTGGCATCCTAGATGCCCTTAAGGTGAGCGAGCGAAGCGAGCGAGCCTTGTGACAGAAGAGTGCGAAGCGACGACGACTAACCCACTCACTCAATTTGCCTCGCTTCTCTCGGCGCCGGCGCAGCGGCACAAAACCAACTCGAACCTTCTCCCCTTTATCTTCGATGCCCTCGCGTCCCTCATTGTCGGGAACGAGCGCAACGGGCGCGAAATATCCGAAACTGGCGCCATAAAGCTAATTCTGGATTCAATCCAAGAGAACGGGTCGCGTGCTGACCTGGTTAAGTCGGGTTGCCACGCCCTTGCGATTCTCTCCGATTCCCAAGGTCAAGGCGCAAAGATCTCCGAGGCGGATGGAGTCAAGGTGCTTCTTCCCACCCTCAAGCTCCACCCGAATCACATTGATTTGCACCGTGTGGCTGCCGTTGTGCTCCTCCGGATGCTGCAGGAGTCTCCTGTTGCTAGGGAAATTGCGGAGAGAGGTGGTGTTCCGTTGATGCTTTCCGTTTTGAAGGAGCAGAATCACGAGGTCGAGACAGTTGCTGCCGCATGTCACATTCTATACTCCATAACGCACCCGGATGCCGTTAATTCCACCACTTCAGGAGTAATACCCGTCGACATCGAATCTCAATTGATTCAGAATGGGAATACTGCGGTTGACAAGGCCATAGCAGGTGAGTAAGCGAGCGCTTCGGCTGCCGCTATCCGCAAACCTAGCAGCTAACCTTCAAAAAAATCTCTTTCAATCCTCGGCCGCAGCCCAATCCCAATCCCATTCTAACGAGGAGGACAATTCTTCCTCCCTCTCCTCCCTCTCCTCCCTCTCCTCCCCCTCCCCTCGCCCAGACAACAACGGGGTCAACTCCTTGAATGCACTTATCTCCGTGATTAAACAGCACTCAAATAGAAAAGACGTCGTTCGCGCTTGCGTTCGTTCGCTTGTGAACTTGTCTAAATTCAGATCTTTGCTCGCTTGGGTCGATGCAACGGAGAACATTGGACCTGTATTGGCTGCTGCTGCGGAGGTGAGCGAATGATGAGCCATCCACATCCACATCCATATCCACTAATAATTCAATTCTTTCGCTCGGCGCCGGCGCCGGCGCAGCACACTCAGGCCAGAGACATTACCGACAGCTGCAGGTGAGCGGGCGAAGCGAGCGAGCCTTGAGGAAGACGAGAATACGAGCCACTACTACTAAACCACAACCCACTCAATTCGTTTTCGCACCTTCTTCCCTCGGCGCAGCCTTCTCGTCAAGGCGTTGAGCAAGCGTGTCCCAAACCGGCCGGGAGCTAGACTTTCCGTACTCCATAGCTTCAACCCCTCGGGCGGCATTGGCGGAAATTCGAACGATTTGGAAATGTCAATCAGTGGTTTGCTTTGCTGCTTGAAGGCCCGCCCGAATGACATGGAGCTTGTGGGTGCTGTGTTCGCAACAATATCCAACACCCTCGTCTCAATGAAGACAATGATCTCCAGTACCAGTTCCAGTTCCAATTCGTCAAGGGACAATGCCAAAGTTAAAGAATGGGAGAAGGACAGTTTCCGTGTCACTCTTGTTTGGGCGTCAATGCTTGCTAGAGAGCTCAACCCAAGCAACCCATCCAACAGTTCCTCAACAAACAGCAAAAGCTCGAAACTGAATCAGTCCGAGCTCAACTCCTTGGTGGTGTCCCCCACCAACTCCAAGAAAGCCAGCAGCGACTCCAAGTCCGACTCCAAGAGCAACTCCTCCAATAGCAATAGCAATAGCAATAGCAATAGCAATAGCAATAACAATAGCAATAGCAATAGCAATAGCAACAAAAACAGCAGCGCCAAGACTGCATCGGGTAATCCAAATAATAACAATTTGGAAGAGAACAAGGCGAAAAAAGATTGGAAACTGAAAAACAGCTCGAAAACCAACACGTCCTTTTGGACCACCGAGCGAGCGGTTTGCGTTTTCCACATGGCCAGGTTTCTCAAAACTTTGGTCAAGCAGTACAACGCGAGCTCTCTCTCAATAGGTGAGCGAGCGAAGCGATCAACAACCCACTCCATTCTTTTGACTCACTCGCTCGTTTTGCTTTTGCTTCATTAAAAATGCGCCTCGCTTCGCTCGGCGCAGGCGTTGTCCGCGTGCGATCTACGTCATACAAATCGCCCAACAACAGTAATAACAACGCTCTCGACATTGTTGCCGCCAAGGACATTGTAACCACACTCTTCGAATCAATGCCAATCCAAAACACCACATCTTGCCGAGACGGCAATGTGACAGACCCATCCACCGGCGACATCTCTACGCTCCCCACGGCCCCACCAAGCCAAATGTCAACAAATCCCACTTCGGCCGAAGATGTCTTGGGCAACGTGTGGAACGAGCTCGACACCCTCCTCGCGTGTCTCATTCCTAGCATTCAAGAGGCCGAGATGAATGAGGCGGCCTCGGCTGCGGCGCACAACAGCACCGTCAAGGTTGCCCAATCCATTGCGATTAAGCCCCCAAATCATCTCACCCCCAAGGAAACGGGCAGAAGCCCAACCCCCACCATCAACAACAACAACAACAACAACAAAACTGATCCAGACGCTCCCTCCTCGACATTCACAAAATCGGCCAACATCATCTCAAAAATAGACAATAAAATTTCAAAAGCGACAACAGCTCCATCACCCACAGCATCACGAAACCGAAAAAAATCAAACCCCTCCTCTTCATCCTCCTCTTCCTCCTCCTCCTCTGAGAGCAAGAAAAACAGGTACCTGAACAACCCAGACATCCAGCACGTCAAGGGTAAAATCATGTGCGCTTGCAACCACGGCAACCACCCTTCGCTGAGAGCAAAAACTCGTAATATTCCGATCCATCCCACTCAGGACCCGTCCAACGCCCTGCGGCAGCTCCACCAATTCAGCCCCAACGAGTTGGAGATGATTCACGTTGGTAGAGAGAACCAAAACCAATTCAACAGCGGTGGAAACAGCGATGAGGATCAGGATGTTCCCTCCAAGATGCTTCTATGCTACGAGTCGTGCTCGGCAGCGGGGTTGTCCGTGCAGTCTCGCGAGACCCTAAAGTTTCCCTACGAGGTTACAGAAACAACCTCGCAATTGCTGAAGAACGACTTCCCGTTGTTCGAGCACTCGCTGTCGTTCGACGCTTGCTTCGAAAGCGGAAATTTGTACAAGGTGATCCAGCGAGGTCCCACCGAGTATGATCTGTTTTTGAGGCCAGATTTGCATAGTGCCGCCATGCACACTCAGTGGTTCTACTTTGCCGTGAGCAACACCCACAACAAGAAGAATATTGGTGAGGGGGTGAATGGAACTTCGAGAATAAAATTCAACATAGTCAATATGCTAAAAAATGATTCTCTGTTCAACCAAGGTGAGCTAGCGATGAATCCTGCGAAATGGCTAGAGACATAATGGCTACATCCACTGCTGAACTAACATTATTCCACTCAATTCGGTTGGCTCACTTCACTCGTTTTGCTCTTGATTCATTTAACGCTCGGTGCAGGAATGAGGCCGTGCATGTACAGCGTGCAGGACAGCCAGAACAACAACTACGAGCCCAAGGGTTGGGTGAGATGCGGCGTTCCCGGAACAATAAGCTACTTCCAAAATAGATTTCAAAGAAACGACAGCATTGCGATGGCGAGCAACAGCATGCCTTGCTACTACACGCTCACAATGACAATCGACTTCCACAACGCGGACGACACGTACTTGTTGGCGCACAGTTACCCGTACACGTACACAGACATGAAGCTGCACGTGAACGGGTTGCTGGGGAGCCCGCGAGCAAGCCGGCACATTAGAAGGAAGCTGCTGTGCAAGTCATTGGCGGGACACGACGCGGAATTGCTGACGATTGCTGATTTTGCTGCGACAGAGAATAAGGATACAGGGGCGTTCGGGGTGGAGGAGCAAGACCTTATCAGCCAGAGTGTTCACAAAAGAAAGTGTATCATTTTGTCTGCGCGCGTTCACCCGGGAGAAACCGGCGCATCGTGGATGATGAAGGGGGTCCTGGATTTCCTCACCAGCGAATCCGAGCAAGCCGCCCTGCTGCGCTCAATCTTCGTCTTCAAAATCGTCCCGATGCTGAATCCGGACGGCGTGATCTTCGGCAACAACCGCGTTAATTTGTCCGGCGTCGATTTGAACAGGACGTGGAAGCGCCCGATCAAGACCGAGCACCCAACCATATTTTACTGGAAGAACATGATCAGGGATTTAAAAAGCATCTACGAGGTGGCAATGTTTGTGGATTTGCACGGCCACAGTCGAAAGATGAACACGTTCATGTACGGCTGCGACGATAGGCGGAAGGTGAGCTGTGAGCGAAGCCAGCCATGAGCGAAGCGAGCCAGCCATGAGCGAAGCGAGCCAGCCATGAGCGAAGCGAGCCAGCAATACCATACACTAGTTGTGACTAGCTCGCTTCAAGGCTTGCTCGCCAACAACACCATACACTAGTTGTGACTAGCTCGCTTCAAGGCTTGCTCGCCAACAACACCATACACAGGTTGTGACTAACTCGCTTCGCTCGCTGCTCGCTTTTTCCACAGCCTCGGCCAACCGTTCGGGTATTTCCGAAACTCTTGAGCTGGAACCAGTACGGGCGAAAGTACGTGAGCTTTGCGGACTGCTGCTTCGCGGTGAAGAAGGGGAGGGAGGGAACGGGTAGGGTCGTGGTTTCTAAAGAGCTAGGTATCCACAACAGCTACACGCTAGAGGCGACGTTTTGCGGGGCGGATTTTGGACCTCTGAAAGATGTCCACTTCAACACGGCGCACTTGTGTGAATCTGGGAGGGCGCTGATCGACACACTGTTGGATTACTTTTTGCCGAATCCCCAGCAGCGAGAAAAGGTGGGTGTGGGTTGGGGGTTGGGGGTTGGGGAGGGTTGGGGGGGGTTGGGGGGAGCGAGTCAAAAAACTAACTAAAAAACAAAAACAGGCGGCAAACTTGCTGAAGCAGGCCAGTGAACGGAAAGCTGCGAGGGACAGGAGCGAGAGAATGGCCGTCGCAAGGCAAGCAATGCAGCAAATTAGGGCGGACAATGCCTTGGTTGCTGCGAACCAGCTGCTTTGCAAAGAGGATGAGGTGCTCAATGAGCAGCAGAATGGTGGAACCGGATCTGGAGCTGACAAAAAGAAAAATGAGCACGAACATCCGACGGGAAACGGCAGCATTGCTAGCAACAAATTCTCTTCGGGGAAAAGTCTCGGATCTACAAAGGTTAACGGCTTCATGATTGCGAGGCACAAGAGCAACGGCTACGATTCGAAGATTAGCGCATCCACGTCCGCGTCCGCATCCACGACATCAACAGCCACAACTTTGATGAAATCGAGCACGAGCAACAGCTCGCTGGCAGTGGAAAATGGCAACGGAAGTGGCAGCACAGGGAACGAGGACATGACTCACCACCGGAGAGCTAGCTCTGATGGAAGCTCCTTAAGAAGCAACAACTTCGATAGGAGTAACTTCGAGAAGCAGCACCGCGTCAACGGGTTCATGAGCGAATCGAACAATAATAGCAGCATTAGAAGCAGCACTCAGGGGATCAACAGGCTAAGGGTGGGTTCCGCCAACGACTCCGGAGGAGGAGCGTCTATTGGATCGGCGAGTGTTGCAAGCGTTGACAAGAGTAACAACAATAATTTGGCCCCTGCCAGCACGTTGGTGAGAAGGGAAAACACGCAACACACACAGCTAGCCGTGTTAAAGAACAAGGGCGGCAGCTCTCAGAGCTGGCTTCTAAACACGTTGACTCGAGACACGGACAAGATTAATAATGAGCGAAGCAATAGAATGCAGCATTTGAGGAACTCGAGCACTCCGTCGCCGGGCCCTCCGGCGAGCTTTGCGCTGGGGTCGGGGTCGGCGGTGGACCTTGGAGTGGGGGGCGGGGGCGGAACATCGCCGGCGAATCGAAATCGTCACCACGTGAGCGTGAGCAGCAGGTCACCGAGGACGCACATATCAACGGGGGGGCAAAACGCTGTGGGGGAAAGGGGGGGAGGGGGAAGAAGTCCCCAAATATTTTCAGAAAATTTACTTCCCAGGGTTGGAAGCAGCGGCGCAAATTTGTGAAAGAATTGATGTTTGTTTTTTCCCAAAATTTAAATGTTTATTAGTTTGGTTAGTTGTGGAATTTTTGGCCGCTTGCGGCCATGTCCTTGAGCAGCTGTGCCGGCTCAAACTGTGGGCCGTAGGTTTCAGCAAAGCCGTTCATTAGCGCAACGTACTTGTCTATGCCGTAGGTGTCTAAGTATTCGAACGGTCCACCGCGGAATGGTGCGAAGCCAGTTCCGAAAATCAGGCCAATGTCGCCGACGACGGGGTCTGCAATAATTTCGTCCTGCGCCGAGCGAAGAAGGTACCAAACGAATTGAGTGGGTTAGTGTTGGTAGTGGCTCGTGTATGTTTCTCGCTCACCTGAAGGCACATGACGGCCTCGTTGATGAATCTCGAAACGATGCGGTTCTGAACTTCCTCCTCTTTCAAGCCAAGATCCCTCTTGACGAAGTCCTTGGCGTACTGCCTGACCTCGGGGCTGATGGTCTTCTTGGCCTTCGGGTTCTTGAGATCGTAGGTGTAAAAGCCCTGGCCGCTCTTGCGTCCGAGCCAACCCTTCTCGATCATGTCGCCCATGAGGCTGATGTCACCGCCGGTCATTCTAACGCCCAAATCCGCCTGCACCGAGCGAAGCGAGGTGCATTTTAAAAAAGCAAGAGCAAAACGAGCGAAGTGGGCCAAACGAATTGAGTAGAATAATGTTAGTTCAGTAGTGGATGTAGCCATTATGTCTGTAGCCATTTCGCGGATTCAAAAATCGCTCGAGTCTTCCTCCAAGCAAAGCAAAGCAAAGCAAAGCAAAGCAAAACTCGCTCACCTTGCTCAGGAAGGAGGCAACGTGTCCAGACACGTCGATTCCAACCTCGTCGGCAAGCGTAACGGGGCCGACGGGCATGCCGAAGTTAACCATGCTCTGGTCAAGCATTTCGAGGTCGACGCCGTCAGCAGCGAGGGCGGATACCTCAACGAGGAAGGGGCCCAAGCACCTGTTGACGTAGAATCCAGGAACGTCCTTGACGGCAATGCACGTCTTCCCCTGCTTCGTTCCGACGTCGCAGGCAGCGGCAAGTGCAGCCTTGCCGGTTCCAGCGTGGGGAATGATCTCGAGCAAGGGCATGGAAGGGACGGGGGAGAAGTAGTGCATTCCAACGACGTTTTCGGGGCGCTTCGATGCCTCGGCAATAGCGGAGATGGGAATTGCGCTGGTGTTGGTAGCAAACACGCAGTCATCACGGATGACCTCCTCCATCTCCTTGATCACGCGGTGCTTAAGTGATAGGTCCTCGAAAACGGCCTCGATGACCATGTCGGCTGATTTGAAGTGCTGCGAGTGGGTTAGTCGCAAAAGCACTCTTCTGTCACACCTTATGTTCGCTCACCTTGTGCCAGGACTCTGACTCGTCCGTCAAAGGGACAATGTTGGCGGTGTTCTGGTTGTACTTGTGCATGGTTATTTTCTTTCTCTTGAGCTTCTTCCCCCAGTTGCCCTCGACGTAGCTCTCGCCCCTGGCAATTCCAGCATCGTCCTTGTCCTTCAACAAAACACGGTAGCCCTTCTCGGCGCTAACCTGAGCAATTCCAGCACCCATCAACCCGGCACCGAGCACCGCAACATTCTTGACCTTGGTGGTGGGCTCTCCAAACTCGTGCTTCTTCAACGCCGTCATGCCATCAAAAATTCCAATCAAGGCGGCAGATTCGGGAGTCGCGGCAAGCCTGGCGAACTGCTCCCTCTCGAACTTGAACTTCTCGTCGTCGCTGGAGGCCTCGAGGCCGTTCTTGACACAGTCAACAATAGCAAAGGGGCTCGGGTACTTTCCGTTCGTGTTCTTCATGACCATCTTGTTGATTGTTTCCCACATTTTATTCCTCCCAACCTTCGTGTCCTCGATTCCCCACTGAATCCAGCCCTTCTTCTTCGGCTTGAGCTTAAGGGTTTTATTGGCGAGTTGTTCGGCGCTCTTGACGGCGACCATTTCGAGGCTGGTGTGGGGGGGGGGGGGGGGGTTAGTTTTGGAGAAATTGCAACACTCATATCTCACTCACTCCAC
>Ga0302116_1001545_pt1 | contig 13918 bp, 14 predicted proteins | sample AG5_SCM_MG_FD_203124 | JGI IMG/M metagenome (GOLD analysis project Ga0302116, IMG submission 203124) | Marine microbial communities from Western Arctic Ocean, Canada - AG5_SCM | ecosystem: Environmental > Aquatic > Marine > Oceanic | place: Canada: Western Arctic Ocean | collected 2017-10-01 | reverse complement strand
AGCTCGGTTTTTTCAGCAGATTTTTCTCAAAGTCCAAGAAATTACCCTCCCCCCAGCCCCCCCCCACCGCTCCACCACCTGACGACAGCAATGTAACTCTAGACATGAGCGAAAATTTTGAGTTTGCGTCTGGTGATGAAGATGAAGATGAGACGGCCCAGAAGATTAAAAAGACCAACATGCTTGAAGACGACATGGACATGGTTGAGTTCAACGTTTCTGACTCTGAGCTGGCGCCGCTGTCTTCCGCGATAAAAAATGACAATTCCAACCCAGACCCAAACCCAAACCCAAATTCCGAAGCTGACGAAAAAAAGAAACGGAAACGGCAGAATCGAGCCAAAAGGCTTGCCTCGATCCACAACATTCCAATCATGGTCGAAGAAGAGCCCCCCGAACCTGAGAAAACGTTGGAAGAAATCGAAGCCGAGCAGGACGAGCTTGAGCGGCTCGAGGACGAGAAGGAAGACGCCAAGCGGAGAGAAAACGAGGAGTTTCTCCGCAAGCTCCGCGAAGGCAGCGACGCGTCGTCCGAGATTTCCGAGAACGAGAACGGCAAAAAGAACCTGGTAAAGGTCGTTGACACGGTCAACGGTTCAGCCTTGTACAAGTTCGAGCGCTTCTTCGTGTACGCCCAGATCCTCTCGGTCATTCTCTCGATCGACGTCGCTTGGCCGGAAGCGTTCAGAGCAGTTTGGGGGGCCACAGACTTCTCCCACGAGTGGTTCGTTAATTTCTTTTTCATCGGTTTCAAGGCGTTTGACTCCGAGAACAACCCGATCCACGGGTTCGTAGACATGCGGCCGAACTTCTTTGAGGACTACAAAACGATTGCCAACTTTGCCCTCAAGCTAGTTTGCGTCGTTCTCCTCATCGTTGTCCTGTTCTCCTTCTGGGTGATTCGAGATTACACCAATCCCGTCTACACCGACCACTGGATCAACGTGTACGTGACGCACTGGTGGAACCTCCTCCTCTTTTGGAAGAGCGGAGTCGGGAGAGCAATCTTCTACCTTGGTATTGCTGAAGGCGCAGTGATCGCCATCGGGTCAGCATTGCTGATCTTGACCGACACTCCAAACATTGCGTACGCGGTAATGATCTCCGGATCATTGTTCCTTGCGACCCTCCTCTTCTTTTACATTCTTATAATTCAAGGTGTCCGGATACTTCTCAAGTCAAAGACCCGCAACAACACCTACTACACCCTCCGCATAATGATGAAGGTGAGCGAGCGAAGCGAGCGAGCCTTGATGAAGACGAGAATACTCGCGATGAATCCCGCGAAATGGCTTGACAGACATAAGGGCTACATCCACTACTAAACTAATATTATTCCACTCATTTCGTTTGACTCGATTCATTCGTTTTGTTCTTGTTTCATTAAAAATGCGTCTCGTTTCGCTTCGCTCGGCGCAGATTATCATCGAGACGAAGAACAAGTTGTGCCTCTCCTTGCTCACGGCCATCTATATGCCAACGTGCATCTCAATCGCAATGGCTGTTTTGCCAATGTATGATTGGAACGACCACCACGCGCCTCTCTACCGGTCTGAAGGGTACTGCACGGCGAACTGCAACTACCACGTGCCCTGTTACCTAATGGGCTTCCCCCCAATCATTGTCATAACGAACGGAACTTCCGTAACCACCCCGATCATAGAGTGCCACACGACGGCCGGTTACTCGATAGTGTCCGCAACTTCGATGCTCGTACCAATTTACATGATTGGCTTTCCGCTCCTGTGCTTCTACCTTGCGCGCCTGTCCTACGCGGCCTGCAAGCGGTCAACGTGGTTCCCCAACTACGTGGCCCAATACCAGTCCTTCATGAATTCCAAGAGGCACATGAGGAAGGAGTCCAGCTTCATTTTCAGACAAAAGATCAAGGCGCTGGTGGCATTGTCCGCCCTGATCAAGGGGTTAAAGAGGTGAGCGAGCGGAGCGGGGGGAGGTCGAGGAAGACTCGAATACGAGCCACTACTAAACTAACATTATTCTCAATTTACTTCGCACCTTCTTCGCTCGGCGCAGCGACATCAAGGGCCTCGTCCTTTTAATTATGATGAGCGAGCAGAAGCAAAAGTCAACGTACGAGCTCAAGCAGATTAAGATCAAGAAGCAGGCCAAACTGGATAATGAACAGGCTTGGATCGACGCCCAACCTATGATTAGAAAGCGCGTGAAGGCCTTCGCCCTGGGAAACGTTTTCACCCTGTACATTTACGCAATGATCTTTGCTAATTTAGCCACCATGGGCCAAGAAAACGGCGTAATGGAGTTCGACATTTTGTTGATGAATAACTCCACAACTGTCCCAGACACTGACGGCGTCTACCCCCCATCGGCCTCCGAGCCGAAAATAATGAACACGCCCCTCGTCGAAAGGCTCAACACATTTTTCGCAATTGTCTTTATCGTTGAGTTCGTCTTGAAGCTCGGCGGGCTGGGAATAAAATTCTACTTCCGCGATCACTTCAACAAGTGAGCGAGCGAAGCGAGGCGAGCGAGCTTTGATGACGACAAAATACTCGCGATGAATCCTCGAAATGGCTACAGACGGCAAAATCCACTACTGAACTAACCCACTCAATTCGTTTGGCTCGCTCGGTGCAGGTTCGATTTCCTGCTGGTTTCGTACAGCTTGTTCGAAATGTTTGTGATGCCCTACTTGGTCGGGGATGGCGGTGGGGGTGGCGGTGCGGGAGGCGCGCGCTCCTTGAAGCTTGTTCGAATGGCCAAACTTCTGCGAATGGCCAAACTCGGAAAGGTTGTCAACTCGATTATGAAAATTGTGAAGAAGCACATGAAGCGGGTCGACGTTTTGTACGATGCGGATAACTACGACGACTACGAGTGGAGAAGAAATTTGAAGCGTTTTTGCACTCGGGACGCGGTCACAAATGTAATATATGTTCTCATCTTTGTGAACCTCGCAGGTGTAATTGTGGATCCAGACATTCGGGCCGACTACAACTTCGGTAACAACCTGATGTTCATCAGCGATCGGGTGTTTGCCGTTCTATTTACAATTGAACTGCTAATGAAATGGCTTGGCCTCGGCTTGAAGCTCTATTTCATGGACCCTTTCGAACAAATGAATTTCTGGCTCGTTTCGATGGGCTGGGTGGAAATTGTTTTTGACACGAGCACGTTGATGCCGCTAAACTCCGGCAAATGGAGCGCAGAGTACCTGAATTCATTGAACAATTCCACCAACGCAACCACCGCTGTGCGCCTCCTCCAAGAGGTGGTCGTAGCGGTGGCTGGGGCAGGGGCTGGGACTGAGCAGGAGGGCAGCGCCACCGGATTCTTGAAATTCTTGCGTTTCGCGCGATTCGCGCGATTCGCTCGAGTGCTCAAAATCCTCAAACCGCAGTCGCAGTCTGCGTGGAGGTTTCAGAAAAGTTTAGAGGTGAGCGAGTAGCAATAACATAATTATTCGGCCAGATCAGCTTTCTAACCCACCCCCAACAGTACAAGATTGTCCAGATGAACAAAAAGTTCACTTCTTCTTCCTCGGAGTACTTGTCAACAATAAAATCGTTCGCGGTTGACCACGACTTGGTCATCACCAAGTGGGACGGTTTGCTCGACGCTTCTACGGCCGTTTACCTCTTCCAGCCCTTCAAGCACCACCTTCGCTACTGGAAGCTAGTAACGTTTTTGGAAAATTTGCTCATTTCCCTCTTCTCGGTTTACCTCCGGCGTGCGCACTCTCCCTCGGAGCAGCTAGGTGCGCTCATGGTTATTCTTATCACGTTCCAAGCTCTTCATTTGCTATTTCTCCCCTACATTGTTTCTCGGGAAAGGAAGCTTGACGCCTTCTGCCGGTTGGTCAACATTTGGAACTGCGGCCTCGGCATCCTAATTGCCGAGGGCATGCTCGACAATCTCTTCGCGGGGGTACTGTTGATCTGGGGCAACCTTGGCATCTTGATGGTGTTCGGGACGGTCATGCAAGTGCCCCAGCTGATCAAAATCCTCTTCAAGGGAATGCGCTCGAGGGTGGATGCTGGCGTTGTGCAGTTCTTGTTCGGCCAGATCGAGCGCAAGAAGCTCGCATTGGAGTTCAGCCACACTGGGCTCACCACTTTGCAGCAGTGGGACAATATCCTCCAGGACCAAAAGTGGAACGGTGTTGTTGGGTTTGGTACCAAAACTAAACCCACCAATTTGCTCACCTCGAGAGAACGGATGGCCCACGTTAGGTGGGCCGCTCTTCGAAACTTGACTCTGATAAACGTTCGGGACTCCACCGGTGTGTCGATCCTTCACGAGGCCATGGCCAAGGCGGAGCCGGAAGGTGAGCGAGCGAGCGAGCTTTGAGGAAGCGAGCGATGAATCCCGCGAAATGGCTACAGACGGCTACATACACTACACTAATAAGCCCACCCAATTTCGTTTGGCTCGCTCGTTTCGCTCGTCCTTCATTGAAAATGCGCCTCGTTTCGCTTCGCTTCACTCGGCGCAGTTTGCCGATGGCTCGTCCACCACGAGCCGGAGTTTGTCAACTTGGAAGACGACGGCAGGGACACTCCCCTGCTGATCGGATTGAAAGAGCTCTCCAGGTCGCTTCTCGCGTTCGCGAAGAAGCCGACGGAGGAATCGTCCTGGAGGCGGGCGCGCCTGTCGGACATATTCCTCTCTCCCCAAATTCAGTCATCCGAACCGTTGTGGAACCGGTTCCACTACGCCACGCTGAACGAGATCGCCGTTCCCCATCTCGGCGAGCTCACCCAGCAGTTGACTTCGGTCTTTGACCTCTCCCCCCCGGAGGGCTACGTGCGTATCAGCCAGTGGCCCAACTACGACCCGTCGATAATGAACTTTTTGGCGGAAATGTTCGTCGCCTCCCGGACTCACCTGAACCTCCGAAACAAGGAGCTTGGGGACGTCGGGTTCGATGCGCTCATGGCTATGAACAATGCCATGCAAAACAAGCTCACGACCTTCACGGTCCCGACCAACTTTCAGCTTCACTACCCCATCAACGTGCTTAACATGGACTTGCGTTCCAACAGGCTCACCAACGAGGCGGGAATGAGCCTCGCAGATATGCTTGGCAGCAACCAGACCATGACGAGCTTGGATCTGAGCGACAATGCCATCGATGACGAGGCCGGGGTGGCAATAATGGAGGCGCTCCGGCACAACCACAGCTTGAAGACGCTCCTCTTCGCGGCCAACTTGCTCGGTCCGGGAGCGGGGAAGGAGGTGAGCGAGCGAAGCGAGCGAGCCTTGTGACAGAAGAGTGTGAAGCGACTAACCCACTCCTAATTCACTCTTGCTCTCGTGCTTCTTTAATAATGCGCCTCGCTTCGCTCGGCGCAGCTGGCTCACTGCTTGCGGAGGAACAATGTGCTGGCCTCCTTGGACGTTAGCGACAACTCGATGGGGCCCAAGAGGTTCTGGAAGGACCATTTGACGGAGGTTGTCGTGGAGGGCAGCGGCTACGAGCTCGGTATGAGCCTCCGCCACAACAAGTCCTTGACGAACTTCAACCTTGCCAGCAATCGGCTTGGCGAGCAGACCGGCGATGCGTTTGCCCAAATGATGAGGAAGAATACGACACTGCTAAGGTTGAACTTGAAAACGAACGAGATTCTCTCGGACGGCGGCAGGTACATCAGCAACTCGTTATCGAAAAAGAACACAATCACCTATTTGAACCTTGCGGACAACCAGCTTGGGAGCAAGGCGGGCATGGCCATGGCAAGGAGTCTGAAAGACAACCACACGTTGGCTCACCTTGATCTGTCGACGAACCGCATGGGCTACAAGGCCGGGCAGGCGTTTGCGATTGCAATGATGCACAACACCAGTTTGGTCAGCATTAACTTAACCAACAACGCCTTTGGACCGAACGTGGGCAAAAAGTGGGCGGGAGCGCTTGCGAGGAATATCGGTTTGACCGAGTTGAACTTCAGGTGAGCGAGCGAAGCGAGCGAGCCTTCATGAAGACGAGCATAATCGCAATGAATCAACACCCGCGAAATGGCTACATACATAATGACTACATCCACTACTAAACTAACCCACTCAATTCTTTTGACTCGCTCGTTTTGCGCAGCTGCAACGATTTGGGCAAGACGAGCCACCTTGGAGGCGATACCGATGAGCTCGGAGTAATGCTGAGGAAGGCGCTGACAACCAACCAAACCTTGACGAGTCTGGACTTTAGCAAGTGCCACTTTGACTCCGTTACGTTTGTGGCCATGAGCGGGAGCTTCATGCAGATGAAGGCGCTAAAGTCGCTCAAGCTCAACTACCTGGAACTAGACGAGCCTTGCACGCTACAGTTGTGCAACGCGCTGGACTCGTTCCCCATCACCACTTTGAGCATCGCAAACTGCGCCATCGGCGAGAGCGCCAAGAGCGCGAGCCTGCTGTCCGAGGCGCTCGGGCACGCACAGACGCTGACAAACTTAAACGTTGGCAACAACAAGCTGGGTGGCCGGTGCTGCGAGAAGTTGGCGAGCTTCTTGAAGGGAGAAACGATAGTGATTCGGACCTTGAATATGGAAGGGAATAATTTCGGGGCGGAGGGGGGCATGGAAATTGCCAGCGCCTTGAGCCACTGTCACAGTCTAACCTCGTTGGACTTGAGCAACAATGATCTGGGCGAAGACGTTGGTTGCGAGATCGCAGAGAGCTTGCGAGAAATTGTCTCGTTCGGAGTGGTGAAGCGAAGAACTCACATCAAGCACCTGGAGATCAGCAACAACCCATTCGGGGGGTTGGCGTGCATCGAGATCATCAAGAGCTTTTACAACGAGGTGACGCTCTACATTGGCCTGAGCAACGTGGGACTGGACGAAGCGTGCGGGGAGGCGATCGGAGAAGGTTTGCGGAAGCCGACAATTCACTGGGAATCGCTCGATCTGAGCCACAACAAGCTGGCAAAGGAGGGGGCGAACGCGGTTTGGTGGAGCATGCGGAAGAACAATAGCGTGTTCTACTTGAACATGAGCTACAACGAGATTGGAGCCGTGTTCGGAACGAGTGATGACGAGCGAGGTAATCACGGGATCAGCATCGACTCGGCGCTGGCGAGAAACTTCACTCTCCGGTACTTGAACATGGAAGGAAACGGGTTGAGTGCGGCGGCCGGAGTCTCGCTAGCGGAGAGCTTGGCGGTGAACGCGAGCGTCCAACATCTAAATTTCAAGGGGAACAACTTGGACTACGTGGTCGGGGAAACGTTGGGGTGGAGGCTCCAGGACGACGAGCAAATCAAAAGCTGCAACCTGAACGGAAACTACATGGGGTGGAAGGGCGGATTGGCGCTGGCAAACGCCCTCTTCACGAACCGTTTTTTGGTCTCCATGGATTTGGGCTACAACAAGCTGGGCGAGAACGGGAGCAAGGTTGGAATTGCGATTGCGAAGAGTCTGTTTCAAAACAATGTGTTGCGGACGTTGATTTTGTGCGGGAACAGGCTCGGACCGCAGAGCGGCTTTATGTTCGCAGAAACACTGCGGAAGAACAAGAGCCTTACGTACCTGGATTTCGAAAACAACAGGATCAACGAAGAGGTGGGGGAGAAGTTTCACTAAATGGTTAACGAAAATTTTGCCCTGATGGAATTGAAGTTGAGCGATGTTGAAATCGGGGCTGATTTGCACGGGTTGATTTGGAAGGTTATAGATGAGAGGCAATAGAATTGGGGGGTGGCTGTGGAAGAAAAAATGTAAAATTTGTCCAAAATTTCTATATTGCATCATTGTTGAGAACGACGAGAGAATTTAGTTGCTGCTGAATGCCACGAATTAGTTAGTTTGGATCCTTCACTCTTGTTGCTTTAAGCAATAAAATTTAATTTAAGGGAGGGAAATTTTTTTTTATTTTTCCCAAAATCTTTTTTTTTTAAAGATTCGTTAATAAAAAATACTCTTTCTATTCACAACACAAAAAATGGCTCCCAGAGAAGTTCTAGGGAATCGCAGCAACCAACTTCCAATTCCTAACTTCAATCTAAAAACCAAACCGTCTTCTCGACCTAGTGTAAAAAAAATTGAACAAATAAAAATTAAGAAACAATGCCAGAAAGTACTCGATGACGGCTATGCTTCAAACGACAGTTGGGAGAATCACGAAGCCGTGGACAGGTCAAATGACAGCGAAGATGATTTGAATGCGTCGATTTTCAGCGATAACGGCTATCCTGATAATGAGGAGTTTGGAATTTCTTTGAAGCAAGATGGACGACCCGAAAACCATGGATCCGAATCTGAGGAGGATGCGGAGAGCGATGAGGAGGACGAGGACGAGAGGGCCAGCCGGGTTGCCAAGAGGCTGAACATATCTAAGAATTTGGTGGCGCCAATGTCGTCAAATTCGGTACAGAAGTGCGTGATTATTAGATGCACTGAGAACAAGTTTTGTCCCAAGTACACGTTGTACTTGCAAGACGGTGAGGACCGCATAGAACTGGTGGCGATGAAGAAGATGACATCGACGAACTATCACATCTACGACATGTCCAGAGGCGCTCCAATCCAGAAGAAGCTTAGTAAGAAGAGTGGCAATTATCTTGGAAAGTTGAAAGGTGTTTCGGGCAAAAACCCGGAGTACTCGCTCTACACAAACTCCAACGCCAAAGAGCAGATGGCTGCGTTCAAGTTCACCAAAGTTGGGCTAACGAAGCAGATTAAAGTTGGGCAGCTGCCCCGTCGTTTGCACGTGCTCATCCCTCCTGTTAGCGAAGAAGGGGTACACCAAACGTACAAAACAGCGGCAGACAGCGACATGCTCGAGCGTTTCAAGAACAAGGTGACTGGAAAGATGCAAATCTTTGTGACTAAAGAGCCCACATTTGAGCGCGGCCAGTATCGGTTGAATTTCAAGGGCAGGGTGACCACACCCAGCGTTAAGAACTTCCAGATTGTACACACGGTCGACGGCGAAACTCAGAGTAAAACGAGTGACGTCATTGTTCAGTTTGGGCGGGTTGCCGAAAATTCATTCCATTTAGACTTCAAGAAACCGTTCAACGCTTTTCAGGCATTTGCGATGGCTCTCGCTCAGTTTGATTTGTAAATGAGGCTGCAAATAGCAATAACAACACGACAAATACAATAACAATAACAACACAAATAACAACACAAATAAGCCATAAACATCCATCAAAATTTTGCTCCCGCACTACTCTATTCTCCCGCACTACTCGTTCTCTACTTTCGATTTGACCCCAAACAATATTGAACAAAGGTATTGATCAACATCTGTACGTTGGCACATAGTTCATCACTGTTACTGACATACCCGCCGTCGAGGTGGCCCATTACAGCAGCTGTCCACACAACACCGATCATCATTTCGGTGATTTCCATCGATCTCCTCTCTTTCTCGTTCAACTCGCTGATTGCGAGCTGGAGACTCTTCACAAACGTGAGCTTGATGTTTCTGTCTAGGAAACCCTCGTCGACCAGCTTACTGTCTGTAAAGAGCTGCTGCCACTCCAAGTAACTTGTCGTCTTCTTCTGTCCCGGCAGGTTTGTTTTGCCGCTATACTTGGCGAAGAGGCCCTCAAACACCCCCATGTTTCGCTTGAATATTGAGTCGATTTTCTCCGTGAAAATAATCTCCTCTCTGAAATTGGTCATTGCATTCAGATCTGACTCGGGCATGATTACTTTGGAGACGAAAGCCTGTACAGCTTCTGCCACTTTCACGCCCTTCACCCCCTTGTACCTTTCAATTGCTAGAAGCACACAAACCTCCAAGAACTGGAATCTGGTGAGGGAATTCTTTTTGTTAAAGCTCGCCTTCGGGCCAACGGTTTGGCACGCTACAAACATTAGCCCAACTTCCGCCCGCCCGATGCCTTCGGCATACGATTCAAAATTTGCCTGCGCTTGTTTTTGGTTTGCGATTACGTCATCTCTGGCGGCCAACTCTTCCTCCGTCAAATCCTCCAAAAGCCCGTCGTTGCCAATATTCTCCTCACCACAATTATCGTATACAATAAAATTATCCTTGCTTCCCCTTCTCCTTCGCTGCGGCTCGTCCTCCTTACCACTACTACTGATATCAGTCTTCTGGCCCTTGTCAACCGCAATCAAGTTGTTTGCATTCAAAAACTCGTAAAAGCCGTTCTTCCCCATGGCGAAAATCTCGCTACCGCTTCCGACTGTGGCGGCATAGTTCCGAAAGACTTGCTTGATGTGGCCGTAGTTGTCTAGCAGAACTCTCTTTGTCAACTCGAAATCCAATACATCCTCATCATTTCTGTTTTTCTTGCAAATTGTCTTCTCTATCCTCGTGTTTGCAAGATCAGTAATGAAGGCGTTGTTCCAAGTGTGTACATTTTCGAGTTGTATTCCGTTCCACCAACCCGAGCTTTTCTCCCATTTGCGCTTCCCCTTGGGCATCTTCTTGCCTTTCGTACGAGGTGCCAAGCTACCATCCGGGTTGAATTCGTTCGGAACCTCAATCGTCAAGTTGTTGACCAGCTTTGGCAAGTTCAACACGCTCTTGCTCTCGTCAACATGGCCGAACGAGGGCAGCTTCTTTGCCAGTTCTTGGTCAGAAGCCGCGCAAACGTGGTATTCGTTCACGACGAAGGCGAACTGGTTCTTTCCCGGAGGCACCATGGCCACAAGTTCAAACAAGTTGGTGTCTGGATTTTTCTCCATGCTCAAGGGGATCCACTTGTCGAAATTAGTGCAAACGGTCACCGAGAGAACGAGCTCAGGGAGCAGCGGGGAAGCCATCAACATTGTAGAATTGACAGGATCAAACGTGAAGGTATACTCCTGCCACCGCTCACAAATCCAGCAGTTGGAGGTTGCAGTCCAGTTCTCCTTATTTTTTATTTCGGGCAATTGGGAGGCTAAGATTCTAGAAAACACCGAACTGCCGGTGTCGTTGGCAGACACTTTAGCGCTGGGGATCAAAAAGCCCTTGCTGTCAATGAAACCGTTGTTACCCTCCACATGAATTCCCATGAGTGTGTGGTTGTTTTTAAGGGCGGCTGCCAAAATGCTGCGCCGAGCGAAGCGAGGTCCATTTTTAATGAAAGACGAGCGAAACGAGCAAGATGAACGATTGGGTGGGTTAATTTAGTAGTGGATGTAGCCATAATGTCTGTAGCCATTTTGCACACTTCATCGCGAGTATGTAGTATGCTCGTATGTATGCTCGTCTTCCAAAAGGCTCGCTCGCTTCGCTCGCTCACCTGCAATCCTTTTCGTTGAGGTGATTGTGCGAGATGTTCAGGTGCATTAGATGAGATGTTGACTTGGAGAGCAGCAATTTCGAGAGCGCAAGGGTTGCTACACGCTCAAGATCAGTGGAGGTGCCGAGAGCGTTGTAACCGAGGTCCAAGGAAGAAATCTTTGACATTGGGATTGCTTGGAAAATTGCCACGGCACCAGCCTTCTTGATGTTGTTCCAGGACAGATCACACTCTGTAATCGCCGGGTTTTTTCTAAAAAGCTCGGCCATACAGCTTGCTCCCTCGTCGCCAATGTCGTTTCCGGCTAAGATAACCGTCTCGACAGGACACTGATGCGTGATTCGGTCTGTTACCTTGCACTTGGTCAGTGTTGCGAGCGAGACTGCGCCGAGCGACGCGAGGCGCATTTTTAAATCGAGTGCGTTAGTCGTTTAGTAGTGGATGTAGCCATTATGTCTGTAGCCAATTCGCGGGATACATCGCGAGTATTCTCGTCTTCCTCAAAGCTCGCTTCGCTCACTCACCTGATAAGTTCTTCAACTCGACCATCCGCAGGTTCGTGTGTTCCAAGCCAAGGTACTTGAGCGTGCTTGTCTGGGCCACAAAGTTTGCCAAAATCTTGTGCGACGTGGGGCCGAGCCGATTTTTTGATAAGACCAACTGCGCCGATGCGAATGAAGAATTGAAGAATGAATAATTCGCAATTTAATTGGAGGCAGCAATTTCGTGCTTCGCTCGCTCACCTTTTGGAGCAAGCTGGGATCGAGCTTTCGCAAGATTTTGGTGTCAGAAGGGTTGCTTATACGATTGTCGTATAAGTCTATGTGGCGCAAGAAGGTCGCCCCGATTCCATCGCTCAGAGCCTCGATCTGCTTGGCACCAAGACCCATGTTTCGCAAGGAAAAGCCACCGTCGAGCTTTATGCCGTTCATGAGCTTGGATATCACCGGCTCCGGGTTGGTGCCTAATTCTCTGCACTTCATCATGTAGAGTCGGTTTGGCGTTGAGGGCGGAATGTTGAGATCCGCCTTTTGCATGTCTGCTAAAAAGCTTTGCGAAGCTAGCGTGAAGTTGTGCTTTTCACCTTTGGACTTGCTGGGGGGGGAGAAATCGGACTTGAAGAAATCGTCGTCGAGAGAGGGGGAAGTGGGAGAGGCCCGGTCGTCAAGGTGGGATGTTACTCGACGGGACTTGGACTGTTTGAGCTTGAGGATTTGTTCCTTGTCAAATTCGCTGCGCCGAGCGAAGCGAGATTGTGCGCATTTTTAATGGATCAAGGGGGGAGGCGAGCGAGCAAAAAAAATGAGAATAATGTTAGTTTAGTAGTGGCACGTATATTATTGCTCGTCTTCATCAAGACGAGCGGAGACTGAGTGAGACTCACCTCTGCTTTCTCCGCTGCTCAATGTGAGACGTGGGGGAGAGGTTGTTTCCGTGCTCAAACATGGGCTGGAAGTGAGAGGAGGAATCGGAATTTATTAGGGAGGAGGGGGGAGGGGGGGAGGTGGGTTCTGTTTGAATTTGAACTTGGAGCGAGGAAAAGGGGGTGGAAATCGACGGAAGCTTCGCCTTCTTGCCCAAAGGCGATGATGCGGAGAAGAAAACTGTGGCAGCTTTTGGCTTTCTCTTCTTGGAGTTGGAGTTGGAGTTGGAGTTGGAGTTGGAGTTGGAGTTGGAGTTGGCGGCGTCGAAATATACGAGCTCTTTTCGAAACAAAAGAGCCGTTTCGGACTTCTTCGTGTCGTGCCAAAGGTCAAAGGAAGCATGTCGGTTGATGGAAGATTTTCGGCGATCTTTCAATTTTGGCGTCGGCAAAACAGCCAGCTTCAGCATTGCGGAAACTGAAGTTTTTCGAAGAGGGTAGCGGTTGGTTGAGGTTGTTCTTATATTGCTGCTGATGCTGCTGCTGGTGATGGCGGTGCCGGTGGGGTTGGTGGAATTGGAGAGAGGGGATAACGAATTCAATCTAGAAGCTCGCCGTTTGGACCGGAGGGCGCTAGGAGAAGTAGAAGTAGAGATCGGCGGAGGACCCAACACAAACTTGCTGACACTGCTATCGAGAGGATCGTTATCGCTGCTGCCAATGAGTCCATTGTTCAAAGGGCTCGGGCTGAAATTTTCGCGAAGCATATTCATGTCCCCAAATGTATTAGACAATTGCTTCATTCGCTCCTGAATCGTGAGCAACTCGGACATTGTGCCCTGTTGACCTGACAAGTTCGTCTCTGCTTGCACGTGCAACTCGTCAAAAACATGTTCCATGATCTTGAACTCTGCTGACTCCTTCGAGTTGGTTCTGGTCCGATTCATGTCTTGATGACTTGACTTGGGTGACATTTATTATATATCGCGAATCATAGGGAAAGCCGTATTATGAGCCTCGTCTATAGCATATAATAAACATTTTTAACCTATGCTACTATAGCAAAAACAATTTTTTTTTTTTTTTTTTTTCACAGGAACCTGAACCTTTTTGAAATAAACTTTTTTCGAACTGGAACTTTGGTTAAAGTTCGGTTCGGAACTTTAACCAAAGTTCCAGTTCCAAGATTGTGAAAGACCACTATGTTTGGTTTTTAAGGTTCTTAGGTTCCAAAAAGGTTCCAAAATAGTTCCAAAAAAGTTCAAAATATATGTTCCATCAATGTCTTACCAATTTAACCCCCTCGTTATGCTCGGGCGACACTGAGCATAACAGCGTGCCATCATGACTACTCATAACTACAACACACAACG
>Ga0302116_1001542_pt1 | contig 13944 bp, 10 predicted proteins | sample AG5_SCM_MG_FD_203124 | JGI IMG/M metagenome (GOLD analysis project Ga0302116, IMG submission 203124) | Marine microbial communities from Western Arctic Ocean, Canada - AG5_SCM | ecosystem: Environmental > Aquatic > Marine > Oceanic | place: Canada: Western Arctic Ocean | collected 2017-10-01 | reverse complement strand
GCAGTGACAGCAGCAAGTTGACGTTCAAGTCCATCGCGCCAGAAACGGAGCATCTCCAACTTGCGCTGTTGGTGATGACTCCGCCAATGACTGGAATCACATGAGGGCTGGCAGAAAAAAGGAGGCAACATGCTCGCGAACAAGTACTTCGATAATCCTGGCGAATTGTTCCAGGTATCGGGACTGCCAACACACACTTGGCGCTTCTGAACCAGACGATTAGGTTTAGAACTTGCGGAAGAATCAAGCCGCATGAGCAAAAATCCAGTCTCGCGTGTCTCACCGATTATCAAAACTGGTCCTAATCAGCGTCGCAATTGCGATATGTGATTTAGGTGTCGTGGAGAAGGCGCACGCTTACGTGCCTTTAATGGCTGGGCAGAGAGCTCGAGCTCTCAATGGCACCTTTAATAACGTTCCAGTCCTTCATTCCAACCAACCCGAAATTGTCAAAGGGCCTGGGATCCTCGTCAATACAGCGCCAGGTTCTGCTATTGCCGCCGAAAACAACCAGCCGTTAAGGAATGCTGAATTCACATTTAATGGCGAATTTGGATTGCATATGCACCATAAGTACTACCCTCAAGACAGTAGTAAATTAGGTGGTCGTCGAGCCCGAGGATTGCTGACGGTTGCAGCAATTGCTATCAACCCAGGCAGCAAACCTGTGACCCTTAAATTTAAAAGAGGCTCTGTTAAAAACAGTTTCGAGGCTCCTTATCACCCCAACCGTTTAATGGGGGTAAAGCCCCTCGGCAGACGGCCTTGGAACACTGGCCCAGGTGACGCAACCGCAGTACAAATGCTGAGAGGAGAACTTGATCGCAAACTCCCTCAGCAAATAACGATTCCGCCTAGAAGTCGCAAAGTGATTGTTAGTTCCGTTCTTCCTGCCAGAGGAATTATGAACGGTCTGTTGAGAGGTCGCAGTGACGGGCAATTCCAACTTGCTGTTGTAGCAGCAGAGGAAACAAACCAAGAGCAAGAGCTTATCGCTGTTCTTGATAGCGGTAGACTGGCACCAGGGCGTATTTATTTAAAACGCCTCAATGAGATTCGTACCGGAAAAGTCTTTTCAAGAGTGGCTGGTGTTGCTCTTGGCGACGAATACAAGGCCTCGATCAATCATGATCTGTCGCAAAGTGCATTACACATTCCTTTGACAAGTACTCGCAAACATCACTTTGGAACTAGAGATATACAGGTCAATCAATTATCCACACGAATGATTGATTCCGCTCTTAACAATGTTGGCACCTACGGAGTGCGCTTTGATGTTGAGCTGAATCTCTCTGGCATTGGGTCTCACGAGTTGGTTTTAAGCCATCCAGTGGCATCCGGTCGAAAACCTTTCACAGCATTCCGAGGATCGATCGGAATCAAAAGTGCTGAAGGCTATCGAGAAGTTCATGTTGGAATGAAATCAGGTCAGAGCCTGCCCCTCGGCCAAATCAATGTTCAGCCAAATACTGTCAATCCCATCACAGTGAGCGTTGTTTATCCAGCTGATGCCACGCCAGGTCACTTGCTTAGCGTGGTTCCCGTGACCCAGCTCGCCTTGCTTCGTCGTCGTGAGGAGTTGCTTGAAGCAGCAAGGAAAGCTGAAGCAGCGGCAAAAAAACGCAAGGTTGTTCCGCCAACGCCTCCACCGGCGATCAATTCACAGCAAGATCTCCGTCAGGCGAACGACAACAAGCCAAAGCCGATCATCAGATCTCCTCTGCCTGAAGCCACGCCTCGGATCTATCCGAAACCAGCCCCAAAAATTCAGCCGACGACGATTGCCGCGCCATCAACTGGTGCCAATCAGTTGCCATCAGCAATGATCATGCCTCAGCGCGTTAATGACTCATTGAATCAACGCTATCGCGATGCCATCAAGGCTCAACAGGATTGGCTGCGCCGACTGCAAGGTCGATAGGCTTCGCGCATCGTTTTACTCTGATCATCGCGGCAAACTGATGGGGCGTCGGATCACACTTGAACTTCCTGATCATCTCGTTGATCGCATCGACGAGCTGAAGAAAGAGTGGTGCATCAGAGCCAGAGGCGATTGCTTAACGCGATTGCTGGAAGAAATCTGGACTGACGAGACAGGTTTTGAGACAGGCTTAGAAGCAGGTGTCGGCGATCCACTCAATACAGGAGTCAACGAGGATCCAGCGTACTTATCAGTCGCGACCTCGCCTGATGACATCGAAATAAAGCGAGACCAGCGACTAACGGAACCCTCGTACAACGAAGACCGGGCAATCGTCTTAGTTCGCCGTAGTCAAGACCCTAAGGAGCAAGACACAACGTCAGTGTTCACCCCCGACACCAGTCAGCCGAGGGAGATCAATACAAAAAATCGGGGCATCGACTTACCTGGATTTGTGCGAAGCCGCACGCAGGCAATCCGAACCAGCCTGCAACAGCCTCAAACACCTGAAGAAGGACGTGAAAGTCCCTTTGTACCAGTGGTGAGCTTCGATCACCTAACCGCATGCTGCAATAAAGCCATTGATCACTGGACCAGCCTGTATGGATCAGCGCCTAGTGCAACGGTTCTTGAAGCTGTGATGCTCTGGATGGCCCGAGATATTTGGCCCCAATTAGACGGAAGCGAGGGGCGCACCTTCACCTGGAGCCAAGTCAACCAATCGATGCAGGATGTCTGCACTGATTGGTCCGTGCAGTCTCCAAAATTTGAACAAGTGATTGTCGCTGCTGCAGTTCTCGAAGATCCGTTTGCTGCAGGCAACGTGGAGGATCGCATCCCAACTTTGATTCGTCGCTTTGTGAACCGCTTCAAAAGGAGTCGGCGTGTGACGTCATTTGAGACCTTGGAATCCACCATGACCCTGCATGGTGCGCTGCGATTACTAGATTTGCCCACGCAAGCTGGAGCATCCCTCACTCTGCGTTCCATCCGAGACGCATACAAGAACAAAGCGATCGAAGCCCATCCAGATGCCGGTGGCTCTACGGATGGAATGAGACGACTGAATGAGGCATATCAGATGCTGCGAGAGCTCTACAGGGACAAAGAGTCGCAGTAGTCCCAAATATGTATCAAAACGAGACTTTAAGTAAGACACGAAAGAGATAAATAAGACACAAAAGTCTCATTTGAGTCTCGTGACTGGTCTCAGTACAAGTCTCATACGAGATACAGGATTAATTTGTTGTTATGAACTCACTTTTCCATCGTTTTAAATGCAGGCCTTCCCTGATCCCTCTATTCATTGAGCCAACAAAAACCAATAGATGATCCAGACCTGAAGATCCATTGCTTCGATGAGCATCAAGTTGATCGTCTACAGCATGTCCAAGCCCGACAATCGAATGTCCAAGTGATTCCTGCCCAATCCAAACACTAGTCGTAGCCTTACTTTTGCAGCTTGCGTACCTGCTATAGACACAGTGACGCAAGAACAATGGACGGCCTAGCCAGCTCTTTGCCCCGGGTCACCGTTTACAGGATGACAACAGTGGCGCAAGCTTTCGCCGCATCAAACGAATGAAACAACAAGCTCAGATGAGTCTCATTTCTAGACTCATGACGAGTCTTATCTGCCACATACGAAACCAAGGTTGCGGGGACCATTGCTGCCGCTAGCCCATTCGCATAAAACGAAGAGCAGGTGCAATTCGCAATAACAAGCCCGATTTAACAGAGCAAGGCCCGCCCGCCCTCAGCAATCAACATTAAATCTTAGAAGTCTCATCTAAGACCGCTAACTAGACCTAGCATGAGTCTCAAGAAAGACGCATGCAAGCAGTTTTAAATGTCGTTGCATTAAAAAAGCCGCCCCTGCAGGCGGCTGTCAAATGAAAGCAGGACTGTTCACGTCGAAGTTTGCATTCCTTGAATGAGGTAATCAAAGTAAGGAGCTGCGAGAGCTTGCTGATCTTCGGAAAGAAGGGCCAAGGATGCCACTCTCATGCAGCGCATTGCTTCCACCATTCCAGGCATCGGGACCCCAAGACTGTTGTACATCTCACGGGCGCCTACGAGACCAATCTGTTGGATGAGCTCGGTACTGCCGGCAAGAACTCCGTAGGTCACAAGGCGCAAATACCAGCTGTAGTCACGCAGGCACTGGGCGCGTTGCTTCTGACCGAAGGCGTTGCCTCCAGGAGCAACGTATTCAGGTTTGCGTGAAAACAGCTGTTTTGCTGATTCATCGACGATTTTCTTCTCGTTCGCTGTGAGACTTCGAACAACAGATAAACGAATCGAACCCTGGCTGAGAAAATCAACCATTGATCGCAGTTCACCGCTGCTGGGGTAACGCAGATCGTCATCTGCTTTGAGAATCAGATCCCGAACAACGCTCATGTCAGCTGGCAAGCTTGAATGATCCTAGAGCTATCGATCGCTTCGCATGCAGTTGCAGCGATTGGTGTTACGCCTTTGCAATGGCCCAGTCCTTGAGCGACCCACCAGTAGCTGGTCAAATCATCACCGTTCTGGGGACCGATCTCAATCACAAGGGCTTCGGACTCACTCGCTGGCAAGGCTGGGTGGTGATTGTTCCCCAGTTGCTTCCAGGTGAAGAGGCCCAGGTGCAATTGCTGCAACGCAAAAAGTCGCAATGGTTTGCGCGCCATCTCAAAACGCTCGTTGCCGCTCCAGGCGCGAGGAAACCTCCGTGCATCCTTGCCAAAGATTGTGGAGGCTGTTCTCTGCAACACCTCGAGGTAAGCGTTCAGTCGGAATGGAAGCGCACTCGTCTTGAACAGACCCTGAAACGAATCGGTGGGATCGACATCCAGTCGCCTGCCCCGCTCAATAACGGTCTTGAAGACTTGGGCTATCGCAATCGAGCCCTGATTCCCCTGCATCGAAAAGAAGATCAGCTGCGTTTGGGGTACTACCGACGCGGCAGCCATCGCATCGTGAACCTCAATCGTTGTCCCGTCTTAGACCCACGCATCGATGCTCTGATCAAACCCCTAAAACAAGACCTTGAAGCCAGCGGGTGGCCGGCTGATGCTGACCTGCATGGCGAACTGGGTCTTCGCCATCTTGGTTTGCGAGTAGGTGTGCGCACCGGGGAACTGCTGATCACATTGGTCAGTGCAACCAGCAGGCTCAACGGTGTGAAAGAGCTGGCAGTGGAGTGGATGAAACGTTGGCCTGCCGTCACCGGTGTGACCTTGAACCTGCAACCTCGCCGGAGCAATACCGTCCTCGGTGCGATCACCCACACCCTCGCTGGTCGAGATGGCATCAGCGAACGCTTCTGCGATCTTCAACTCCTGCTTGGAACCACAACCTTTTTCCAAATCAACACAGAGCGTGCCGAACAGATCGTCATTGTTTTGCGGGATTGGCTTCTAAAGCGTGGGGATTGCAAGCGCTTAATTGATGCCTATTGCGGCATCGGAACCATCAGCTTGCCGGTCGCTGCAGCAGGCATAGTTGTGGTCGGTCTTGAGATCAATCCCGCCTCTGTTCAACAGGCACGACAAAATGCGGCCTTAAATGGAATCACTGATGCCAGCTTTGAAGCTGGTGATGTGGCCTTGCTGCTGAGTGATTACCTTCCGAGTCACGATGCTCTTGTGGTGGACCCACCGCGAAAAGGATTGACCCCAGACGTACTTGACGCCATTCTGAATTGCCCGCCCAAGAGTTTGGCCTACTTGAGTTGTGACTCGGCAACCTTGGCGAGGGACCTCAAGAGACTGATCTCAGAGGGTGGTCCCTATGCCATTGATCGCATTCAACCCGTGGACTTTTTTCCGCAAACAACCCACCTGGAATGCCTGGTCCTCATGAAGCGAATCAACTACGAAGTTCAACCTTGAATTGTTGAACCAAAGCCTGTCGAACCTTCTCTTGCACTGGCTGAAGTTGCTCATCCGTAAGCGTGCTGTCTTTGCCGCGATAGCGAAGTCGGAAGGCTTGGCTGCATTGATCATCAAGAAGTTGACCTCCTTCAAATCGATCGATCAACTCAACACTTTCTAGAAGTGGCTTGCCAGCCTTACGAATGGCCTGCATCAAGTCGGCAGCGGGCAATATCTTCGGCACAAGCATCGCAAGATCCCTCTCCATCGCTGGAAGTGTTGAGAACGATTTGAAGGAAGGCACCCAGCGATTCCGACGCGTCACCGCTTCCAGCAGCCGCTGAAGATCAAGATCAAACAGGTAGGTGGCGTCGGGAAGCTCGTACTGAGCACACAACATGGGATGGAGCTGACCAAAGCAACCAAGAGTTCGGCCCTCCACAACCACTGCTGCAGCCCGTCCGGGATGAAGACGCGGGTCGTCAGCTAATGGCCGGTCTTGGGTTTCAAGGCCCAAGGAATTCAAGACAGTGGCGAGTGCTCCACGAGCCATGAAGTAATCAGGCACGAATGCCTTGCCGCTTGTGGCCCAGCGAGACAAACGCCGTTCTCCGCAAATCACCCCGCCAAGACGGGCTGATTGAACAATCTCTCGGTCCTGTGGATGGAAAACGTTGCCAATTTCAAACAGCCAACAACCGGGCTGAGAGGCCTGCAGGTTGCGTTGGCAGATCTGAAGATGCTCCTGCCAGAGCGTAGTTCTGAGATGGCTGGTCTCCGCCAGGAGTGGGTTGCTAATTGGAATGCGATTGGGATCATCCGCATCGACGCCAGTGAGGGATAAGCAGGTGATCTCTTGGAGGCCCGCACTGCAAAGGCGACGGCGCAACCGACGCTCCGCCTGCTGCATATCCGTGAGACCACCAGGAGTCAGGGGGTCCGGCAAATGAGCACCAAAACAGTCAAATCCCACAAGACGCGCCACCTCCTCGATCAGATCTACTTCCCGAAGAAGATCCATCCGACGGGAGGGGGGCACCACCACCGTCCAGCCGTCATCGGAGGCGTTGAGTTGGCAGCCGAGTGCGGAAAGACACTCCTCAACCTGCTGATCACTCACATCGGATCCTTCTTGTCCTTCAGAAGCCAAAGGACCAAGAAGTTGATGAAGAGCATGACGGCGAAGAGTCACGACGGGTTCCGGGCCTTCCTCGGCACAGCACTGCCAACTTCGGCCTGCCACACCTCCAAGCAGTTGTGCCATCAGTTCGAGCGCACGACCCGCTGCAGGCAAGGTGATCTGACGCGGTAAACCCTTCTCATAACGAGAACTGGCATCCGTGCGCAGTCCTGTTGCACGACTGCTGCTGCGAATCGAGGCGGGAGTGAACAGGGCTGATTCCAGCCAGATTTTGGTTGTTGTGGCCGTCACTCCGCTCTCAGCACTACCGATCACTCCCGCAATTGCGACCGGTCGATCACGACAGGTGACCAACTGAACGCGTTCATCAACCTCGATGGTGCGGCCATCTAATCCCGTAAAGGGTTCCTTCCCCCGTCCCTGCCTGAGTCCAAAATCAGAGGGTTTTAGATCGCTGCCACACAGCCGTTCCAAGGCATCAAGGTCAAAGGCATGGAGAGGTTGACCTTGTTCCAACATCACCAAATTGGTGATGTCAACAATCGCATTAACAGGTTTCACACCGGCCCGGAGAAGTCTCTGCTGGAGCCAGGCAGGAGCATTTTTCCCGCCATCAAGACCACTCACTTCTGTCAAGGCATACACACCCCCCTCCTTCATGGCGGCAGCATGTTCAGCTGAGGGGTTCAACTCAGCTGACGACTGTGGAGCCAATGGCTTAGGCAACTGCAGAGCGGCACCTGTCAGTGCCGCCACTTCCCTTGCAATTCCTGTCATCGACAGACCATCTGGGCGATTCGCGGTGATCGCCAATTCCAAAACAGTGTCATCCAAACCAAGGCAGGACGCCACTGACGTACCAGGTGCCGGAGGGCTTTCAAGTAAATCGTCCAAGACAGCAATGCCGTCAACGTCGGTGGGTTGTCCGAGCTCGGCGAGCGAACAAATCATTCCCTGACTCGCCACTCCACGCAGCTCACCAGCCTTAATCGTGAGATTGACCGCAGGAAGAACAGCACCAATGGTGGCCACTGGAACATGAATGCCTGCCCGCACATTGCTGGCACCACAAACAATCTGAACCGTCTCCTCCGCCCCAATATCCACAACACAGACACTGAGCTTGTCGGCATTGGGATGTTTGTCGCGCTCCAGAACATGACCCACCACAACGCCTTGGGCCAATCGACTTAAATCATCGATCTCCTCCACCTCAAATCCAGCCATGGATAGGCGTTCGCCGAGTTGATCAGCGGCTTCATTTACCTGGACGAGATCCTGCAACCAGGAAAGGGAGACCCGCACGTCAACGATTCAATCGGATATTGATCCTACGAAGCTCCGAGCAATCTTCAAAACTGTTGTGGTGTCAGCTGAAGATGTAAAGTAGTTGTTTGTTACTACGCATCGCTTTTGCGGCGCAACGTCCTTTATGGCTAAAAACAAGGGCGTCCGGATCGTGATCACTCTCGAGTGCACTGAATGCCGGTCCGCCTCCGCCTCCGAAAAGCGTTCTCCCGGCGTGTCGAGATACACGACGGAGAAGAACCGACGGAACACCACTGAGCGGCTGGAGATCATGAAATTCTGTCCCCAGCTCAACAAAATGACTCTCCACAAGGAAATCAAGTGATTTTGCAGGTGTCCATCGTTCAACAGCTTTCCTGAGTTATGTCTAGTTCCTTTTTTAAAAAGCGTCTTTCTCCGATCAAACCTGGAGATCCCATTGACTACAAAGATGTGGATCTACTTAAGAAATTCATTACCGAACGAGGAAAGATTCTTCCTCGTCGCTTGACCGGGCTGACTGCCAGGCAGCAGCGCGATCTGACCAATGCTGTAAAGCGTGCACGCATCGTGGCGTTGCTTCCCTTCGTCAACCCAGAAGGCTGATCCACTGGCTTCGTCCTCTCTCCAACCAGGAGATCTTGTCGGCGTCCAAGAGTCGAAGGGGAACCAACTCGCTGTCGTCGAATCTCTTCAAGGCAGCAAAGCGCGCTTGAAGCTTGGATTTGATCGGAAATCCGTTGTATTACCCCAGCGGCAATTGGATCTCATTTGCCCCCTGCCATCTGGAGCTGAGCTTCCCGATGGACTGGGGGCTTCTCCATGGCATCTCAAAGCCGAGCAACTCCATCTTTCTTGTCTCGATCGTCGCAGTTGGGGCGCAGCATGGCTCCTACTCTTGGAATCAGATGAGACTATTGAGATCGACTTTTTTAGTGATCTCGTCTGTGGAGGTACTAATCCAAGCCAATTAGCCCTGTGTTGGTTGGCCTTGATGGGGCCACAACTTTGGTTCCGTTACAAACAGGATCAAATCAAAGCTCGCTCGGCAGCCGAACTCAAACCGTTACGCCGACAACAGCGGCTCAAATCTCTTGAACAGCAAATAGAACAGCGTTGGAAAAAACTGTTAAGTGCTCGACAGCAGCTTGATCTGCAAAGCCTTCCCCCAGCTCTTGGCGACAGGCTCGAACAGCTCAAGGAAGTGGTTTCAGGGTCCCTCGAATTCGCACAACTTGACCGGGTGGTTCAGCAAAGCCTGGTTGGTCTACGTCTTGATCAAGACCGGGCAGACCTTCGTCTTCTTTTGGTGGATCTCGGCCTTTGGGACCCGCATCAACTGGCATCGATGGCCGGCACAACCTGGTCATCAGGATTTAGCCCTGCTCTGCTCGAGGAAGCTGAACGCTTGGTAGAGCTCAACACGAGCGAACGCCCCGGTGACTCCGAGCGCATGGATCTTTGCCATCAGCGCTGCGTCACGATCGACGATGAGGACACACGAGATATTGATGACGGGATCGCGCTGGAACGTCGCGAGGATGGCTCGCAAAGACTCTGGATTCACATCGCTGACCCAGGGCGTCTGATTGATCCAGACTCAGCCCTCGACCTCGAAGCTCGACGCCGCGGTAGCAGCCTCTACTTAGCGAAAGGCAATCTGCCGATGTTTCCCGAATGCTTGTCGACGGGACCTTTTAGTTTGCGAGCACGGATGCGAACTGCTGCCTGGAGCATCTGGGCAGAGCTCACCAGCAACGGTGAACTCGGAGATCACGGGATCCAACGCAGCTGGGTGCAACCCACCTATCGACTCAGCTACGAAGACGCCGATGAGTTGATCGAATTGGCACCCCCAGAAGACACCGACTTAGCAGAATTAGATGCGCTTCTCAGCCGAAGGCGTGACTGCCGAGTTCGCAATGGGGCCCTTCTCATGGACCTTCCAGAAGGCCGGATTCGTTGTCGAGATGGTCAGCCATCTCTGGAGGTCAGTGAACCTGGTAGGTCAAGGCAAATGGTGGCTGAAGCGATGATTTTGGCGGGTGCCGTGGTGGCCCGAATTGCGGAAGTGCATGACCTGGCTTTGCCGTTCCGTAGCCAGCTTCCGGCTGACCTCCCCCCCAGCTCCGAATTGGAGGCACTGCCAGATGGAGCCGTACGATTCGCCGCCATTAAGCGCTGTCTCAGTCGCGGATTGATGGGAACCCAACCTGCCGCACACTTCAGCTTGGGACTTGCCTCCTATGCCCAAGCCACATCCCCCATTCGCCGCTATGGCGATCTCGTTGTTCAGCGGCAATTCCAAGCCCAACTCAGTCAAGAAAACAGTGGCGAAGTTCCGCTCGATCGTGATGCACTGCAAGCTCTCTTGAGTGACTTCGATGCAGCAGTGCGAGAAGGCATTGGTATTTCCCGAGAAGATCAACGACACTGGCAGCAAGTTTGGTTTGAACACCATCGCAAGGAGCAGTGGGCTGCTCAGTTCTTGCGTTGGTTGCGGCCTCAGGATCAGCTTGGACTGGTGCGAATTGACGACCTCGCCATGGACGTTGCCGCTGAATGCCCTAGAGATTCAGAACCAGGCGAGGGCCTGTTGATCAACGTGCAGCATGTTGACTCGGTACGTGATCAACTCAGGCTGGTGGCTTCAGCTCATTAAATCCCCCTGGAGCCATGCAGGCTGATGCCCCGTAACCAGGGGCCCCAGGCGTTAGCGACCGCGAGTAATTCAATAGCCTTGGCGCGCTCCTGATTCGCCAGCCAATCGCTGAGCTCGGGCTCCAAGGTGATTAACGGCCAACGACGGCCACTCACCAGTTCGAGTTCGTATCCACCTTTGTGATCAGGCACCAGTGTTCCCGACCAAACGGCCTGTTGAGGCTGGGGAGGAGGAGCCATCGAAACCTGCTCTTCTTGACCGAGCCAACAACCATCTGCGCCCACTAGGTCAGGGTTGTCAAGACAGGCACGCTGTCGCATTTGCCAACTGGGATGATGCCAAGCTGTGTCCCAGAGCGGAACGATTCCAGAGGGAGCCGTGGGCTCCTCGATTAGGAGCTCTTGAATGAGACGTACTGGCAGATCTGCTAATGGACGTCGGTGCCGAATCGACAGGGCCGCCGCTGCTCCAGCAGCCTGACCCACATTAAAAATTAGAGGTTGCAGTCTTGTAGCCCCATTGGCCATATGACTCGTGCTTAAACACTTATCAGCGGTCAGCAAATTATCCAACTCAGCACTCACAAGCGCTTGATAAGGGATGCAAAAGGGAGTCCCTGACCAACGCCCCCCCCAGCGACAGCTTTTGGGGGCAAGCGGCCAATCAGATCCGGGATAGTGATGGTCGTTGGCGTAATTACCAACAGCAATCGATTCCAACGCACCGGCGGCGTTCAAGGGAAGCGCAGCGATCGATTGACCGGTCGTCTGAGGCAGAAGATCCTGTTCAATCACCGTCTGGAGCCCAATCATCCGCCGCCCCTCACGCCAATAGGGCATCGCAGCCAACCAGGGAGCTGGGCTTCCAGCCTCTTGGGGAAACGCCTCGCCCCGCGTTAACCAACCAGCACTACAGCGCTGAAGCTCATCCGCAAAATGCAAGCTATGGACTTGCATTTCAGTCATCAGTTCCTGCTCGGCCTTGGGATCCGCGCCGAAGGCTCGCTCCAGTCCTCGATGCCAGTCATTGCCATGCAAGGGCCAATTCAGCATCACCAATCCCCCAGGCAAGCGGCCGTAGCTGATGGTGCGCTCCAAACCAAAAGCTGCACAGGCCTGTTCAAAGGGCTCCGGCAACAACGGTGTGCCGTCTGGATCCAACCCTGAAGCGGGATCAACCAAAAGTCGATCGCTTTTCAACTGACCCATCACCACCCAGGTGGGGGACTGCACTGGCTGCTCTAGAAAAAAGCTTTCTGTCTTAAGGCGTTGCTCACACGGAGCGCTCGGCTCCTCCCATAACTCCTGACCCTCCCAACCAAAACGAAAGGGTGCATCAGCCAAAGGCAACAGATCTCCACGATCACTGCCATCGATCACGACGTCGCAGCCGATGCGATGGATACCGCCAGCGCGTTGGATCAGCACTGCTTGCACCGCTGATCGAGAACGTTCAACATCCAGCAGCTGACAATCTTCCCACCACTGAAGATTCGGGAGTACCTGCACCCAGTTTTGAAGAATCTGCTCCGCTGTCGTTGGCCGATAACCAAAGCAACTCACCCAGTTCTGATCGAGGCCTTTTGGCTCGGATTGATACAAAGCCCTAAGGAAGGCACCCCACAAACCGGTCTGCCAAGGGGCGAGTTCATTGCCGTCAGGACAACACACTCCCGCCGTACTGACCATTCCCCCAAGCCAGCGACCAGGAGTCAGTAGAAGCGTGTCAGCACCGGATCGAGCAGCCTGGAGTGCAGCGGCAACACCTCCAGTGCCACCACCCCAGACCACTACTGGGCTGTGGCAAGTTTGCGTAGTCATACCTGAGCCGAATCGCGATAGCTGATCCGAAGTTGTTCATCTACTGAAAGATGACCAAGGCAACGAAACCGCAGCGCTACAAGCTGCTCGTTCAAGGGATTTACTTTGCACATCGGTGGAATATGCACCAGCTTGCGGCCAAACAAAATGATGTCTCGCTCTAACGGGCATTGGGAAGGAATCAGGCAAACGATGAAGGACGAAATCCTCTCTTCACCAGGATCAAAAGCATCGAGCCATTGCTGCAGGGGATCCAAGGCGGAGTCACCTGCATGGAGCAGAGAACCAAGCTGCTGATCAGTTCGCTGTTGAGGCCAAGCGCTTCGGCCCAGGGTCTGGAGTAAATCAAGTTCAGTTTGGCTGAGATGGCCATCAGCTAAAGCAACCACCAACGCTGACCGCAGGAATTGCTCCGCACGATTGGGGTCCGACGAGAACAGGCGTTTGATATCAGCAAGATCCCGATCTCGGCAGTAGTTCCAATCAAAGTCTTGGAGAGGAAAGACGTCATTGAGCTGCTCAGCCAGCTGATGCAACGCTGCCCGACAAGTCGACCTTGGCTCATCCACGAACGCAACGTTGAGAAGAGGCATGAAGAAGCGAAGGGAGGTCGTTAGGATCCAAGGCCGGAAGGGGATCACCCCGAGACGACCATGATTTATACCCTTACAACCCCTCTTTACTACGTCAACGACAAACCTCATTTAGGAAGCACTTACACCACCGTTGCCTGTGATGCACTAGCTCGGTTTCAGAGACTTGAAGGTCATGAAGTGGTGTTTGTGACTGGTGTAGACGAACATGGACAAAAGATTCAACGCACAGCCGCTGCACAGGGAATCAGTCCCATCGATCACTGCAATCGAGTCACGGCCAGCTACGAAAAGGCCTGGAACGAATGGGACATCAGCCACGATCGATTTGTCCGCACCACGTCACCACGCCATTTGCCCCTGGTCCAACAGTTTTTTCAGCGCTGTAAAGAAGCAGGCGATATCCGCAGTGGCCGTCAGACCGGTTGGTATTGCGTTGGCTGCGAGGAGTTCAAAGATGATCCTGCCGAAGCGATCAACCCAACGTGTTCTATCCACCAGAAACCATTGGAATGGAGAGATGAGGAAAACCTGTTCTTTTGTTTGTCGCACTTCCAGGAGAAAATAGAAGCCCTTCTCAACCAATCTGATTTCATTGCACCAGCGAGTCGGCGCAAAGAGATTCAAAATTTTGTAGAGGGTGGATTGCGCGACTTTTCC
>Ga0302116_1001541_pt1 | contig 13946 bp, 10 predicted proteins | sample AG5_SCM_MG_FD_203124 | JGI IMG/M metagenome (GOLD analysis project Ga0302116, IMG submission 203124) | Marine microbial communities from Western Arctic Ocean, Canada - AG5_SCM | ecosystem: Environmental > Aquatic > Marine > Oceanic | place: Canada: Western Arctic Ocean | collected 2017-10-01 | reverse complement strand
TTCACTTACCTATTTAAGACACTCTGATTGAAGGCTGCTCTGATTGAAGGCTGTTCTGAGCGAAGGCTGTTCTAGATTAAGACTGTTCTAATTTAAGGCTGTTCTAGATTAAGGCGGTTCTAACTTGAGCGTATTCTAAGGCGTGGTTTTGAAAACCGCTTCTGAGAGGATTTATGAAACAAAGTCATCTCGAAGATCCCCCGAATCTAGCCGATGTCCCGGCTTTGATCGCCGAAATGGGGCAGCGTCCAGGCGCTTTGCTGCCAATATTGCATGCGCTGCAGGACCGGTTCGGATACATCCCACAAACCAGTTTTTTGATGATTGCCGAAGGGTTGAATCTCTCCCGTGCAGAAGTGCATGGGGTGGTGAGTTTTTATCACTACTTTCGCACCGTTCCCCCAGGACGCCACGTGATTCAAATTTGCGCATCAGAGTCGTGTCAAGCTGCTGGCGGTCGCGCGCTTGAGGCACACGCCAAGCAGCGGCTTGGCATCGAGTTTCATGAAACAACACCCGATGGCGACGTCACCTTAGAGCCGGTTTATTGCCTTGGCAACTGTGCTTGCTCGCCAGCGCTTCGGGTCAATCGAGACGTGCATGGGTTGATGACGCCCGCAGCCTTTGATCAGTTGCTTGCGAGTCTGCCCAGCCGCGATTCCCGCGGAACAAGTTGGGTTGCTGACGCACCGATAGCAATCGATGCAAAAATTAAGCTGTATGTCCCAAGGGATACAACCACCATCGCGCTCGGCGCCGATGAGGTGGCGCAGCGCCTTCAGGTTGGCATTGACGCCGACGGCTTGCCCTTAACCATTGTCCGCAATGGCTCAAGAGGACTTTATTGGTTAGAGCCGATGCTGGAAATTGAAACCGATAAGGGCCGGATTGCGTTTGGGCCGATTCAGGCGGTCGACGTCGAACCCTTTCTTGCCAGCAAACCTTGGCTTCATCCGGATCAATATCCCGATTACTTAGGGCTTACCGAGGCGATACCGTTCTTGAAACAGCAGCAGCGACTGACCTTTCGTCGAGTGGGCCGCATTGACCCACTGTCGCTGTCAGCGTACGAGGCAGAGGAAGGCTTTGATGGTTTGAGGCGGGCGCTGTCGATGGGTCGCGAGGCCATTGTGCGTGAGGTCACCCAGTCGGGTCTTCGAGGTCGCGGTGGCGCCGCCTTCCCGACCGGTATCAAGTGGCAAACCGTATTGGATACTTTGTCTGAGACAAAATATATTGTTTGTAATGCCGATGAGGGCGATTCAGGTACCTACGCCGATCGCATGATGATGGAAAGCGATCCGTTCGCGCTGATCGAGGGCATGACCATCGCGGGCTTGGCGGTGGGTGCAAGCCGCGGCTATATCTACTTGCGCGAAGAGTATCGTTATGCCCAATGGATGTTAGGCGAAGCAATCCTGCGCGCTGAGGCCGCCAATTTTATAGGTCACGACATTCTGGGCAGCGGTCAATCTTTTGCCATTGAAGTGCGGCTTGGCGCAGGCGCGTATATTTGCGGCGAAGAGACGGCATTGCTCGAAAGTTTAGAAGGCAAGCGCGGCATGGTGCGGCCGAAACCACCGCTGCCCGCGATCCATGGCTTGTGGCAGCAACCCACGGTGATCAACAATGTCTTGACCTTGGCAACCGTGCCGATTGTGTTAGCCAAAGGCCATGCCTTTTACGCGGACTTTGGTGTGGGACGTTCAAGGGGCACCTTGCCTATCCAGTTGGCGGGTAACCTCAAACAGGCCGGTCTCGTTGAAATTGGTTTTGGGCAGTCGTTGCGAACGCTTCTGACCGAGTTTGGTGGCGGCTCACGATCGGGTCATCCGATTCGGGCGGTACAGGTTGGTGGGCCCCTTGGCGCTTTTCTGCCTGCATCCAAGTGGGATACGCCACTCGATTATGAAGCCTTTGCAAGCATTGATGCCATGTTGGGGCATGGCGGCGTTGTCGTGTTTGATACGACGGTTGATCTCAGCGAGCAAGCACGGTTTGCGATGGCCTTCTGCGCGGTGGAGTCCTGTGGCAAGTGTACGCCTTGCCGGATTGGCGCGGTCCGGGGTGTTGAGGTCATCGATAAAATTAAGTCGCCTGTTCAAACCCAGGCATCTCGAGATGATGCGATGGATTTGCTGAAAGATCTTTGCGACACCATGGTGGCTGGATCTCTTTGTGCAATGGGGGGTATGACGCCGTTTCCTGTCCTGTCTGCACTAGAACATTTTCCAGAGGATTTTCGTGGCATCGAGGTCATTGCGACGGACGCGGCGAACCCTTCGCGGTGAGGGTTCAGATTGGTGAGCGGTAAACAAAAAAGGTTTAAAAATGTTGCAGTATTTTGATCCAAGACAACGCAGTAACCCGGATATCGATTATGGTACGCCGGCAGTACAGGGCGCACTGGTTAGCCTGACCATCGATGGCAGAACCATTGAGGTGCCCGAGGGGACGTCCATCATGCGCGCGGCCATGATGGCGGATATCAAAATCCCAAAGTTATGTGCGACGGACCAGCTTTCGGCCTTCGGCTCTTGTCGTTTGTGTCTCGTGCAGATTGAGGGTCGGCGGGGATTGCCATCTTCCTGCACCACCCCGGTCGAGGCGGGATTAGTCGTTCAAACTTACAACGCGCGCCTCGCGGAGGTCCGGCGCAATGTGATGGAACTCTACATCTCTGATCACCCGTTAGATTGTTTAACCTGTTCAGCCAATGGTAATTGTGAGTTGCAGGATGTTGCCGGCGAAGTCGGACTCCGAGATGTCCGCTACGGGTTTGAGGGCGAAAACCATTTGGCCGCTGAGCCGGATACGAGTCATCCCTATTTTTCCTTTGATCCGAGTAAATGTATTGTGTGCTCTCGTTGCGTGCGAGCTTGCGAAGAAGTGCAAGGGACCTTCGCGCTCACGATCGATGGCCGAGGGTTTGATTCCAAGGTGGCCGCGGGTCAAGACGAGTCTTTTCTAGACTCTGATTGCGTGTCTTGTGGGGCTTGTGTACAAGCCTGTCCGACCGCCACCTTGATGGAAAAAACGGTTATAGAGAAAGGTCAACCCGAGCACAGTGTCATAACCACTTGCGCCTATTGCGGCGTGGGGTGCGCGTTCAAAGCGGAGCTCAAAGGCGATCAAGTGGTCCGGATGGTGCCGTACAAGGGCGGCGCGGCAAACCAAGGACATTCCTGTGTTAAAGGCCGATTCGCGTTTGGGTATGCCACCCACCAAGAGCGGGTGACGACCCCGATGATTCGCGACAGTATTGATGCGCCTTGGCAAAAGGTGTCCTGGGACGAGGCGATGACCTTTGCAGCGGACCGAATTCGACGAATTCAGCATCAGTATGGCCCAGATAGTGTGGGTGGCATCACCTCCTCTCGTTGTACCAATGAAGAAACCTACTTAGTTCAGAAATTGGTTCGGGCCGCGTTCGGAAATAATAATGTCGATACCTGCGCCCGGGTTTGCCACTCCCCAACCGGTTATGGCTTAAAAACCACGCTGGGTGAATCGGCAGGGACCCAAGCCTTTGATTCGGTCGAGCAGGCAGATGTGATTATGGTGATCGGTGCCAACCCAACGGATGCACATCCGGTCTTTGCCTCAAGATTAAAGCGGCGCTTGCGTGCTGGCGCGCAGTTGATTGTTGCCGACCCTCGGCGGATTGATTTAGTGAGTGGCCCGCACGTTCAGGCGAGTCATCATTTGAAGTTGCTGCCGGGTACCAATGTCGCGTTGATCAATGCTTTGGCACACGTGATCATAGAAGAAGGCCTGCAGGATCAAGCGTTTATTGATGCGCGCTGTGACCTGGAAGCCTTTGCGCGTTGGCGCGCCTTCATCCGTGAACCCAGAAATGCGCCGGAAGCGCTGAGCCTGGCCATCGGCGTTTCGGCAGAAACACTGCGATCGGCGGCCAGGTTGTATGCGACCGCTGGGAATGGGGCGATTTACTATGGCCTAGGTGTGACCGAGCACAGTCAGGGGTCGACCATGGTGATGGGGATCGCAAACCTTGCGATGCTGACCGGTAATTTAGGCCGAGAGGGGGTGGGCGTTAACCCCCTACGCGGACAAAACAATGTCCAGGGTGCATGTGATATGGGGTCCTTCCCACACGAGTTACCGGGGTATCGCCATGTCTCTGACGACAGCGTCCGCCAGACCTTTGAGGCGAGTTGGGGGGTCACCATCGGTGCCGAGCCTGGTTTGCGTATTCCCAATATGCTCGATGCCGCGATTTCCGGCACTTATAAAGGACTCTATTGTCAGGGCGAAGATATTGCGCAGTCGGATCCCAATACGCACCATGTCGAAGCGGCGCTTCGAAATCTTGATTGTCTCATCGTGCAAGATATTTTCCTCAACGAGACCGCAAAGTATGCACACGTGTTTTTTCCCGGGGCATCCTTTCTCGAAAAAGACGGGACCTTTACCAATGCAGAGCGCCGAATTTCGCCGGTTCGAAAGGTTATGTCGCCGGTGAGTGGCAAAGCCGATTGGGAAGCCACCATGGCGTTTTCCAATGCGCTTGGGTATCCAATGAACTATCAACATCCTTCGGAGATTATGGCTGAAATTGCATCGCTCACCCCGACCTTTAGTGGCGTGAGTTATCAAAGGCTCGACGAAGAAGGCTCGCTGCAATGGCCGTGTAACGAGGATGCGCCAAGCGGTACGCCCACCATGCATGTCGATCAGTTTGTTCGAGGCAAAGGTTACTTTGAGCGAACGGAGTTTATTGAGTCGGAAGAAAAAGTGAACCGGCGCTTTCCGTTTCTGTTGACTACAGGCAGGATCTTGTCGCAATACAATGTTGGTGCACAGACGCGCCGCACCGCCAATATTGGTTGGCATGACCAAGACCTGCTCGAAATTCATCCACAAGATGCCGAGGATTTGGGTATTAACGACTTTGATGCTGTGCAGGTTGGCAGTCGTGCTGGCGAGACGGTGCTCGCGGCGCGCATTACCGATCGTGTGCAACCTGGGGTGGTGTATACCACCTTTCATCATCCCGAAAGTGGGGCCAACGTTGTCACCACCGATAACTCGGATTGGGCGACGAATTGCCCGGAATATAAAGTGACTGCGGTACACCTTAAAAAAGTTGAACAGCCCTCGGCGTGGCAGACTCGGTATCGCGCCTTTACGGATACGCAAGTGGGCCTGATGAACAATGTCGTAGCGTCGCCCCTTGATTAAAGCGCTTGAGCAAGGCGCGACTCATCGCGCCATCATTGAGTGGCCAGAACTGACCGGAACGGGGCAGGTGGATGCGATCGCAGAAGAGGTGCCTGTCGCGCTCATTTACAATGGTATTTCGCATGCCGTGATGATGGCCAGTCCCGTTAATCTGGCGCCCTTCGGGCTGGGTTTTTCGTTGACCGAAGGCATTATTGATCAACCAGAGCAGGTGTATGGCATCGAAGTGTCTCTTGATAAATCGAGCGCTGAGGTGTCGTTAACCATCGCCACGCGGCAATTTGAGCGCTTAAAACAAATGCGCCGGACGTTAACGGGACGGTCCGGTTGCGGCTTGTGCGGCAAGGAGTCTTTGGATCAAATCCGTCGGGTGATGACGCCCGTGTCGGGGCAGTTTGCCGTCACCCACAGAGCCATCCAACGAGCGACCACGGACCTTGCGTTACACCAACCGCTCCAGCAACAAACAGGCGCGGTGCATGGTGCCGCTTGGTGTCAACTGGATGGCGCCATCGAGGCGGTTTGCGAGGATGTTGGGCGACACAATGCGCTGGATAAATTGATCGGCAGTCTGTGGTCTGATGGTCGCCTGCAAGGCCCCGGATTTTTGCTAATGTCGAGCCGGGCCAGTTTTGAGATTGTTCAGAAAGCAGCCATGGCGGGGATCTCTGTGGTTGCAACGTTATCAGCACCCACCTCGCTGGCAATTGATTTAGCGACCTCCGCGGGTATGACGTTGATCGGTTTTGCGCGAGAAAGCCGCCATCTAGCCTACAGCCATCCTTATCGATTAACAGAGGATCATCCTGAGGTATCCGATGACTGACCAAGAACTCAATCACCTCATCAAAATGGCCAATCAAATCGGTGCGCATTGCGCGCCAGGGGAATCGGCAGTCGTCACGGCGGCGCGCGCCGCCAACCATATGACTCGGTTTTGGGCGCCCTCGATGAAACGCCAGATCAAAGACTATCTGGTTGAAGGCGGCGATCTTTTGAGTGACGTCACGAAAGCGGCCGTAAAACAATTAGGATAAGGATGGGGCCGTTCTTGCGGCCTGAACTTGGGGTACGGGTTTAGGGAAAGCGGGAAAGCGGGAAAGCGGGAAAGCGTAAAAGAATGCTCTAAGTCCTTGCTCAGAAGGTTTAAGGTTTCTTTGCAGGGGCTACTTTCTCGCAACCACGCTACCGTGTCGCCGCAGTCACGATGGGCTCGCTGTCCGCGTGATTTAATAGTCTTGGGCATCGGGGCTAAATCGACGCGATGTTCAATTGCGTTTAAGCCAGCAAGTTAAGACAGGAACACAGGGCTGTGACGCCAATCTCGCAGGGTCGCGGGTCATGATGGTTGGAAGAACGCGCTAAAGCCCAGCCAGAGAGATACGGTCCGGAAACACAATGATTAAAAGAGACCTTCGACCTCACCCGTGTCATTCAGCCGGATATTATTCGCAGCAGGGTGTCTCGGTAAGCCCGGCATGGTCATAATGTCGCCGCAAACCACCACAATAAATCCAGCACCATTTGCTAAACGCACTTCTCGAATCGGAACCGAATGATGGCTGGGCGCCCCGCGTAAGTTGGGGTCTGTCGAAAAACTGTATTGCGTCTTCGCCATACAAATCGGGAAATGGCCGTATCGTACTTGCAAGGCCTTAATTTGATTACGGACCTTTTGATCTGCGATGACGTCGTCTGCACCATAGAGACTCTGAGCAATGCGTTCGATCTTATCCCAGAGCGGCAAGTCGTCTTCATATAGCGTTCGGAATTGCGAGTGGCTGGTGTCACTTAACGTGACAACTGCGCGGGCTAAGGTTTCGGCGCCTGCTCCGCCCTCGGACCAGTGGGTGCAATCGATGGCCTCGACATTGAGAGCCTCGCAGTGAGTGCGGATCTCATCGATCTCTGATTGCGCATCGTCGTCGAATCGGTTGATCGCGACCACAACGGGTAATCCGAAATGGCCCATGTTGCGAATATGGCGCGCGAGATTCGCGCAACCTTTAGCCACCGCCTGAACATTTTTGGTTTTGAGCTTGTTCTTTTTGATGCCGCCATGCATTTTCAGCGCGCGAACGGTTGCGACAATGACTGCGGCAGAAGGTTCTAGTCCCGCCTTCCTGCACTTAATATCAAAAAACTTTTCCGCGCCCAGTTCGGCGCCAAAGCCCGCTTCGGTCACCACGAAGTCACCCAAACTTAACGCCGCTTTCGTTGCAATGACTGAGTTGCAACCATGGGCAATATTGGCAAAGGGGCCGCCGTGAATGAGGGCGGGATTATTTTCAAGGGTTTGCACGATATTTGGCTTGAAGGCATCTTTGAGTAGTACCGACATGGCGCCATTGGCTTCAAGGTCACGCGCGTGAACCGGTTCGCCTTCGAAATTATGACCAATCACGATGCGCCCTAGATTTTCCTGAAGCTCGTCTAGGGTGTTCGCAAGGCAAAAGATCGCCATAATTTCTGAAGCCACCGTAATGTCAAACCCGGACTCTCGAGGGACGCCATTGCTGGCGCCACCGAGACCGATATTAATATTGCGGAGCGCGCGTTCGTTCATATCCATAACGCGCCGCCACTCGATCCGCCTAGGGTCGATTCCCAGTTCATTACCCCAATGGATATGATTGTCGATCAAGGCTGAAAGGAGGTTGTGTGCGGCGCCAATGGCATGGAAATCGCCCGTAAAATGGAGATTAATATCTTCCATCGGCACCACTTGTGAATAGCCACCGCCAGCGGCCCCACCTTTCATGCCAAAGCAAGGCCCAAGGCTGGGTTCTCTTAGGCAGATGACGGCTTTTTTACCGATGCGATTGAGCGCGTCACCCAGTCCGATGGTGGTCGTGGTCTTGCCCTCCCCGGCAGGGGTTGGTGAAACCGCGGTGACTAAAATTAATTTCCCCCGGGCCTTATCTTGTTGGGACGCGATAAACGCGTAGTCGATCTTAGCTTTGTCGTGGCCATAGGGCAGCAGGGCGGTTTCAGGGATGCCCAGGCGTTGGCCGATCAAAGCGATCGGCTCTAAGCGTGCTTCACGTGCGATTTGAATGTCGGTTGCTTGCATGGTCATTTCCTCTTGGTTGCCCTGATCTTGAAGTCAAAAGCGTCAGCTTTTAGGGTGATATTACGAGGAAAATGGGCGTTGGAGAATGCCTATTATTGCTTGGCCAGAACGGCAATCCTGGCTTCGGTGTGGCGGCAATGGGTGCGGTCTCGGTTCAAAAAAACCTTCGGCTTTGAGCTTCGTGCGGGCGAATACCGAGCCGTCAGCGGACCGTTGTGCCCCGAATGCGATCCGTTGCATTCTTCGAGCATGAGCGCCGGTGAGTCTTGGTCAGCGATAGGTTCTTTTGCGCGCGCGTTAGCCTGCGATCTGTCCGCGCGTCAAATCAATCGGTCTTAGTTCACTGCGCGGCATTAGGCCTTGTTGCGAGCGCCATCAGAGGTTGATTGGGCGGGTTTCGGCGCGTGCTTCTTAGGGCCCGCCTCTAATCGCGTTTAGGCGGGGTCTTGAGAGCTGAGTGAGTTGGCAACCCGCCGCGCGCCTTCAAGTCGAATTAAGCGGCGCGTTGTTCATCTCTTGGCGCGAGGGCTGCAATCAAGTGATCTCGACTTGGGCCTGGTACGTTGCGGGCCTTTTTGTTGTCCGCGCCATAGCGGATGAGGGTCCAGAAAATCAGAGCTTGGGTGCCGATATCTTTTAGAAACGCGCCGGGTAACTCCATAAGATTGAAGGTTCTAAAAGCGCCACGAAAGACGCGCAAGTGAATCTGAGTGGATCTCGTGAGCGCATCGCCATAGGCGATCGCGAACCGTTTCTTAAGGGTGAGTGGGCGAGACGTGCTAGAGGCCGTGAGGATTATTTGTGCCCGTTTAATACCCGCCCGATCTTCGTCGAGGCTGGCTTGCCAGATGGGACGCAACTGTTTGTGAGTTTCCTCGGAAAACTGTTGCGCGGCGCTGACCGGGTCTGGATCTTTGGCTAAAACATCAGTGAGAATTTTGCTGTGGATGGCGCCGGTGCTGCAGCCACGACCATAGAGTGGGTTGGTTCGAACCGCCGCATCACCGACCGCATAATAATTCAATAGGAGTGGTCGATCGTTGTCGCTGAAATCATGCCAAACCGCTTTGATGTTGCCCATCCCAAACGAGGCGGTGGTCGCAACGGCTTGATCGGCTCCGAGCCAGGGTTGAAGGCCCGGGATTTCCAGACAGATTTGATCAAACTTGGCATCGTCCTTAACCGCATCATGCAAAATGGTGTCATGGCAGGGTACGCAGAGGATGATGGCAAAGTGCCCGCCTGAGCCGGGGAAAACGCCATATTTCAAGTAGCCTAAATCACCAGCAGAACGGGTCTTGCCGTCTCGCGCGGGCTCATCAATGCCTGCTTTAAATTGATAATGCCGGGTGTAATAGACAATGTCTGCATCGTGGGATTCGGTTTTAATGGCAAGGCCTTCCTGTTCAAGCCAGCGTTTAAAGGGACTGCCTCGCCCGGCGGCATCGACAACGATATCGGCCGTGACGTTTGTTGGCAGCTGGTTTGTCCCTCGGGCCTGAACAGTTAAACCCGTAATCTGCTTTTGGTCGCCGGATAGCTGGGTCACCATGGCGTTGACGCGGGTGCCAGACGCGATCGTAATGTTGGGTTGTTTGAGCGCATAGCGCCTTAGCACCATTTCCATCGTCGCCCGTCGACACATCATGAGCCAAAGCGACGCATCTTCAGGGGCTGCTTTATAGGATGCACTGAATGCGGGTGGCAGCATCTCTTCAAAGGTCACTTTTCGAGCGCCCGCTTGCCAAAAGTTTTCAATGAGGTCCGGGAACTGTTCGGTCAACAGGTTGCTCATGACCGCGAGAAAGGCGTGGGGATGCCGAAACTGAGAGGCCCCTCGTCTCAGCCAGTCAAAAAAAACCTCGTCCGGGCCGCCATCCGGTAACGGATCATCACGCTCATAAACGGTTACTCGGTGGCCTTGTTTCGCAAGGCCTAACGCCGAGCAAAGACCACAGATACCCGCGCCGACAATGGCGATGTGCTTCGAATTGGGTGGCGCGTGCATGGCAATGAACCTCATTGGTTGGTTTTGGGCTGCAGTTCAGACCGATAATCGGTCGACTTCGCGGCAGTCTAGCAAAAATTTTCAGTCGGGTGGATGTCCGGATTTGGGCGACGTAGTGTTTGCAAAGTGCAAGCTCCGGGCAGTGCCTGCAGTACGGCAAGGGTTAAAGCGGGCGCTACGACGTTGCTGGTATGCCCGGAGTCATCTTGCATCCAGGTGTTACAAGGGCGCACCAATTGGCGAGGCTTTATACAATCTGACCGGTGCGAGCGCCGGTATAACCCGTCGTTTTCTCGAAGGCGACCGCGCCGCTGATCAAGACATGGGAAACACCAATGGCGTCGCGGGTGTAACGGTAGCCGTCGCCTGGAACATCCTGAACAAAATACTCGGCGCCACGATCGATGGTGGCCGGGTCAAAGATGGTGATGTCGGCAATGTATCCTGGGGCGAGATGCCCGCGATCCTGGATCCCCCAAATTTCGGCAGGCTCGGCGGTAATCTTTCTGATCGCCGTTTCAAGGTTGAGGCTTTCGCTGTCTCGAACAAATTTTGAAAACAAGTAGCCCGTATCGCCGTAAGTTGAAAACGATAAAATATGTGCGCCACCGTCGCTGGCGCCGATCATGACGTTCGGGTGTTTGAGTAATTCCCCGACCGCCGGGACATTATTGTGGCCCATGTTGGCTGCTAGAAAGTGGGCATCTAAATCTTCTTCTAAAGAGAGGTCGATCATGACGTCGAGCGGGTTGCTATCGCGGGCACTGGCAATCTCAGTGAGGGTTTTACCGATTAATTGGGCGTTGGCTTCGGACTGAACACGACGTAAGACCAAAGCGGACCAGAGCGGCATCATGGGCCGAGCTTCTTGCGTCAGCGCGGCACGGCGGGTTGGATCAAGCAGGGCTGCGAGGATGTCGGCCTTGGTGCCAAACCGGATGAGACCGTACCAAGTTGGCAGGCGCATGAATAACAAACTCGGAACCTCAAACGAGAAGCTGATGTCGATTGGGCGGGTTTGGACCTGTGGCCAGACTTTCGCGCCGCGGGCCATCTGTTCATCAACCCGCGCCATAATGGCCGCGACGCCATCGGCATTGTCGGCATTCAGGAAAAGCGGCGAGAGCGTCGTTGTGATGTGATGCTTCAAGCTGAGTTCCGCGAGTTGATCGACCCGGGCAAGCGTCAGGTCGATGTCATAAAACTCGTGCACAACCTGCAGCAACTTACCGGTTTGACCCAAAACAGCGCAGAGCGCATCGAGTTCCTGAGTGCTGGCATAACGGCTTGGCACCGGCTGTAAGCGCTCGTCCATATCAACGAAACTGGTGGAAAGCCCGACGGCGCCCGAGGTGATGCAATCTTTTAAGAGCGCGCACATACGTGCAACTTCATCTGGTTGCGCCGTTCGGGTCATCGCCGCATCGCCCATGACCCAAAGGCGAAGCAGACTGTGGCCCGCCAAGGGTGCGACATTGATGCTGAGATCCTTTTTGATTCGAGTGATGTATTCCTCAAAGGTTTCCCAATCCCAAGTCACACCCTCGGAAAAAGCTTTGTGCGGCATTTCTTCAATTTGGTTGAACATGCCAACGAGCTTCATCCGATGTTCGGCCTTGAGCGGCGCCAAAGACAAGGAGCAATTGCCCGGAACAATGGTCGTGACGCCATGTTCAATGGCGGGTTTTGCGGCGCCATCCCAAAGGAGTTGAGCGTCAAAATGGGTATGGGGATCAATAAACCCTGGGCTGACGATTTTGCCTGAGGCATCAATTTCTTGCTGAGCTTGCTGTGTAATCACACCGATCGCTTCAATCCGATCGCCTGTGATACCGATGTCGGCTGAAAATAACGGGTTTCCTGAACCATCGGCAATCGTGCCATTTCGTATGATTAAGTCCATTGTATTACTCCTGGGGTTGTTCTTTTGAGCTTCTTGGCAGTTTAAGCGCCGTTAAAGGATTCGGTTAAGGCATCGCGAATGTGCGTCCAGTCTTGACCCACGAGATCATCGATCGATGCTGCCGCACAACGCGTCATTAGCAGATCACAAGTTTTCGGGTCCAGCGGGATTTGCGACTGACCACCATCATCATAAGAAAGGGTGACGAGCAATTCAGCATGACCTTCGTGCGCGGCGCCTAGGCTTACCCTTGAGATGGTCGCGCTCAACTTAAGGCTTCCGCGTGTTGGGTTTGGGGTGATTCTAAAAAGAGGATGTCACTCGGTAGAATCGGATTCGAGGGCTGCGTGCCGGCGTCATTCTTACCTTGATTAATGGTCCGGCGAGCAAAAATATGCAGGTTCCAGCTTTGGAGTTGGGCCACGGCTTGTTCGTGATCAAGCAAAGGCAGATGCTGCTCGGCAATCGATTCCCAAGTGTCATTGGCCTCTGGGGTGATGGATTTTCGTAAGGTTTTCAACGTTTTTTCCTAGATCTTCAGTCGATAGCATTTCTTTGTAGCTGAATTCAGATGGGGATACAACCACGCGGGCGGTCTGGGTTCTTGATATGATAAAAGTCCGAACGGGTTCAATGATGAGGGCGCCTCAATGAGTCAGGGTTGCTGTGATGAGTTGCTAGAGGTCAGCGGTTTGCAAGCTCGGCAGCGTCGAGTCTTAATCTGGGTGATGCTGATCAATATCGCGACGTTTCTCATGATGGTTGCTGGATCCGTGATGAGCGGATCATCCGCGCTGCTTTCTGGCACCCTCGATAACTTCGGTGATGCATTAGCCTATATGGTGAGTTTTGCGGTTGTCGGCGCGAGCGTGCAAGTCAAAGCGAAGGCGGCACTCTTTAAAAGTGTTTTGATTGGCGTCGCGGCGGTTGCCGTTTTAATGCAATTGGTGATGAAGGGGTTGAGCCCAGAGACGCCAATCGTTGCAACAATGGGCCTTGCCGCGGTCTTAAACTTTCTGGCGAACGGGGTCTGTCTGATGCTTCTGACGCCGCATCGCTTAGACGACGTCAATATGGCGTCAGTCTGGGAGTGCTCCCGAAATGATGTGTTCGAGGGCTTTGGGGTGATTGTGACGGCTGTCTTAGTCTACTGGACGGGATCGGCCTATCCGGACCTGATTGTGGCCGTGCTGTTACTCGCACTCTTTACCCGTTCGGCGGTCTCGATGGGTCAAACGGCTTGGCGTGCGATGCAGTTGGCTTAGCGGATCCTGCGATTGTCTAGAGCGTTAAGGGTTGTCTGCCAATCCAAAGGGTTGTGGCATAGGCCAAAAGGGTTTGCCGTTCATCGAATAGAGCAGAACCTGCTAGGTGCTTTTTGCCGGAAACCTCAATGGTCCAGGCGGTCACTTGTAGCCGGGCGCCGGCCCTTGGGGCTGTGAGTACTTTGGCCGTCATGCGGCCCAGCAGACCGGTGCGAATACCTTCCGCCAGAAAGGCATACTGCCCAGGGCAATCGAGCGCGGTCCAGATGAACGCGTGCGGTAGGTTCCCTGCGGCATCCCCCCAATGGGCCTGAGTTTCCCAGATCCCAGAAACTTGACGATCTACCGGGGCGACGAAAATTCTAAGTCCTTCAGGATGCTCGGGGCCACAACAAAAACAGATCGGATGAAAACCTTGCTGGCCAGGCAAGAGCGGGTTGATGTTGGGCATCAGCGCGGCTGATCGCGGCGCGGCTGCGAGGGTTTCAGACC
>Ga0302116_1001540_pt1 | contig 13947 bp, 11 predicted proteins | sample AG5_SCM_MG_FD_203124 | JGI IMG/M metagenome (GOLD analysis project Ga0302116, IMG submission 203124) | Marine microbial communities from Western Arctic Ocean, Canada - AG5_SCM | ecosystem: Environmental > Aquatic > Marine > Oceanic | place: Canada: Western Arctic Ocean | collected 2017-10-01 | reverse complement strand
TTCAAAGCGCCCGCCTGTGAGAGCCCGTATAGAGACTAGCACTGCGTTCGGCACGGCAGAATCGCGTGTCCTTTAGACGGAGCGCGGGGCGCGACCCTGGGTGGGTGGCGTGATGGGCGACACGGAGGATGCGGCGCGTGTGGACATCACTGACGAACGCGGCGGTGACCCCGTCGCGGACGACGATGCGAACGCGCGCGCCGCCGGGACGGAGTCAACGCCCGGGGACGACGGGGGTGTTGCCTCTGAAGATGCGACCACTTCAGGGGCAGATTTAGATTTGCACGTCGACGCGACGCGGGGAGGCGTCGCCGAGGCGTCGTCCGCGGGGGATTCCCAGGGCGACGACCCGCGGACGATACAGGCGCCGGCGATACAGATACCCGGCCGCGCGGGCCACCACCGGGGCAGGCACCGCCGCGGCAAGTCCCGCGGGGGAAGCGGAGGCGGAAGCGGGTGGGGCTCATACGGCGGAGGCAGCGGAGATGGGTTCGGGCGCTTCGGATGGGGAAGCGCCACGATTGACGAGTGGGTGATGAGCGGATGGAACGCGTCGCAGTCCAACACGCCGCGAGGAGGGGACGTGAGTGGCTCACCCGCGTGGGGGCGCGCAGCAGGCGGCTTCGACCCGTTCGCCGGGTCCCCGCGCGCGGGCTCCTTCACCTCGGGCTCGGGTGCACCCCCCACCAATGGCAACGGAAATCCAAGCCACGCGCGGTGGTCCAACGCCGCGAGCCAAGGCGGCGCGTCCCCGAGGAAGGCGGGCCGCCTGTCACGGGGCAGCGTCGAGCCCGCGGACCTCCCGCACGATGGTGAATCCATGCACTCCGCGTCGCACCGACTCGGCGCGGGGTCCCGGAGCGGCGGCCGAGCGCATCAAAGCCAAAGCCAAAACCAAAATCAAAATCACGGGGCCCATCACCACCGCGGGTACCATCACTCCATCCTCACCGTGCACGTGCGCGAGATCCCCGCGGGCGCGTCCGAGGCAGACGTCCACGCCCACTTCTACACGTGCGGCGTCGTGCGCGAGTGCCGCATGCTCCCGGACCCGAGGCCGGGCCATTCAAACGGAGGGACGCAAACGGCGTTTGTCGCGTTTGGAGATGAAAACGCCGTGCGAGAAGCGCTGACGATGGATGGATCCTTGCTCCGCGGCGAGCCCGTGAGGGTGATGCCCTCGCGCACCGAGGTGGTCCCGGTGGACCCGGGGCTGTTACCGCGGACGGAGGAGGAGAAGGAGAGGACCGCGCGGACCGTGTACGTCTCATGCGTCTGCCCGTCGATTCGATCGCCAAATTTAAGAGCGTTTCTCGAGTCGGCGGTGAACGGCGCCGTGGTTGCGCTGCACCTGCAGAAGAAGAACAAGGGGAACGCGCACGCGGGGGGCCGAGGCGGGAAGCCGGCGGGCAGCGTGGCGTTCGTGGAGTTCGAGACGGTGGAGTCCGCGGTTGCCGCGATTGGCGTCACCGGCACCGTGCTCGGCGAGCTGGCGCTTCGAGTGGCGCCGTCGAAAACTCCTCTGAAGGAACCGAAGAAGAAGCAGAGGACGCGCAGTCACCACAGCGCCGAGGTGAGCAGCACCGTCTCCGGCGCCACGACAGGCATGGAGACCACGGAGAGTGGCGAGACGGAGATTGTACACGACGACGTAGAACTCGAGGATCAGGCGTTGGCGGAGGATGGCGCCGACGATGATTCGGACTCGGACGAAGGGAACTCCTCGGATGATTTGGACATCGTCCTCGACGACGCCAACGGGGACTCGTCGGAGACGACGACGGCGAGCGGATCGCCGAGTGGCGTCGTAAATGACATCGAGGCGACGCGTGATACGATGGGGAAGTTGAAGGTGAGCGCGGAGATACCGCTGGTGGACGAGACGGAGTTCCCGCCGTTGGGTAAGAGTTGACGGTTATAGACGAGAGTTCGAGCTCGAGTGATTAAATAAGTTGATTAGTTCTTAACGCCAGCGCTCGAGGTCCATCGTGGAGAGGCGCTCGATGACCCCGTTGCAGTGCGCGAGGCCCACCACGCACACCGTCCGCACCGGTCCACCCGCCGCACCATTCGCGGGAGCCCCCGCCCAGACAGACGCTCTGTCCTCGGGCCCCCCGTCCTCATCGGTAACCGCGCAGAGATACCCCGCCGGGTGCGCCGCGATCGACGATACCCTCGGGACGTACCCGCCGGGCGTCGAGTCATCCTGCCCTTCGATCCAAACCTCCAGCTTTCGATCGCCCGTCACAGACCGCCGCCCTTCCTCGCAACGAAGCACGCGCGCGCGGCGCATCCACGGCTCGATGACCACGTCAGCGGCTCTGAACCCGGATCGACGGTTCAACTCCGGTGACGTTAACTCCCCCGTAAGATTAGCGCCATCGTCCGATCCACCGCACGTCCCGTTACGACACCGCGTAAGCCATTCCTCGGCGACGTATCGCCTGCTCACGCCCAGCATGCACCCCAACGTCGCGCCCACGAGCGTCCCGCCGTTGGATTCCGCGAGCCGGTCCATGAGACTCAGCCACCGCGGTTCGAACAAGTTAAGCCGTCGAACCTCACCCGCGCCGAGCGGCTTTCGCAGCGTGAAGCACGGCGTGCCGCTCGGTCCATCCGCACGTTCGGCAGCCGCCGCCGTCAACTCCGGGTTCGCGGTGAAGCCGTACGATACACGCGCCAGGTCACCTCGACGCATGCCGTGTACGCACGCGGAGGCGCGAGCGGCGCTCGTCGACAACACTTCGTCGCGGTCCTCCAGCAACACCTCCGCGCTCCGTCCGGTGGCCACCAACGCCGCGCACGTCAACAACGCGTCCAGGGCTTCCGAGACCGACACGTGGATGCCGCCGCCAAAGCCGCCCGTGTGCGTCGGGACCCCTCCTCCGCCGGATGTCAAGTCGTGTACGAATGCGAGGGTGCCGAGCGCGAGGAGACCGAGCGGGCCTACGAGCGGCGAGAGTTTCCCTTTGTCCTCGGCGAGCGCCGCGGTGAAGCTCACCGTCCGCGCCTCCTCTCCGATGCCCGCCGCCGCCGTCTCGGGGACGGAGGATAGTGGGCGGGTCTCGCCGCGGGAGCCGAAGGCGCGCGCGACGTACCCGAGCGATCGCGCGAGCCTGGAGAGATCGAGCGGGTCGTCCGTGATGCGCGCGCGAAGTTCGTCGGGCAGCGATCGGGCTTTGGCGTCTCCCAGGACGACGAGCGCGCCGATGGCCTCCGCCGCGGACGCGCCCGCTACGAAATCCGCGCCGTAGCCCCGCGCGGATGACGCGAGCGCGTACGGCAGCGACATGCCGGATGATGTCGACGCGGAATCTTGGGACTGCGTCCGCGCCGCGTCGTCGTCCTCGTCTCGCATGAATGTCGCGAGCACGCCGTCGAACCTCTCCTGATCGAGCTCGAGGACCACCGCCTGCGGCCGCACGCGCTCGATGACGGAGCGGACCTCGTCCGCGGACGCGCTTCCGGGCGTGTGCACGGTGCCCACGACGTAGAACTCGCGGTCCACGCCGCGCGAGTCGACGCGTTTGACCCATCCAACGCACGAGGGAAGGTCGCCCACGTGGCCGGCGGTTGCGCCATCGACGGCGTGCGTCGACGGGACCCCGGATGACGACGCCGCGGCGCAGCGCGCGATGCGGCGATGGCGCTCCCGGCGCCGCGTCTCTCCTCCTCTCGCCGCCGCCGGGCACGACGCCGCGTGGCTCGCCGTCGCGACACACCCCATCCGCGCTCCCTCTGGTGACGTCTCATCATCGATCGAATCACGTGTTTAAGTTTCTCGTCGGGTGCTTTCAAGTCTCGTGAAGCACGACACAGCTGGCGGGCGCGAACGATGGCCTCCGCCGCCCTTCGCGTCGTTTCATCCGCCGCGGCGGGATCCTCGCCGCGCGTGCACGCGCCCGTCGTCGCATCCCGCGCATCCCGCGCGCGGTCGACACGTACACACACGGCACGCGCGGCGGCGTCGCCCTCCATCTCGGCGCCGTCGGAGCTTCCGATGGGAGACGGGTGGGACGCACAGCTGGCGGACGCCTTCAGGGACTGCCCCGAGACCCGCGCGCTGGTGACCGGCGACCTGGTGACATTACGACCGTGCGAGCTGTGCCCGGAGCTCCCCATGTGGCTGCTCGACGACGGCGACGACGTCCTCACGCTCTGGGAACGAACCGAGACGTTCGCGGGGGACACCGCGTCGTCATCCCACGGCGCGAGCGACGGCGGCCTGTGCCCGCCGTACTGGGCGGTGCCGTGGGTCGGGGGGCAAGGGCTCGCGCGGTACATCCTCGACAACCCCGACGTCGTCCGAGGTCGATCCGTGCTGGACGTCGGCAGCGGATGCGGCGTCGCCGCGCTCGCCGCGGCAACCGCCGGCGCATCCCGGGTCTGCGGTGAGTTCATTTTAATGTATTCTCGTACGGGCAATTAGACTAACGCCGTGTTTTATTCCTACAGCCAACGACATCGATCCGCTCGCCGCCGTCGCGTTCCTCGCCAACGCGGACGCGTCCGGTGTCACGAACGGTCCGTGCGTGTTGGAGACCTCCCACGAGGACCTCCTTCGTTCCCCTGCTTCTCGGGTCGCGGAGTACGACGTCGTGATGGCGGGTGACGTGTGCTTCGTGAAGGGTCTGGCGGATGCGTTTCAAGCCTGGTTAGCGTCAGTCGCCGAGGACGGAAGACAGGACGGCGCCGACGCACACGCACGGACGGTGCTGCTCGGGGATCCCGCGAGGCAGACGCGGTGGGCGCCGACGGCGGGGTGGGCGAAGGGCGCGCGACGCGTCGCGGAGTACGAGGTGGTGACCGCGGCGACGTCGGCGCTGACCGAGGGCGCGCCGGTGCGACAGACGAGCGTGTGGAGGGTGGACTGAGTCAGGGACGTCGATAGGGTTACGTTCGTGTGGTAGCACTAGGTCGTTTCATTAGGTTGACGTGCGTGTGGTGATAAAGGCTAGTTTACGTTCATCGCGTGAAAGGCGGGTCGTGCGCTTCGACGTCGTCTACGGTCCCGACTTGCATCTCAAAACCGCCCGAGCTGGGAGGGAACCTGTTGAGGAAACGGCCCGTCACGCGTAGTTCATATTGCTAAGAATCGATCTATGAGTAATTCACGAACCGACCTTCCCGGAAATATTCGGGGGACATGCGAGTGTGCAAACACTCAGAATCCTAGAAATAGGAATCCTCTATAGCTCAGTTGGTAGAGCGTGCGGCTGTTAACCGCAAGGTCGTAGGTTCGATCCCTGCTGGAGGAGAATTGCAAAATTCTCTACCGCCCACTGCAATGTGGGAATATCGTGATCATTTCTTTTTTATTTTCTCTTGAAAAAGGGGTTTAACGGATAATACGTATCGACGGCCCGTATCGTACCAGTCACGATGAACGCGCACCGACGTGTAATTCGTATTTTTGTTCGTGTGAGTCAGTCACGATGAAACCACAACAACGCCATAATAAGACTGATACATCAACCGAGCTACTCGTGCGCACCCACCACCTACCCTACGATCCACCACCCTGCATCGTCGACAGCGCCACCATCGTCGCCTCGTACACCGCGAACGTGATCGCCGACGCCGGCGCTGACTTGATCACGCCGGGCAACAGGCCCTTGTAGAACCCGGCGACGCCCTCCTTCTTCAAGATGGCGCCAAACGCGGCGCCGAAGTTGGCGTACGCCGCGGGCGCCACGCGCTCGCCGTACTTTAAACTCCTCGCCAGACCCGCCACCTGGAACCGCTTCTTGACGACGTCCAGAGGGTGGATGATCAGCCGCGCCACGGTCCCGGCGCCGAAGCCGCACGCGGCGTTGGTCACCGGGTCGATCTTTTTCTCGATGTTTTTCTCGCCATTCGCGGCCCCACCGTTCCCGCCGCCTCCTCCGTTCCCCCCGTCTCTCACGCCGCCTTTGGTCGCCATGTTCCTCAGCGCCGCGTACGCGCCGAACTGGATCGCGGACGCGGGCACGATCTCGATCAAGGTCACGCCGCATCCGGCGTAAAGACCCGCGAGTCCCTTGTCTCGCACGATGCCCCGCGCCGCGGCTTGTAACGAGTCGTAGACCCTCGGTGAGCCTTGCGCCGCGAGCACGGTTCGCATGACGTCGAAAGGGTAGGTGCACACCGTGGCGGACACGCCCGCGATGGCGCCGCCGAGGAACGCCCACGGCGGTGCGGTCGGATCCGCGCCTCGCTCGCGGCATCGTTTGCGAAATTCGCCCAGCGACGCGAACTGGATGGCGGTGTACGGTACCCAGAGGAAGAGCGCCGGGACGGTCCCGGCCCAGAGCCCGCGCGCGCCTTCTTCTTTCAAGATCGTCGTCGCGCACTGCACGATGCCCCGGTACTTACCCCCCGACATCCCGCTAACGGGTTCCACCTGGACCTGCATCCGGATCTTGACGACGTCGAGCGGGGCGACGACGACGCGTGAGACGCCGCCGGCGAACGCGCCGGCCATGGCGTGGGTGAACGCGCCGATGGTCTGCTTACCCTGCTGCTTTTCGGAGGAGCCGCCCATCTTGGCGTGCGCGGCGCGGCGCTGGATCCCCAGTCCCGACGCGATCCCCGCGGCGGTGCCCAGCACCGCCAGTCGTCGGATCCGGCTGTTGCTCGATGATGCCCCACGTCCGGACGACTGCGCGCCGGCGAACGCCGGGTTAGGGTTCGATGCCCCGAATGCACCCCACGCCATGCGACAGTGCGGTGAGCGCGTGCGTGAGAGGTCGACCCCAAGGCGCCCCCGATTGACCCCGCGCACTACTCGCCGCGCGCGTTAATATCTGGCGCGCGAAAATATCTCACAGCACAGCTTTTTCAAAGTTACCTACGACTCGGCAATGTAACATCGGCAAACGTACAACATGTTACAATGGCAAACGTGCACACCGCTGACCCAACGACACCCACAAACGCACGATGACAACACGATGACACACGCACGATGTCGACACCACCCACCGGCTCTTCGTCATCGTCGGCTCTTGGTCTGCGCGTCGGGCTCGGCGGCGTCAAAGTGGCATCGCGTCGCGACTTGTTCCGGTCTCGGCACCGGCCTCCACTCCCCTTGCCGTGAGATGACGTACTGCCCGCACATGCTCAATCGTTCACCCACGGCCATCTTCGGGCCCTTGGCCGCCTCCTTCGCGGCGGTCTGCACGTTGACGCCGGAGATGCCCAAGTCGATGCCCATACCAGCCGCTGGTCTACTTCACCCTATGTACCGTGTCTTCTTCCCCCACGAACGCCCGCCCGCCTACGACTGCCAGTAGAGCCCGCGCGTCGAGACCCACCCGCGTACCCACCGGCGTTCCCGTAACCTCCTGATGGTGATTGGATGGGGCGTGAGTAAGGGTCAGTGAAGTCACGAAGATGGACGGGCTGGGCACCGGAGTCTTCCTCGGGGCGGCATCGGTCAACGCCAAAACGCGACACGGGCCCGGGGGTGACAGATGGCACGACGTTCACGTGGGTCGAGGGGTGGGTGGGACGGATAGACGCGTCCCGGGGGGTATTAGGGACGTCCTGATGCCGGTGGTGACGTTGCATCGGCGAATGTACCCACCTGAGAGATGTCGTGCCGTGGTCCTCTGTGCGCTGCCGACTCGGAGGAAAGTTGTCCCCCTCCTCTCTTCTTCCTCGACTCGGTTTCGCACTTTTTCCGAGATCTGCAGATCTGTGTGCCCGGCTGCTTTTCGCATTTCCTTGATTCATTAGACCGTGCCCCATATAAAAACCAGAGCCAATCGCAGTGCTCCGCGTGTGAGAACGCCATTAAAGCCGGACCCGTCTCAAACACCACATCCAGCCGCGCGAAGGGGGCTGAGACTCAGAGAGAGCCACCTTCCATATGATGTACGCGTCGCTCGCCACCGCGGCGCCCTCCGTCGGGCGCGCCCGCGTCACGCCGTCCGCGTCCTCCCGCTCCAACCTCGGCGCGGGTCGCGCGATGCGCGGTCTCGGGTCCGAATCGTTGCACAGGAGCAACGGGGCGGCCGGCGTGAGACTCTCGCGTCGCCGCGTCGCGACCCCGTGCCGCGCCAAGACCCTGGAGGAGCGCATCGCGTCCGGCGAGTTCACCAAGCCGCGCTCCTCCCCGGCCGAGGACCTGCTCAACGGCGTCCGCGGGCTCATCAGGAACGTCGACAACCCCAAAGGTGAGTGCGCTGCTGCCGGCTCCCGAATACAATGAAATCCGGGGTTTGCATGGGACGCCCGCCCCGTCAGCGCCCCATCCCGACCGTGTCGCGCCGGGTCGATCGCGATGGACGCTCCGATGCCATCGTCGTGTCGCATCGAGCGCGAACCCCCCGGCAAATCGCGACGGTGAATCGCATCGCGCCGCGACCCGCATCCCCCATCCCTAAACCGTTTGGATAAGGCGCCCCTTTCGCCTGACACAGCTGTGATTTATGACATCAACTGACAACCGCCCCGCTCGATCCCTTGTGAACCAACAGCCCGAGGACTCTCCGTGTCCCTCGCCAAGCTCTCGCGCCGGTGGAGGAACGAGTCCATGAGCCGCATGCCCGTCGCGGCGGGAGACATCCGCGAGATCGCCGGCCAACCCGTCTTCGTCCCGCTCTACAAACTCTTCCTGGCGTACGGCGAGATGTTCATCTTGGCCATCGGACCCAAGAAATTCGTCGTGGTGTCGGACAACGACGTCGCGAAAGAGATGCTCCTCACGCAAGCCAACTCCTTCAGCAAAGGCTTGCTCTCCGAGATCCTGGACTTTGTCATGGGCACCGGTTTAATACCCGCCAACGGAGAGACGTGGAAGATTCGGCGCCGGGTGGTGGTGCCGTCGTTGCATAAAAAGTACGTGGCGTCCATGGTGGACATGTTCGGCGACTGCGGCGTCCACGGCAGCGCGCAGCTCGCCAAGTCCGAGGCGGAGGGTAAGACGGTGGAGATGGAGAACTTCTACTCGCGCCTGGCGCTGGACATCATCGGCAAGGCGGTGTTCAACTACGATTTCGACTCGCTGAAGAAGGACGACCCGGTGATCAAGGCGGTGTACACCGTGCTGCGCGAGGCTGAGTACCGCAGCGTGACGTTCATCCCGTACTGGAAGGTGCCGCCGCTTCAGTGGCTGGTGCCACGGCAGAAGGCGTGCCAGGAGGCGCTCGTCGTGGTCAACGACACGCTCAACATGCTCATCGAGCGAACCAAGAAAATCGTGGAAGACGCCGACGAGGAGTTCGTCGAGGAGTACCTCTCCGGGGACGACCCGTCTATTCTCAACTTCCTCATCGCGTCCGGCGACGACGTCACGTCGAAGCAGCTGCGGGACGACCTGATGACGCTGCTCATCGCGGGGCACGAGACCACCGCGGCTGTGCTGACGTGGACGACGTACCTACTCGCCACGCACCCGGAGCAGATGCGGAAGGTTCAGGAAGAAGTGGACCGCGTCATCGGCGACAGGAGACCGACGATCCAGGACATGATGGAGCTCAAGTACACCACACGCGTCATCAACGAGTCCATGCGACTGTACCCGCAGCCACCGGTGCTGATCCGACGGGCGCTGGAGCCCGTGACGTTGGACGGGTACAAGATTGAAACCGGCACCGATTTCTTCATCTCCGTCTGGAACCTTCACCGCAACCCGCGGCTGTGGCCCGAACCCGACAAGTTCATCCCCGAACGATTCCCCCTGGACCAGAAGATGCCCAACGAAGTCACCGAGAACTTCGCGTACCTTCCCTTCGGCGGCGGTCAGCGCAAGTGCGTCGGCGATCAGTTCGCGCTCTTCGAGTCCATCATCACGCTCGCCATGGTCTGCCGCAGGTTCGACGTCGACCTGGACCCCGCGTTTCACCCCGACGGCGAGTGCGGCATGACCACCGGCGCCACCATCCACACCACCGGCGGTCTCCACGTCAAGCTCAAGCGGCGCGCCGGCGCGAACGGCGCCGAGATGGGTTTCGACGAGACGGTTTCCTCGCTGGACGAGCTCGAGGACGTCAACACGCGGGGCGGGACCCCCGAAGCCGCCTCCGCTGCCTTCGACGAGAAGGAGCTCCAGGAGGCGAAGGACGTGAAGGAGGCGGCGGTCGTCGTGGGCGCGGCAACCGTGGGGGCGAGTGGGGTCAAGAGCGGCAGCGGCGGGGCGAAGGGTGAGAGCCCGAGCATCGAAGGGGAACGGTTCGATCAGGCAGTGGCGGAGGCGGAGGACATCCTGGCCAAGGAGGAGGCGGCCAGGGTGGAGGCGCAAAAGGCGCGATGATGATGATGATGATCGTGAGACGAGAAGACGTTTGAATTTAAATTGATTTGGTTGTTCGTTCACGTTCACGGGTCCTTTCACGTTCACGGGTCCTCCCCCGAGGGTGCCACGTAGTCGTCCGGCTGCGTGAGCCCGCCCTTGAGCGAGCTCATCCTTTTCGCCAGGCCCACCGATTCAAAGTCGAATCCCGGGAAGAGCTCCTCCATCGCGAGCGACCCGCGCCTGTGCCGGACGTCGATGGCCATCTTCGCCAGCACCGCGTTCGCGAACCTGATCGCCGGGCGGTTCTTGATCGCGCCCGCGCGCAGCACGTCGCGGAGCTTCTTCCAGTTGTCCTTGGCGTCTGAGATTTTGGGCAAACCGAGATCGTTCTCGTCCAAGCCGTCGGCGGCGCCGCTCCTCGGGGTCAAAAACACCACCGCGCACGTTACGTCGTCGCTCCGTGAGTCCTCCGTCGCCCAGTAGTCGTACGCCGCCTCCACGATCTCCTCGCACGCGGCCATGGCGTTACCCCAGTGCCTCTTCGCCGCGTTCATGACTTCCTCGTTTGTCATAAACTCGAAAACCCCGTCGCTCGCGAGAACCAACGCTCGGGAGTTCTTGTCCAGCTGGTACGTCAGTAACTCGGGATCGGAGGATACCCCCAGGCGCTTACCCACGGTATCCCCTAAACTCCTGGTGAACGCGCACCCGGGGTAGGAGGCGCCGTTGCGGAACACCCGCGGCGGATCGTCTGCCGCTTCGATGGATTCATCCCCAAAGTCTTCGCTCAGCGGCGTCTCTCCGAGGATCATGCCCAGCGTCGCGAAGAGCACGGGCTCCTTCGCTTCTTTCCGCATGCGCTCGCGTTCATCCCTCCTGAAGCATGTCTGGTCGTGGGTGACCTCGACGATGTCCCAGGCGCCCGCGTTGCCGTCCACGCCGTCGCGAGCGGTGCCTAAGATGGCCCTCGAGTCGCCCACGTTGCCCATGTGTAGCATGTCGTTGATGATGTGCGCGACCACGGCGGTGGTGCCGCTGCTCTTGCACGCGTCGCCGAGGTTCTTCTGCACGACAGCGTCGGTGTCCACGAAGGCGCGGGCGTACGCGGTGGTGTGCGCGTCCGTGGGCACCGGCGCGTGTCGATCGCCGTGTGATTCCAGGGATGGATCTTTGCGATGTTTCTCGAGCTCGCGCGGGAAGGTTGCCGCGGCGATCTGCGCGGCGTGCTCCCCCGCGCCGCCGTGTCCGTCGAACACCCCGATCAGCACGTGCTCGCGCTCGCCGCCGAATTGCGTCTCCAGGATGTACGTGTCCTGGTTGACGTGCGCCTTTTTGTCGGGGTAGCATCCCTCTTGGCAGACCACCGCGCACTGCAGATCGTGATAGGGGAGGCGCAGGTTGGTGTTTCCGCGCGTCTCCCGCCGTGACTTGTCCATCTCGACCTCATCGGGTTGGTACGAGGGTGGATCGCGCGTGGGCCACCACTGCTGATCCGTCCCGAGCGTCGCCATGGCCCCACAAATCTACCCGAGCGCGGGTTCTACACCCGCAGTCGGATGCCGGTTTTCTGACGCAAGCCCCCGACGAAAAGTGCTCGGCCAATCTGATGTGACGCAGCCGCCCCCGCGAAGTTTCACCCCGCGCGCGCCGTGTGGGTTCAATCAACACCACCAACGCTTGAACGCGTCTGGTATCCGGAATACACGATCGGTTTTCTGCAACCGAACCCGCGTCCGATCGACTGGCGCGCGAACCTAGATGACAGTCCGACGTGGATGTGGGGGAGTTCTGGCTGACGGCCTCCCAAAAAAGGGCATTCGAAGGGGCGCGGTTCGACATCGAGTTTCGCTTTCAAGCGTCGATCAAGCGAATCGATCGGCGTGACCGACTTTGAAAGCGTATAGCCTTTCAGAGTTTAGCTCATTTGAAACTGAATTTCCTAACTTTTTTCCTAACTTTCACGAGCTGCTGTCCGAGAGCTTGGCGATGAGCGCCTCCTGCTCCTGCCGTACTCGGAGCAGGGAGTCGTACTCCGCCTGCAGCCTGTCCAGCTCCGCCTGCTTCTCCAGCCTGAGCGACGCGAGCTCCGCCTTTTTCCGCCTTCGCTGCTCCGCGTCCGCGGCCACCTGGTTCCGTTTGCCCACCGCCCGCAGCTTCTCCCGCTCGGTCCTCGCAGCCTGCCGATCCACGCTCTCCACCGTCTCCTTCACGATGTCGTTGAGTTGAGACACCTTCGTACAGAACTCCGTGGCGCTGTCCGCCAACGCGAGGGTCTTGTCGTACTTGTCCTGCGCCAGGACCCGCACCCTGTTGTTCTCGTCGAAGGTCACGTCGCCCATGATGACGGCACGCCGGTGACGCTGTTTTGTTAGTATCCGTTTCTTCAACAACACTCGATGCGGTCGACCCCCGGCTACTTGGCTACTATGGCTACTGTGTCGATGCACCCGACGCGGCGACTTGGTGTATCGAGTCGCGACGTGTGTGGCCGCGCGGTGCGAGCACGGGCGCTTCGAGGGACGAGTCACGCGCACCGCGGTCGCGCTCCGTCGTCTGCGTTTGACTTTTTCACGGAAAAACGATGAGTGAGTTGAGTTTGTGCAAGCCACGACGAGAAAAGGGAGGCGACCCCGCGACCGCCCTCTCAAACCGCAGAGCCCTCGCATGCCGCTCCAGCCGCCCGGATCGCCCGTGAAAGACGCCGAAGGGTTCGTCCCTCCCCCCGGCACGGGCGTCATGCCCGGTATCGCCGCGCTCACCACGGGAACCGGCAAGGAGGTGCACGTCAGCTCACCCGCGCTCGCCAGGGCGAAGGAGTTTTTTAAAGAGCCGAGCCCCGCCAGCCCAACCGTGGAGACTCCGCTGGACCCTTTCGCGACGGTGCGCGCCCGTGACTCCCCACGCATCACGCGATCTGACGCCCCGCACGTACAGGCGACGAAGCACGAACCCCCCGCGCCCGAGTCCGAAGAAGCGGCGGCGCAGAAGCGACGCAGGCGATAGGCTCGTGGCGACGACGAGAAAAAGAGCCGCGTGTTCACACACAGAGGCGAGGCGACCAGACCACCGTTCGAAAGTCCAACCTTCATTCAACAACCGTTAACAAACGACGCACAAATCACTCGTCACCCTCCGACGTCCACCCCGCGCCGGTACCCACGCCCCCGATCCCAGTCACCGCACCGTCGGGGTCCACGCTCTGCCACCTGGCGCTCTCCGCCAGCTCAGCGCTCTCAACCTCAGTCGCGTGAAGCTCCCGCACCAGGTTGTACAACGTAGCCTCCATGGCCCACTCGGCGAGGGACCTGAACTCGGGGTTAGCCTGCGCCTTGGCAACCTCGAGGGGCTCGAGGAACGCGTACTCATCCGGCTCTGGTTCATCCTCCGTCTCGGAAGGAGCCTCGTCCAGCGCGACAGCCTCGACGTCGCCCGCGACGGACGGAGCCTTGGAAGTCGCTCTCGTAGACGGAGCCTTGGAAGACGCCGCCTTGGTAGATCCCTCGTGGACCGATCCCTCGCCACCTGCGTCCACCACCACGACGCCGTCGTCGTATCCAACAAAGTCTCCATCGCCATCTTCGGGAACGTCTGGGAGGAAGTCGCGCGGCGCGCCGCCGCCCCTCTGCGCGAGGTACATCGGGACAACCTCGTCGGCGAGATCCTCCATCCCGCGTCGCACCGCGGGATCGGATAAGAGCTCGAGCAGCATATCCTGGAAGATTTGTTCC
>Ga0302116_1001539_pt1 | contig 13948 bp, 17 predicted proteins | sample AG5_SCM_MG_FD_203124 | JGI IMG/M metagenome (GOLD analysis project Ga0302116, IMG submission 203124) | Marine microbial communities from Western Arctic Ocean, Canada - AG5_SCM | ecosystem: Environmental > Aquatic > Marine > Oceanic | place: Canada: Western Arctic Ocean | collected 2017-10-01 | reverse complement strand
TTCCCTTCCCTTCCCTTCCCTTGCCAATCATTCATTCACTCACTCACCCTTTTATACCCGCCAACACGTTGTAAGCTTCCTCGAACCCCGCCTTGAAGCTGTTCAACACCACATCGGAATCTTGTTCCAGCGGAGACTGTTCCACCCCCGAGTCGCCGGGAATGGCAATCGGGCAGATGAATGCACTCTCGAATTTTTGCTGTTCCTTTCTAGTAACGCTCTTCTCGTTTCCGCCAATGCCAATGAAGAAATCGTTGGCAAAATCGCAGACTGCTCCGAGTGAAAAGTAAAGCGAGGCGCATTTTTAATGGAGCAGGGGGGGAGCGAGTGAACAAAACGAATGTTATTGAGTGGAATAATGTTAGTTTAGCAGTGGATGTGGGTGGCTGTAGCATTGGCAAACCACTGTATCGACCGCAACTTAAACGCATAACGTCTAGACGCGATGAATTGGACACGGTGGCGGGTTTGGCCAGGCGCATCTTTTTTTCAAGGGTTTTGTTTCAAGGACAGTCCGAAACACGCCAGTTGCAGGTCTATTGTGATTAAAAAAAAAAACGCCGTCTGCAATCATTTCGCGCACTTCATCGCGAGTATGCTCGTCTTCATCAAGGCTCGCTCGCTTCGCTCGCTCACCTGGCACCTCGACGGCTTCCCCCTCAAGCGCCTCCGCCAAAATCAAAATATCCTCAGCGTACGTAAACAATTGCCCGCCTGCTCGGTGAAAGGCCGCCATCTCGCCCAGCCCGTGAGTCTCAAAGTAGCTCGGTGCGAGCAAGTTGTCGTAGAGCCCAGCTGCGCCGGCGACGAGCGAAGCGAGGCGAGGCGCGTTGAGTGGGTTAGTTAAGTCAGTAAGTGGACCTAGCCGTCTGTAGCATTTCACCTCTCGCTTCGCTCGCTCACCTGCCAACGTCACATTTGCATTCCTTGGCCGGGTCTGCAGAACGAGCATGTGAGTGCAGTTACCAACTGCCGATCTGCGCCGAGCGAAGCGAGACACATTTTTAATGCAACAGGGGGGAAACAGGGGGGGAGTGGAATAATGTTAGTTTAGAAGTGGATGTAGCCAGCCATCTGTACCCATTTCGCGCACCTCATCGCGAGTATGCTCGTCTTCCACAACCCCCCCCACGCTTCGCTCACTAACCTGTACGGAATTGGCTCGCAGCAAAAAGCATCGAAGATTGACGTTTTATTATCATCGTCGGGTAGTTTCGATGGAGGTCCAGCTACCCCGGGGACGGTCATTGACGCAAGCAAGGCGGAAAATAGAGTGGGTTTTGATTTGGCGTGAAAATCAGAAAGAACCAACGAACCCACTTGGTTCTGGCGATTGTAGCTGGTGACGATATTAAGGGGTTGAAACTGAGCCAATTCAGATTGGTGAATTATATTATTAGTTGATTGCACTAGCTTGCAACAAGCTCGCTTTCGCTTGCGGCGCGGCTCACCTTCGCATTTTCGACAAACACTTCGTGGTCGAACTCCCGTAAACCCCCACTGTCCATAATATCGTCCAACACGAACGTAGTGTTCATTCCCAAATATTGAATCGACGTCTCCTTCAAAATCGCATCGTCGGTTTCGTCTTCTTGCTGCGCCGAGCGAAGCGAGGCGCATTTTTAACAAAGGTTGAGCGAAACGAAATGAAGCGATCCAAACGAACGAATTGGGTGGGGTTAGCTTAGTAGTGGATGTTGCCATAATGACCGTAGCCAAACCTCAAAAATAATCTTCCAAAGGGTTCAATCTCAGTAAAAACGCTCGCTCACCTGCTTCGAGGATGTAAATGGAAACGGAATTGACGAGAAGGGCGACCGCAACTTCTCCAGCACGATGTACGCGATGCTCTTGTAGATTGCGGTTTTGTTCACGAACTTCGTCTTCGCAGCAACCAATACTCTCGTCAACACATCTACGCACATCTGACGCGAGACGAAGTAAGCTCCGCAAATTGCACCAGCACTACTCCCGTACACCAGGTCAAATGCGTCGGCCAGATCGAGGACCGCAATTGCTGAGAGCATCCCAGCACCAACGGAAGCGCGCATCCCACCACCCTCAATAATTAACCCTATCGTATTTTTATCGTTTTTGCGAAACCCAGGTTTTGAGCCGGGTTGTGTTCGGGCCGTAATCGCACGAAGAACTTCGTGTTGGGGTGGTGGGGGGGGTTGGGTTTGGAAACGTGTAGTGGCTGTTGGAGTTTGGATGGAATTGAAGGGGGCAACGGTGATGTCGGAAAGCTTGAAATGTTCGACAAACACCATATTACGAAGGCCAGCTGCTGTTGTTGCTGTGTGAGTAATTTTTGGTGTTTTTTTTAAGGGTCGGGGGATGTTGAGGGGGGAGGAGGGAAGCAGGAAGAGGGACATTATGAAGATGAATGTGAGTGTTCTCATGATTGAAAGGTGTGAGTTTTGAAGAGCGAGCTTGTATAGCACTTTAGGGGGCAGAAATTCAGAAAGAAAAATAAGTACAAAAGTAAAAATTGTCTTGCTCTTTAGGTGCTGGGTAAGGCAGAGACACACACGGTGAAACACTTAGCACCTGCGCACCTCATCAGCATAATTTCTTCTTTCTTCTTAGATTATCAAGCCCATTTCCATCTCAATATTGCGAGCCTTCATGAGAACTGGAACAGCAGCCAAGCCTCTGCACACTAGGTGTGGAACAAGTTTTACCGGTTTGAGGTTGACTGGATCCACAAGGTGAGGATAGTGAGCGGCTGAAATGTGCTCGCAGCATATTTTCTTAGCTCCACTTCACTCTCCACTCACCTTTTGTGATAAAAGAGTGTGACGAAACATTTCCACTCTTACTCTTTTGCTTCGTGCATCGTTGAAAATGCTCTTCTCGCTCCGCCCCTAATCCAGGAAACACAAATTCGAGGCGGATTACCCAGATATGCCTGCTGTTTTTCCATAATAGACACATAGACTACAACACAAACAAACCATTTTTCGGCGGCACCTTTGAACAAAGCACCAAACAAAACGAAGCTAAGCTTGGCGGCCTTGTTAATGAGGATTCATGCAACAGCAGCACAGAAAGAAAGCAATCGAAAAAAACGAAAAGCAGCAGCGGCTGCAGCATTCCTGACAAAATGTTAAAATCAAGGACAATGACAAGATGGAAAGAACTGGTGACGAGAAGGAGCTCAAAGACGAGAAGAAAACACTCTTTCTCGAAAGTCTCGGCTTCACCGTAAATTCTCTTGACATTTTAAATTTCTCCAATTTTTAAGTTTTTTAATTTATTTTTGCGATTGAGCTAGACCCTGTTGTTGTTCCTCCCCCATGATATCCTTTAAATTCGTCTTTGTCGCCGCCGCCGCGCTCCTGCTCGCGTTCGCCCACTTGAGCTTCTCCTTGAGCTTCGCCGGTTGTTGTTGTTGCTGCTGCAGTTGTTGTTGCTGTTGTTGTTTCTGTTGTTGCTTTTGCTGGAAGGTTTCTCTATTTTCCGTTTCCGCTACCTCTTCCGTTTCCGTTTCCGCTACCTCATCCGGTTCCGGTTCCACTTCCGCTTCCGGTCCCGGTTCCTCCTCTTCCTCCTCTTTTCCCTTCTCCATCTCAATCTCATTTTTTTCCATATTCACCTTCCCCCCCCCCTCCCCCTTCATAGTTCGCTCCAATTCCCCCTCCAACTCCTCCATCAATTCATCAACCTCCCCCCTCCCCCCCCCCCTCTTCCTCCACCCCCCCACAACCCCCCTCGCCTCCCCCACAACGCTACAAACAACCTCCTCATCCTCCCTCACCTCCCCCCTCATTCTCTCCACCTCCCCCCTCGCCCTCTCCTCCCCCTTCCTCATCCCCATTTCCTCGCACTCCTTCACCTCCTCCTCCCCCTCCTTCACCCTCGCCTGCAGGCCCCCGATCCGCCCGTTCAAAAACTCTACGCACGATACCGAGCAACGCAGGTACGATACTACGCTTGCGAGCTGCAGGTTTTCCCGCTGCTGCGCCTGCTGGGCCTGCTGCCACTCCCGGCGTTGCTGCATTTTCTGCTGCTTTGAGAACCTTGCTGCCGGGGGTTGCGCTTCAACCTCCTTCCCCTCATTGTAGTTCTCCTCCTCCTCAGCTTCCAGAACTTTAAACGCCCCCCTGAGCCTACACACGACCTCCTCGATCTCACCACCGAACCCCTTCCTCCTCTCCTCCTCGCCTGCCCTCCTCTCCTCCCCCTCCTTCTCTCGTCGTTTTATTTCCTGTATTTCCTTTCTTACCCCGTCCCTCGCCTCGACCAGCCGGGCAAATTCTGCGTCGTAACGGGCCAGGTCTGCACGGAGGTTTGAGAGGGCGGAGGATGGAGGGGATGGGGGGGGGGGAGAGGAGGAGGCAATGCTCGAGGAGAGGGACTCAAGGGAAGACAGAGAACGTAAGAACGAGGCTTCGCATCGCTCGTGGAAGTCGGCAAGGGAGGGGATAGTTGGGGACGGGGTAGGAGCTTCAATCGCTTCTTCCGCTTCTTCCGCCTTTGCCGCTTCTAAAGCCGCCTCCGCCGCCTCGGTCTCTCGCTGCTGCCGCTCCGCAAGTGTCACAACCTCCGCCCAAAGCTCCATCTTCCGAACGCTTAGCTCCCGGGCGGCGAAGACGAGGAGGGCGGGGGGCGAGTCCTGCTGCGGTGACTGCGTCTGCTGTTTTGAGATGAGGTCGATTGACTTGAGGAGCTTTGCTAATTTTGGGTTGTTGGTGTTGGTGTTGGTGTTGGTGTTGGTGTTGGTGTTGGTGTTGCTGCTTTTTTTGTCGTCTGTTCCCCGGGTGACTCTATCGGCCTCCTTCCTCAGCTCCTCCTCCTCCGCCCCCCTAATCACAACACTCCTCAACACCTCAGCCAACCCTCTCGCCAATTCTCCCCTAACCCCCTCCCCCTCGTCCCTTCTCCCAATCGAGATCACCTGCTCCGTGACAGTAATAGCCGCCTCGTTGCCACCAGAAGGAAGTAAGGCGGTAATGAGCCCGAGGAACTCCCCCCGGTCACGTTTTGAGACGTGAGAGGAGGACATGTATCTTTCGATGACCAAAGCCATGGGGCTCCCCCCCCCCCCCTCCTCACCCGCGGGCTCGAAGAACGCGAGCTTCTTCCGACGACCCCTGCGGAGGCACTCAGGCGAAAGGGCGAAGGTGCGGAGGGCGTAGAGCGCAGAGGTTAGATCTTGTGAGGAGGTTGCGGCGAGGTGGAGGCGGGTGGAGATTGGGTTTACTGTTACAGTAGGCTGGGTAGGGGTTGTGTGGGGGGGGTTTGGTGTTGTTGTTTTTGTATGTTGTTGTTGAGGCGGGTCTTTTTTCTTTGGCCTCTTCTGCTTCGGCTGGGGCTGCTTGGGTTTCTCCTCCTCCTCCACCTTCTGTTTCTGTTTCTGTTTCTGTTTCTCCTTCTGTTTCTCCTTCTCCTTCTCCTTCTCCTTCTGCTTCTCCTCCTCCTCCTCCTTCTCCTTCTCCTTCTCCTTCTCCTTCTCCTCCTTCTCCTTCTCTACTTCCCCTACAACACCGTCTGCCAGTTCATCAAGTTCATGAAGTACGACCTTGGCAACGGAGGTCGAGGGGGAGGGTGTGGATTTAGATGTACAATGGGGAAGCTTGTCAACGTTTTCCGTTTCTGAGTTTGTTGGGGGGGCGGACTGAGTAGTAGGGGTGGGTGGGGTCGAGGATTTCTTCTTTTTGGACTTCTTTTTCTTCTTGGCCAATGCAGGCTCCTCCCTCTCGAATCCGTATTTCTCGATTACTTCATCTGCGGACAAAGTAGGATTTACCTTCGTTCGAACGGAGTTGTAAAAGGATGTGAGCGTATCCATGGCAATTGTAAAAAATTGTAAATTACTGTGAATTTCAACAACATTCATTCCCTGATTCAAGCGGACAACATAAAATGAGTGAATCACAAAACAACACTTCAAAGAGGCTTTTGCTTCTGCTGTTTATTTGTGGCGCCTCAAAAAGCTTCACGTCTAAATTCGCATTACGACCTAAACCCCAATCCATGCTGCAACTTCATAACTTTGACATTTTTGCCATTTCAGATTCTGCCAAGACTGCGGCAACTGTCGCGCCCATTGTGGGTGCGATTTTCGTGATTGCCAACACCAAGAACTTGAAGACGAACTCGAACATAGACAATGTTAAGAAGGAGCAGGAGCAGGAGCAGGAGCAGGTGTTTGAGTCAGTGCCGGAGTTGGAGCTGGTGCCGGAGCCGGAGCAGGAGCAGGAGCCAGTGTCGGTACCACCACCACCATCCTCGCCGACGTCAGACGAAGCCGCCACTGTTGTCTCCATCGCCAATGAGATCAAGCAGCGCATTAAAGAGGTCGACACCATTCTAGAAAAGATGGACGATGAAAATTTGGACGATGTGGCAGCAGCTCCAGCGTCTGTTCCAACACCACCAGCAACAGTACCAGCGCCAGTACCAGTACCAGTACCAGCACCAGCAACAGCAACAGCAACAACAACAACAACAACAGCAGCAGCAACAGCAACAGCAACAACATCAAGTCCAACAAAACCAATTCCAATTCCAACACCAACACCAACACCAACACCACCAACAACAACAATAACAACGTCCAATGATGACCAAGCGGCTGACGTTGATCTCTCTCCCAAGCCAAAGCCAAAGTCGCCCAAGCCCATGCTTAGAAAGAAGAGAAACATTTTGGGCTTGGCAATTGTTTTGTCAATTTTGGCAAATCCCGTCGGGGCGGACTTCATGGCGGGCAGGGTTGTTTTAAAAGCAATTGCAGTCGCATCAAAATTTCGGTTCCTAAAATAAACTGTTAATAATCTTCTATTCCATACATTTAATCCTCCAATACTTCTGGCAGCCCCCAAAGTCCGTTCGCCTTCATCCGAACAAACCCCACATCACCCAAACTCTTCGACAATGCCTTCTCTAGACCCTTCTCCTTTTTGCCCTCTTCCAGCTCGCTCGTTGCACAAATATTCGCCCACCAAGTTCCGTACTTCACCGACCCTCGCACATAATTTACAATGTCGCTCCTCTTCACCGCTGCCATTGTCGCATCTTCGGTTCCCCACACAACCACGTTTTCCTCGGCCAAAGCCCTGAGCTCGTTCGCCTGGCCCGAATCAATTGCCGCCAGTCGAATTATCTTGGTCATTGAAAGCTCGTTTATTTCGGCAACGGTGACATTTGTCGTCTGCAGCGTTATCGGCTCCTCCTTCTTCTCAGTCTTTTGCTTCTTCTTTGCCGGGGAGGATGGAGCGGGGGAAGTTGGGGTTGAGATTGAGATTGCTTTCTTCTTGGGCGACGTTGGGGGGGATTTGCTCGTCGAGCAATTCGCTGCAGTGTCTTCTGGGAGCAGAAAATAAAGGTAGCAGTTGGCTATTTTAATAGGAGACCTGTGACGTAATGTTGTGCTCTCGCTTTGATTGATCTGAACGCCATCAACCACGATAAAGTTCTTCGACAGGCAGGTGATCCTCCAAGAGCAATCATCGTTTTGGTCGATTTCTATGTGCTGTCGAGATAGGAGTTTGTGGGTGCCAAGGGAGATTGAGGGGGGGGTGGGTGTACCAGTTGATGTTTCCCTACCAAAAATAGCAGGAAGCGAAGAAGCGAAGACCGAGTAGCTTGTGGAATTCAAATCATCATCTTGCTGCATTCCGGAAAGGGCAAAGAAACTCAGGGAGGGAGCTGTTGACGAGTTCATACTAACACTGTTTTTTTGTTGCTGTGGGAGGCGGGACGAGAGCTGCTGAAGAGTCTACTTCGGGCTGGTACCTAATTAGGAGGAAAATGAGAAAACCAAAAACCCATGTGTGAAACCATTCATGTTTTGCCTTTAGCACTCTCCTCTCCCCTCCCCCTTTCGTTTGCTTTATTTTCACATCTTTTCACGAGCATATCATTTATGCCTTCCAATGAGCACCACAAGTGGCTCAAGAAGCGTGATTGGCCCGCGGTACAAGATGTCATGGTTGACCCAAATCGGGACTTAGATTTGCTCAAAAGAAAGTACAAGGAGAGAGATGAGCATGGACGACTGCCACATCATTGGATGGCAGCGAAAGCTCAGACACACACACATGCTCTTGCCAGTGTGGGCGTGGAGTCGATTTGCATTAATCCAGAGGCCCTCACCACACGAGACAATGAAGGCAAAACTCCCATCGACATTGCCCGTAGGAGTGGAGCCTGTGCTGAGATCATCGGCTTGCTCTCCCACACTCCCGAGGCAGCTTGTTCGTTGGGTGAGGATGGGATGGACCGCTTGTACGCACCAGTGGCTTATTGGAGGAGTGAGATGAATGGGTGGATCCAATCACGATCGTATGCAGACTGCCACAAGTGGATCAATGAGCACGATGACGAGTTGGTGCGTGAAGTGCTCAAATACATGAATTCTGAACTTCTTCGAAATGTTGCTTGCTATAGCCAGATATACAGCGACTCCCTCGTTTTTCTTGCTCTTCGAATGATCCATCGGCACCCACTTACCCTCAAGGCTAAAAACATTCAAGGCAACACAATGCTCGAGTTTGCCGAATCTACCCAATTCAATGCGTGCAGAGAGATCCGAAACGTCCTCCGGCTCACCCCCGCCCAAATCTCCTCCACCCCATTCCCCACCCTCCTCCGGGAACACCTCCCCAAGCAGTTCGTCGACGATGAGATCTTCGGCACATACAACACCGCTTGCACGTTCATCAAGCACATGAAGTACGACAAGGCTGAGCTGGTCGAAATTGAGGCCGTGCTGAAGCCGGCTCGCAAATGCGACGTCTGCAGCTCCCTCCCAGCCAAACCGTGCGCACGGTGCAAACGCACGTTCTACTGCTCGAGCGAGTGCCAGAAGTCTGCGTGGAAGAAGCACAAGAAGACGTGCAAGGCCCCGACGAGGCAACCCACCTCACAGGCCGATCTCCGCACCCTCCACAAGGGCATTGCCCTCCTCAACATGTGCATACAGAGAAATGGTGCTGGGGATGGTCCAACCTCCGTCGTGCTTGGCTTCCTATCACGAAACGAAAAATAAAATAATAACCTCATAAAAAATTTTCTCTCTCTTATCCCGTCTTCATTCACAAGCACAACTCGTTGAACCTGTCCACCTCCTTGACACTCCCGATGCAGAGCGGTGTGCGCTGATCGACAGCCGTGATAACTACGTCAAGGACGCTTCCTCCGGTAACTCCATCGCTCGTCTTCCCCCCGCAAGCCTCGACAAGCAGGCCGAACGGCGCCGCCTCGAACGCCAGCCTCAGTTTCGCAGGGCTCTCCTTGCTCGTGGGGTTGCTGAAAACGCCCTGGTTCTTGGTGAACTGCTGGTACACGTCGGGCACCAGGCCCCCGCTGTACCTGAGGGTGAACTTGTCCTTCATCTTCTCGTCAATGTACTGCTTGTAGCCGGGGAGGTCCTGGGCAGCGCGCAGGTTCGCGGGTGCGTAGATCTTGCACTGCATTTGGAATTATAATTTGAATTGGGATTAGAGGAATGTAAATGATACCGTTCAACCGTTCTTCAACATCTACAACTCACTCACCTCCTCGGCGATCTTGATCTGCTTCCTACTGCAAATCCAAGGGGCAAACGTTCCGTCCGGGAGCATGCAGCCGTCCGGAGTGCAGCCGTACGTGAACTCGTAGACGCCATCGTCGAGCAAAACCACGACGGTGGTACGCGGGCCGTACAGCGCAACCAGGGAGGTGACCTGGTCGCGCCCGGTGGCGCCGATTAAGCCGGTCTTCTTCGGCCAGACTGCGCATGTTGTGTGTTGTGTGTTAGTAGTAGCCCAAAGTAAAGTCTACACCTCACCTCAATGGCTCACCTCCGATGATGGTTCCCACCGCCCAGTTGTTGTCCACGATGCTGCTTCCGTCGAGGGGGTCCCAGCAGATGGTATACTCCTTAGCCTCGTCGAAAGTTCGGATCTCCGGGTCCTCCTCAGACGCCCCCTTCTGGATGACCTCGCTATTCTTGCAAACATCCCACATGATGTCGTCGGCAATGACGTCCACGGAGAGCTGCGCGTCACCAAAGGTGTTTTCGGAACCTTCAACAGTCACAAGAGCGGACCGGAGAGCCTCGGTGATCTCGCCGCAAGCGTCAAGGCACTCGATGATGATTCGACGAAGTTGGGGATCTGAAATGCGTGGGTTGGTGAAGCATCAAGTCAAGGGTTGGGTCAGAGCAAAAAATATTGCATTTGCATCTGCATCTGCATCTGCACTTGCATCGCGGCAAGGCTAACAGTCGCTTACCTTTGCATTTTGCGTCCAAAACACTGTCGAGGTCGTCATACGAGTCCTGCTTCTCTGTTTTCGTGTAGAAGCTGGTACTCGAGGCTCCATACTCATCGCCACCGTAAAGTGAGGTGGTGGTGGTGGCTGGTCGGGTCTTGGAAAGTAGGGCAGGACGGGTGAACTGGGTAGTAAAGGCAAAAGCGCGGGTCGAGGTGAGGGAAGTGGAGAGGAGGAGGGAGAATTTCATCTGTGAAAGTTGTTGATGTGTGAAGTTGATGGGTGAGATGTGTCAGGGGAAGGTTGATTGGCGGGTTGGCGGGCTGGCGAGGACAAGCTTACGTCTGCCAGCTGGGGATATTACGTATCTTTTGATGCCAAAACTTCAAAGGTTTTCAAGTTTTGACATGTACGGTCGAAGTCTACCATTCCTCCTTCTCATCAGATACTCTTTCTCTGCCCCCACACCCAATCGAATTCCAACTCTTCGAGTCCTCCTTGTTCGTCATGGGGAATCAGAGAATAATGTGCTTCCTCTGGTCTCGAGACAGCACTACGAGAACAATCGGTTGGCCGACCCTGAGCTCACTGCTCAGGGGCAGCTCCAAGTCCAACAATTGGGTGAGCGTTTCTTTAAGCAAGTTCAGGGTGGCAGGTTTGCCAAGATTGAGCATCTACGACAAATCTACGTGTCTCCAATGGTGAGAACGCTGCAAACTGCGGAGGCTATTGCCAGCTCAGTTGCGTCAACAAACGTTCCATTTACGATTGCTCGCGACTGCTTTGAGATAGGCGGTTGTTATGAGGGGCACGCGAACAGCTTGCCGGTTTTGGGGGTGGGGGGTTTGACCGGAGCAGATATTAAAGCTCGATTTCCTTTCGTGCAGGACGAGGAGGAGACAAAACTCAGTGAGGGCTGGTTCCACCACGCAACCAAGGAGTCGCTGCCGCAGGCGGTTACCAGGGTGAGAAGCGTTGTAGATCGGTTCGCCACTACTCTTCGAACTTCACTTCCACCACCCCCAGGTGAGTCTCCGAAATAAATACGAACGTCTTCATCCGTCTTCATCCGCAACGAAGCCTAACCCATCCAATTCGTTTGGCTCGCTTCACTCGTTTCGCTCGTCCTTCAATAAAAAAAGAGGGGAAAGTCAACACCGTCGCTATAGTTTGCCATGGAGATTTTATCGATTTCTTTTTGCGGGTTGCGTTGGCGAGAAATTTGGATTTGGTTGGGAAGCCGGGCGACGATATTCTAGCGGAAGGAGGGAGGACAACGATCTACAAGAGTTTCAACTGTCAAGTGGCGGCGATTGAGTTTTTGAGTGAGGGCAAGTGCAGATTGCTGTATCACAATTACTTTGGCCACTTGATTGAAGGTGGGGAAGATGTCATTGATTTGGAAAATTTAGGGCTTGTTTAGTAGATTTATTTAGAATTCAAAGGTTTCGGAATGAAAATCAAACGTAATGTTTGGGTTCTCAGTGCTGATTTTGGCAGATTGTTCTTTGCAAGCGTTGACGAGTTGTTTTGGGCCGCAGCACAGCACCGCAACTCTGGATTCTCCCATTCGCTCGGTGTAGTCCAGCATCTTCCTAAAAAGTCTGGGCACGTCCGGCCGCCCGTCTTTCATCATTTCGTTGTTCAAAGCGTCCGTGGAGAATTTTTCCTTTCCTTTTCCTTTTCCTTTTCCACGCGTGAGGTAGAACTCGGTGTGGAGAACAGAATCACTCTCCACACCGAGTTCTACCTCCACACCGAGTGCTACCTCATTGTTGCGGAGGCTTAGGGTGTTTGGAAATTCCCCTCCCTCGATTCCGACTTTTACTTGAGATTTCTCTCTCGACTCAAAGGTTCGCGACCTGGAGAGTTTGGGGATAAGAATGGGGGAGAAGTTGGCATGGAGCTGTTGTTGCGGGAGAGAGTCGCCGTGGGCAAGAGAATTGGCGGTAATCAGGTCTTTTACCGCCCAAATAAAAGCAACCTTTTTCAATCTGGCACCGAGCAAAGAGAGGGTTTGTTGAGTTTAGTTAATAGTTGTCACTCGTTTTTCCACAAGGCTCGCTCGCTCGCGCCCACCCACCTCCTTCCCTGCACCTCGTGCTCGTGCATGAGCTGGTTGCAAATGCTCTGCATCGGGGTAACCCCAACTCCACCAGAAATGAGCAGAACGTTTTGATAACGCTCCGACTCCAAGTCAACCCCAGTTGCTCCACACGGTCCGTCCAAGTACATGTCTAGTTCGCCTTCGCCTTTCCCCTCGTTCACTTTCGAACCAAGCTCGTACAGCTTTTTGGTCCAGTCACCCAAAACCCTGACGTGAATCGTTACGTCTTCTTGAAATGGGGAGGACGACAGCGAGAACGGATGCCACTCGAACATACCCAGCTTGGGGATCATGATCCACACGTACTGTCCAGCGTTGTAGTTGAATGCGGTTGCAGTCGAAGTTGATTGCTGCAAAAATAGTTGAGTAGATTAGTTCAGTAGCCAAAAAAGTACCTTCTTTCACAAGGCTCGCTCGCTCACCTTCTGAACTTTCCGGAAGGATATTTCCATCACACCTCCTGGAAGACTTACTATTTTGCACTTCTTGGGGTGAACTTTGTTAGACAGCCATGCGTGTCTGAGAAACATGTCCGCGAAGAGCAGGCCAAAGGCTGCTGTTGATGAGCCGGATTCATGAAGAATTGATCCGGCGAACGCAGCCAAGGCTCCAAGAATGTGCAACCTGGTGAAAATGTTCCAGAAAATCCTGCGAATCGGGGACAGGCTTGTGAGCAATAAAAGCAACATCGCTGCCAGAAAGATCGTGCCCGAGGAGTTTGTTGTATCTTTGAACCCAAAATTTATGAGCTCCGAGACGGGGGGAGAATAAGTACGTCGCGTACTTTCATTGTTCAAAATCCTGTCCTCATCCTTGTCCTCATCCTTGTCCTCATCCTCGTTTTCATCCTCGTCCATGTCTTGAACGGCCCAGGAATGATAGCCGTGCAGAGCTCCGGTAAGGAGGGCAACATAAGCAAACAGTTTGTGGTAGCGAAGTGTTCGCTCGAACGGGATTCCAATTACGAATGTGATGAGGGAATTTCGACTTGCTGACATGATACAAATCGCTGCTGCAATCCCCGCCGGGCCGCCGCTTTTCTCTGCCTCGTCACTATCAAGTTTGAGTGATTGGGCGAGAGAAATGAAGGTTATAAATATAAGGGGAAGCATGAATATGATTTCCCCTGCTGTCAAGGCTACCGGTTTGCTAACAACCAGTTTCTGAAGGGGGTAGGAAAAATATGTCCAACGGAAATGCGTCCACTTTGGGTAGTATTGCATGGGATTGTAATTGGTAGGGAGAAGATATTCAAATAATCTTGAAAGTAGAGGTGTTGCAAGGTGAGCGGTTCGGTGAGGAACAAACTTGGTGGACTTCATTTTCAAGTGAATGTAACGTTTACAAACGTTTTCGGTCTCAGTTTGAAGAGGAGTCACAGGTGTGTCACAAGTGCGTGAAAAAAATGAATGTATTTTTGCAAGCGAAGGCATGCAAAAAGGAGCACGGCCGCTTCCTTTAAAAAAAAAGCCTTCAAAATTATTTTTTACTACGAACATTCACACTGATCTAAGGCTTAACGATTTCCACCCCCCCACCCACCCAGTCCCAACTCTTTACTTCCAAATCCTTCTCCTTCTTGCTCACCGCCTTGAGCTCCCTCGCACTCTTTAAGAAGCCAAAATACCGACGCCTCCAATA
>Ga0302116_1001530_pt1 | contig 13998 bp, 16 predicted proteins | sample AG5_SCM_MG_FD_203124 | JGI IMG/M metagenome (GOLD analysis project Ga0302116, IMG submission 203124) | Marine microbial communities from Western Arctic Ocean, Canada - AG5_SCM | ecosystem: Environmental > Aquatic > Marine > Oceanic | place: Canada: Western Arctic Ocean | collected 2017-10-01 | reverse complement strand
TGTTTACAATTTTTAAAATCAAATAAGGATGTTATTTTTGTTGCGACCACCGGACAAATAATCGCTGTGTTACTCTATTTAAACAACAAAGAGCACCGTGCGAATCTGCGAATCTTCTCCCGCCCTCTCGTCTCTGTTTTTTGCACAAAATTCAATTTTCTACAATACGACTACAACTCCACAACCAAGTGCAAACCACAACTTGGCCAACAACCAATTAATTGCAAATAATCAAGTTAAGTGTATTCAACAGCACCCACTAGCTCTCCCTTAACCAACATGGGACAAACAGTGGGCAAGGCTCCCCTCCTCCCTGAATCGCTCCCATTCTTGAATCTCCCTCAAAATGTGATCCTTGAGCTCTGGGAGGCCTTCAATGACATAGCCGAGGGCTTTGGGCTAACTTTGGACGAGTACCAGGAGATAATCCGAGTAACCTTGAAGGACTACCTTTCATACTCGGAGAAGAAGATGAATGCCATTGCCTTGGCATCATTCCAAGTGTTCGATGACGACGAAAACTCCCTAATTGACGCCCTGGAGTTCCTCTCCTCCTTCGCCCTCCTCTCAGGAATGACGGTGGAGGAGAAGATGAGATACATTTTCGGGATTTACGACTTTGACGAGTCTGGGCTTTTGAGCGTAGACGAAATGACCTTGGCGTTGCGGTCGTCCATCAGCGGGCTCACCAAGCTGTCTGGAATTGACCCTCCCAGCGAGTCCGAAATTGAGCAAATCTCCGTGTCGGCATTTGAGGAAGCTCCAACTTCCGGCTCGGATGCGGGGATGATCTCAAGGGACAAGTTTGTCGAGTACGCCGTCAAAACCCCGGAAATAAGCAGCTGGATCAACTACTATGGCGACCTAGATGAGGTGGAGGTGGAGAGCTTTGGGGGAGAAACATTCAGCAAGCAGTTGGTCAAGAGGGAGGGGATGCCGGAATTGTCTCTGAAGAGGGACTCGAGAAGCATGGCCACAATGGATTTGGACAATGGGAGCGAGGCGTGGTTGCAGATCGAGGAGAAGGGTTACAGCGAGAACTTTGTTCCTCTCGAGCCGTGGCAAAATACCGGTGAGTGCTTTCTGTCCCTAGCTTCAAGGAACACAGTTAAATGTAACACCGAAAACCCCCCCCCCCCCCCCCCCAACCCTCACTGCCGTACAACCATGACAACAATACCACCACCCCTAACAACTCAGTCTCATTCACCGAGCCCTCCTCAATCCCAAAGACCATTCCCTACTCTGCCCCGGATACAACACTTAACCTAGACTGGATTCACGGCTACAATTGCCGCGAATCCCGGCAAAACGTCTTCTACAACAAAACCGGCGACTCAATAATTTATCCTGCCGGAGCTGTCGGCGTCAAAATGAAGCTCAACGAAGTCTCCTCCGGCTCCGACACGAGCTCTAAAAAATCTCAGCACTTCTCCATTGAGCACACGGACAAGATCACGGCGCTGGCGGTCCACCACGTCTCCAATACCGTCACCCATGTAGCGACCGGGCAGGTCGGCCTCAAGCCGAAGATCTCCGTGTGGGCTTCGCACACCATGGAAAACATAGTCACCATCGTGGGTTTCCACTCCGTTGGAATATCTCAATTGGCGTTTTCACCCTCCGAAGGCTCCCTGTTAGTCTCGGTGGGAATGGACAGCTACCACTCGGTGGCAGTCTACGACTGGAAGCTGAAAACTGCGGTATTCACCTCGGTCTCAACCACACAGCCCATTCTCGATGCCCGCTTCCTCGGCTCGGACGACTACTTCGCCACCTGTGGCTTGAACCACGTACACTTTTGGAGCAGGCACGGGGACGTTTTTCGCAGGCAGAGGGGCCTCTTCGGAAAGAAGATTAGCCTGCAGGCTATGACTGCTGTAGCGAGCGTTAACAAGTACGTCGTGTCGGGGGCGACTACGGGGCACCTGTGCGTGTGGGAAGGGAGGTGAGTCTTTCAGTTCAATTCAATTCGTTTCTCGTTAACTTCTCTCTGCTAACAAACCACCGTTTCTTACGCTCCCCCCCCCACCCCCCCAAAGAACGCAGAAATTGCGTGCGAGCTATCAAAGCTCACTCAGGCAGCATAACAGCCCTATTCGTCGCTGAAGGTGACTCCGGTGGCCTCTGTTCCGCCTCCTCGGACGGCAAAGTTCAGCTCTGGAGCAACAACCTCGAAGTGGGAAGCATGTTCGACGTGAGCAGTCTGGGAGGAGTTGAACGAAGCGTGAACAGCGTTTGTTGGGACCCTGGAAATAGGAAGATTCTAGTGGGGGTGAGTGACGCGGCTCGGGGAAAAGTCTACACAGCAGCATAACTAACCCACACATTTTGCAGATGTGGTCTGCCGAAATCTTCGAAATAAACGACGCGGAAGGTTACAATATTCACGAGGGACCCCTCCTAACCGGCCACTACGCCTTATCGATCCACGGGCTCGCCTGCAACCCGTCCAACCCCTCCCAGTACGTGACGGTGGGCATGGACAAGACGGTTCGAATCTGGGATTCGGAGAAGAAAACGTGTGTGCGGATGGCTGTCTTCGACACCATGGCCCGATGCGTGGCTTACTCTGCCGACGGGACACAAATCGCCGTGGGCCTCGGCGGAGGGACCAAGGAGCATAAGCAGAAAAAGGACGGAGCGTTCATAATTCTCAACGAGGAGGATTTAACTATAATTCACGAGGCCCGCGACTCTAAGCAGGTGAGCGAGACACGCAGACAAAACAAAACAACACAAACACAAACACTAAACAAAACTAATCTTTTGCCCCCCCCCGCTTCCTCGACACAGACCCTCACGGATGTAAAGTTCTCTCTCGATGGGAACACCCTGGCATTCGGCTCAATGGACCGCTGCATCTACGTCTACAACGTCGGGGATTTCGCCAGCAAGGCCAAAGCGCGTGGGCACAAAGCTTCAATCACCCACATAGACTTTGGGCGCGTTTTCGGAACTAACAACGCCGTCTTTCTTCAGTCCAACTCCGAGGCGGGAGAGGTAATGTTCTGGGATATTGAAACAGGCGAGCAGCAAACCCCCAGGAACCAGCGCGACACAGACTGGGAGACCCAAACGTGCACCCTTGGGTGGCCATTGAAGGGTGCCTGGGGGCCCTTTGACGACGGCGCAAAGGTCACCGCCTGCGCCAGGTCCTCATCCGGCGAGGTCCTCGCTACCACCGACAATTACGGCCGAATCCGGGTCTACACCTACCCCGCCATCGCCAAGAACCCCAACTATGGCGTCTTCCGCGCGCACGCTGCCAACATCACCAACGTCAAATTCACGCCGGATGACGGGTATTTGGTTACAGCGGGGGCCGACGACTGCGTTGTGATGCAGTGGAGACACGAGGCGGACGGGTACGAGGAGAGCATGGTTGGCAAGATCGAAGCGAACGTGGAAGACGAGATGGACCTTGTTGACGGTTCGGTAGTCGACAAGCCTGCCGATTGGGAAATGGTCAACAACGAGGACATGACCTACACGTTCAACATGGAAGAGCTTGCCAGGGACGAGGACTTCATGCCGATCAAACCCTGGCAGCGGACAATCGTAGCGCCTTCCCGACCCCCAGCGGAGAACACCACCGAGCCAGACGACAACCTCATCTTAGAGTGGATCCACGGCTACAGGGGATCTGACTGCAGGTGTGCGAGCGAAGCGAGCGGCGAGCAGAGCGAGCCACGACACAACACAACACAACACAACTAATCCTGTCTCACTGCTACTGCTACTTCTGCTGCTGCTGCTACTAAAACTGAAACTGCTTCGCTTGGCTTCGCTCGGCGCAGAAACAACCTGTTCTACGGGATCGGTGGCGTTTTATTGTATAACGTAGCGGCCACAGTTGTTCGGTACTCCGTGAAGGAGGCAATTCAGGAATTCTTCCAAGACACAAAAGACGAGGTTACAAGCATGGCCGTCCACCCTGACAGGCCAATCTGCGCGGTTGGGCAGACTGGCAAAGTGCCTTATATTCACCTCTTCAACTACGAGACCATGGAGGCCGTGCAAGTGTTCCACGGGCATCACCGCAGAGCCATCACCAACTTAACGTTCGACCCCTCCGGTAGGTTCTTGCTCAGTGTAGGCATGGACGAGTACCACAAGATGATCATATTTGACTGGGAGAACGGGAGGTGAGCTTGACTGAAAATCGTGCGAGAAAAGCTTCCAAAATTGTTAACCCCAACCCCGCTTGTGACTGTTCCCGGGGGTTGCTGCTGTTGCTGTTGCTGTTGCTGTTGCTGTTGCTGTTGTTCACAGCGTCAAGGCGAGCACCCGCACAACGGACAAGAAGACTCTAGCGGTGGCGTACCTGCCTGATGGGAAGGGGTGCGTACAGTGCGGAGTTGACTTTATTAGGTTCTGGTCTTTGGACGGGCACGTCATGAACTACAAGAGCGCAATCCTTGCCGACAAAGGCAAGATTCAGCCGTTCTTTTCCGTGGGGTTCACCGGGAACTTCCCGGTCGTTGGCACGACCGATGGTCACCTCTACAGATTCTTGGGGAGGAAGCTCGACGTTGCGGTCAAGGCTCACTCCAGCACAGTGTATTGCATCCACGGAACGAACGAGGGGCTTTGCACTGGGAGTCGGGACGGGGTAGTCAAGCTCTGGAGCCAGTCTTTGGAGTGCAAGATTGCAATTGATGTGCAGATGCTCGGAAGCTTGAACAGCTCCGTCAAGAGCGTTTTTTGGGACAACGAGCTCGGGAAAGTGCTTATCGGAACGGCAGGGAACGAAATCTGGGAGGTTGGCTCCAGTGACGGGAGCAACTTGCACTTGGACGGGCCTCTCGAGCAGGGACACTTTGACAATGAGCTCTGGGGGCTGTCAATCAATCCAAGTAGGCCGCACTTTGCCACTGTTGGAGACGATAAGACGTTGAGGGTGTGGGATCTTTTCGAGCACAAGGTTATCAAGATGACGGGCTTGGAGATGATGAGTCGCGCGTGCTGCTACAGCCCCGACGGAACGATGATTGCGGTTGGATTCGGGTCCCCCGTGAAGAAATCACAGAAACAGTTTGACGGAAAATGGATGATTATGTCTGACAACGATTTTTCCATTCTCTACGAAGCTCGCGACTCGCAGAAGTGGATAACCGAGATGAAGTGGTCGCCGGGCGGAGAGCGCCTAGCCGTGGGAGCCTGGGACAATAAGATTTATCTCTATGATGTCGACATGCAGGACAGGAGTAAGGTGAGTTGGAAGTCTTGCCGCGCTTTGACAAAAGATTAAAAAAATGTCAGCTAACAAACACAATCCCTACCGTCGACCACCCCCGTCGCCTCTGCGCAGCTCCAGATCACCCTCACCGCCGTCATTTCACAGCACAACAGTTTCATCACGCACTTCGACTTTAGCGCAAACAACACGTACCTACAATCCAACTGCGGTGCGTACGAGCTGTGCTACTTCGAGAGCGACACGGGAATGTTCATTCCGGCCGCAAGCAGGCTAAAGGACGTGAGGTGGGAGAGCCAAACCTGCACGCTCGGCTGGCCCGTTGAAGGCTGCTGGCCGAGCCAGAACGACGGCACCACCATCACCGCAGTGGACTGCAACTTGGTGAACGAACACGGAAATCTCATTGCAGCGAGCGGCGACAACTTCGGGAGGCTGAGCCTCTCCAGGTACCCGTGCAGATCAAGCTTCGCCATCAAGAAGCAGTACAAAGGGCACAGTGGACATGTTGTGAAAGTTAGGTGGGCGGGGGGAGATTCCCACCTGATCAGCATCGGCGCGAAGGACAAGGCGATAATGGTCTGGCGTCACGAGGCGGACGATATGGCAGTCATGGACGGGCAGAGCGGGATCGTTCCCGACCCTGTGGACGACAGCGACGTAGAAGATGACATCCCCGTCCTCGACGGCGATGTGCCTGCCGCCGTCGGCGGTGCAGGGGAGGAGGAGGACGGAGATGAAGTTAAGAATACAAACTTGGAGAGGCCCTGGATCGCGGGGATGGTGGAACCATCCGACCCTCCCAAACAGAATCCTGATTTGCCCGATAGCGAATTGGAATTGGTGTACGCGCACGGTTTTCAGGCGCAAACGACCCGTAACTCCCTTGCCTACAACAGCATGGGCGAAGTGGTTTATCCCACAGCTAGCATCTGCGTCGTGTACAACAAGGACACGCACCGACAGAGGTTCTTTAGGGGCCACTCGAGCCAGGTCAGCGCGTGTGCAGTTTCTCCCAACGGAAGGTTCGTGGCTTCTGGGGTGTCCGCCTTGCGCCCCCAGGTGCGCGTCTGGGACGCACAAACCTGCAGTGAAATTGTGTGCCTGAGGGAGTTTCACCGGACGGGGATTGTCAGCATTGCCTTCAGTGGGGACTGCAAAAGGATCGTGAGCGTTGGAAACGATGCAGACCGGTCCATAGTGGTGTGGAGCTCGCTGAGCGGCGAGTGGCACGACGGCAAGATGCAGTGCACCAGCAAGGGGAGCGAGAGAGGTGAGTTGAGTTGAGTTTAGTTGAGTTGAGTTGAGTTAGTGCGTGCGTGCGGTCGTAACAAAACAACTGCTGATTCTATCTGAATTCTTGTGCTTTATAGTTTTTTTTGCGCAGTTTGCCAACCCCGAGTTTGACTACATGATCGTCTCTGGCGGCATGAACCACATAAAGTTCTGGAGCGTGGACGGTGCGAACATGGTTAGCTGCAGAGGAATTTTCGGTAGCGTTGGGAAAATTCAGCCAATGCTTTGCGGAGCGGCGGTGGGGAGCAAGTTCGTGACCGGAACCGTGAGCGGGCACTTGTACGTGTGGGCCGGGAGGAAACTAGGAAAAATCGTGAGGGCGCACGAGAAGGGGATCAATGCCATTCACAGCTGCAGCGGGGGGTTGGTGACGGGAGGGAAGGACGGATTCATCAAGATTTGGAGCTTGGCACTGGAGCACTTGAGGAGCTATGATTTGGCGGAAGCCCAGGTGCCACCGTTGGACCTAGGAGTCAGAAGCGTTTACGCCGGACTCGATGTTACCGGAAAGAGCATCACCAAGGTGCTGGTGGGAACCAAGGGGAGCGAAATCTACGAGGTGAGCGAGCGAGAGCGAGAGCGAGAGCGAGAGCGAGAGCGAGAGCATTGGCTTCGGCGTTCACTCCCAAGCTAATACAACACAATACAATACAATACAATACATACTATTCACATTCATTTGATTCGGGGCAGATTGCCATGAAGAGCGGGAGCATGATCTTGCTGCACGAGGGCCACCACAACAACGAAACCTGGGGCTTGGACATGCATCCAACTGACAAGGACATCTACGCCACGTGCGGAGACGATCAAACGATTCGAATTTGGTCTGTGGGGTTGAACCGAATGCTGAGGAAGCTCAAGACGGACACCCAGATGAGATCCATCGCTTGGAGCAACGATGGAAAGCAGCTGCTAGTTGGGTGCGGGGGTGAGCTAGCCACGAGCGAAGCGAGGCGGACGCGCTACAAGAATGTTAATTTAATTTTAATCAATACCTCTAACCCCCACCTAAAAACCCCGTTTTTTAACGCTCAAACGTAAAGCAGGAAATGCTGGGGGCAAACGCGGCAAGAAGGACGGTGCGTTCTTGATTATTGACACGGCCAGCTTGGAGGTCAAATTCGAAGGGAGGGATTCAAGGCACTGGGTCAGAGACGTCAAGTTTAGCCCAGATGGGACCAGCTTTGCCGTCGCGAGTATGGACCAGAAGATTTACCTGTACGAGAGCAAGAACTTTATTTTGAGGGCAAAGGGCGAGAAGCACAACAGTAGCATACTGTGGTTTGACTTCAGTGCGGACAGCCAAATGGTGCAGAGCGACAGTCACGACTTTGAGCACCTGAACCATAATGCGAATGACGGGGCACACTTTGGCCTTCCAAGTCAGCTGAAGAACGTGGACTACCACACGCACAGCTGCATTTACGGGTGGCCCGTGCAGGGAATTCACCCTGCCAAAAAGGTGGGAGGGGGGTACGAGGAGGGAGCCTTGGAGCCGGTGTGCGCAGACAGGAGTGGAGACCGGAAGTTTCTCGTGACGGGAAGTAATAAGGGAGATTTGAGGCTGTTCAACTACCCGGTCATCAACAAGAGCAGCAAGGCGAGGAGTGAGACCGGACACAGCGGTGATGTGGCGAGCTGTAGATTCAGTTGCAACAATGACACGGTTGTGACCGTGGGGAAGCACGACAGGACAATACTGGTTTGGAAGCTCGTCAAGAGGGGGGCTGGGAGAGAGGAGGCGGTGGCGAAGAGAGAGGGGATTGGGGGAGAAGGGGAGGGGGATTAAAAAAAGTGTAAGAGTGAGTGGGCTGGAATGTTTATTACTTTTTTTCAATTTTTCCAAGTTGTTCAAGTATTTCCTCAACAAGTTTTAAGCTGCTCACACCATACATGTTTATCCCTTCATCAAAAATTAATTTCAAGCACTTATAGATCTCACCCCCCCTGTGCCTGCCCTTGCCTGCCCACTCGCTGTTGAGCAACAACAATTGCAGGACTCGGATGTAGGAGGTTCGAAGCTCTGCGAGGGGCGGCAGGTTTGCCACCTCGCGCAAAATAACATCGACCAGCACATTGCTGTCGTTTGTGAAAACACAAACTGCCGAGGCCGGGAAGGCAAAAATGTGCTCGAAAACTTTCAAACAATTTAGGGCTACTTGGGGATCGTAATAGTCACCAAACCCTTCATCGTTCAGTAGGTGCAACACCACCTCGCACAAGTGCCCCAAAGAAAAACAGGTCCCCAGACACTTCTGGATTATGCAGTTTGAGCCTGGGTTTGCTATTTCAAAGTGAAGATTGAGGGCGACCAGCGTTTTGCCCGACTGCACAAAAGTTTGCTCCGAGGCGTGTTCCAAGCATTCGAACAAGGCGGAGGCAATTTTGCTCTTGTCAAAATGTTCTCCTCTCGTCTTGGGACTTTCCTTGGAGAATTTGAAGAATTCCTCCATCAGCATGAGCCATATTAGCTGCTGCTGTTCGACGTCAATGTTTGGATCGGCACTCTCGGAGGTGTGCAATGCTTTGAGAAACTGGGCTGGGAGAATTTGATAGAAAACACTCAGCTGTTGGGCTTCAAAGTTGTCCAGAATGAGAGCCCACACAGAAGAGTCAAGCTTGCCGAAGAGGATCAAAATTTGGGCAGCCAAGGTCGCATTTGCTGTCGTCGTGGTGGTGTCGCCATCATTTTCCCCAAACCTCACCAAAGACGTAAACACATGTCTGGGAAGTTTGTAGTTCGTATGCAAAATCATTTTAACCCATTCTTCCTCGCTTCCAGCGGTTTGGAGGAGATTGATGAGCTGTTGGAATTTTTTGGTTAGATGAATTGCATCGTTCCTCTTCTCAAAATTATACAAATCCAACAGTTCGAATTGGGCAAAGAGGCTGGAGGAAGCTGAATTTGAATTTGTTGTACTCGTTGAAATTGTTGCATTGGAGGTGTTATGTTGTTGCTGCGCTACAAAATCTTCGGGAGGCTCCCATCTAGTTTCTCCAGTTTTTTTGTTCAGAAAGTAAAATTGGTTTTCGTTATTGGCTGATGCCGATAAGCCATTTCCAAACGTAGCACAACACATTTTTGACCACAATGCAGGTGAGGAAGAAGGAGTTGGAGGCGGAAGCGGAATCAGAATTGGAGGGTTTCTAGCATCTCGCAGCACCTCAACTGCAGAAACAATACTGTCGTCGATCGAAATAACTGAGCTGCTCTTCATTCGTGCTTCTGTTGGTTGGATAGTAGACAATGTTCGAGCACAAGTGGACACAGTTTGCCGACGTTCCACATTTTTAATTTGTGAAGTAAAATCCATGTCAGAAACATTGCACAAAGTTCGTATTTCCTTCAGGCATGCTAGAGCAGTTATTCGATCATTGTCATGGTGAAGTTGGACCGCCTTCGAATGCAGAATTTTAATAATGTCATACATCGTTTTTGATTTTTTTTCTTCTTCAGGTTATGCTACTACATAGCATAGTGGTTGGTATAACTGAGCACAAAAACTCAAAAAAAAATTGTTAAATTTAAATTGTCGTTTAATAATTTAAAAAAAGGTTTATTACCCTGGAGAGTGGCTCCTCCCCCACATTCACACCCCGTCAAGCTCAGCCGCACTGTTACCGGTACCGGGAAGCAGCTTGGAAAGACCAACTACCTTGTTGGAGGAAAAGTTCAGCTGGTCGTTCGAAGGAGCTTTGGCATTTTTTTCGACTAATTTGGGGGTGATGAAGGAGGGCGAGCATGCGAAGGGGGGAACGAAGAAAGGAGTTTGGTGTAATCTTCTATCGGGGTACGAGCTCAGGAATTTAACACATGGCTGAATGAAAAGAACGCAGAGAAGGTCGTAAGCTCCAACAAGAGGAATGTGGAGAAGAAAGTCCAGCTTCCTCCCTCTCTCCAAGTTGAAGAATACCAAGACCGAGGAGCAGAAGGAGAACTTGACGAAGGACCTGAGCGAGGGGGAATGGAAGCGACTGGAGAAAATCTTGATGGGTCAAGAGTTTGAGGTAGAGCTGATTTCAACCAGGCGGGCTGGAATCCAACGAGTTTACCGAGAGGGAGAGGAACACCTCGGCGTACAAGAAAGCCGTTTTGTGGCAGGGGAAAACGTTGTTTCGTCCCGAGAAGTGGTCGATGCTGAAGTCAAGAAGTTGTTGCCTGAGGCGCAGAAGAATTTCGACGAGCACTTGATGTCTCGGTGGTACGAGCGAGCGAAGCGAGCGAGATTACAAAACGTGCGACGAGCGGGCGCCGAGCAAAGCGACGCGAGCGTTGAGCGAGGCGCGAGAGCAAAGCCAACCAACTCCCACACACCTTTTTACCCCTCGTACTTCGCTCGCTCGTAGCTTCAACGCGTTTAACGTGGGGATTACGGGACAGCCGATCGAGACGCGGGGTGCTCATCACACTTGGCAGAAGAGGAAGGCGAACGAGATCAGTGAGGAGCACGACACCACGATTTCACGCTTACAGAGGGGAGCCCCTTCGCAACGAGTGTGCTGCTGGAGATGTTTATTTTTAAACTCTGGGACCGAGTGAAGTTGGATGTGAAAAAGGTAGTGTTGAATAAGAAGAGGGGTGGGTTTGGTGGGGTGAGGAGTGTGGAGTTCCAGCAGATGAACGAGGAGACAGGTCACATGGAGAAGACTGGCGTCCCGCCTCTCGTTGTGAGCTTGTACTTTTTCTGTGTTATTGTTGCGTAATAATGATATTGAGGGGGGGGGGGAGGGGAGATGATAACGAGGAGATGAAGGAAAGGAGTGTCGAAGTTACAATGATTAAAGGATATAATAATAATATAATCTGGTCAATCTACTCAACACTTTTTTTTCTTATTCGGTGAAATTTTAAAAATTGGGAATTCTAAAGTGTAGAATGTTTTGTTGTTTGTGCTCCGTGTAATCCTCTTATTGGAAACATCGTTTCGGTGAGGTGTTGAAAAAAACTCTTGTATTTTTGTATCAGGTTGTGATTTGTGGTTGCTATTACCATTGTCATTGCCATTGGTATTGCTATTTGCATTGCTATTGCTACTATAGCTGTTGCTGCTAATGCTATGGTCAATGCTATGGCAATCGTTACTATTGTTATTTGTATTGCTATTGCTCAAGGTCATCAAAGAATCCTGTACAACATGTGCAAATTTCCGCTTCTTTTTTTTGGCTTTCTCTTGTGTGACATGTCGTCTACGAAGCAACTTCCTGGCTATCGGTAAGTGTTGGTTCAGCGAGCTATTAACAATTTCAGTTTCGTGTTCTGTTTCATCGTAATTATCGCTCGTACTAGTTTCATCGTAAATACTACTCGTACTACTACTCGAAGACAGAGATGCTGGTGTTGTATTGAACAAAGACTCAATCCCGGTCGGGAAAGTTTGCATGGAGGAATTTTCGATACTGGCTGCCGGTGGTATGCTGGATGTAGAGGCTTATTGAGCAGAGTATGTCGGGGACCAAGGAGGATGAAATTTTTTTTTTGAAAATTTAAATAATCAATGAAGGTTTTCCATCTGGTATACTGCCATATAACACACACCATTTAAAATAGTTGCCCAAACCTTGATATCCAACCAGTTCAATTTATCAATACGTTCTACAATTTTCGACTTTCATGACTCCAACCCTTCAAATCCCTCCTCCAATTTCAATTCTCTCCCTCTTCCTTGACACCCGAAACCGGGTAGGCGACTTGGAATAGCACTGACGACAAGCATGCCGACGAATCCATCGATTAGAGGATCATCCATGCTGTGCGCGATATCTACAAGTTGGAGGAACTTCTCACAAGGACCTTCGCTCAATCACAAGTTGCTCAAATTGTTGAAATCAGTGCTTCCTGGCAAGAAGTTCGCCATGTTTCTGCTCACAATGACTGAGCCAAGTACAGCGGTAGACTCGTGACTGAGTGCAGAACAAGAAGAAGATTTACTGGGTGTTGCTGCGAGAATTGGCACATTTTTTAAACCTGGTTTGGACGCGTACAGAGTGGCGACCGGCACGAGGATGACGATACAAATGTCAATCCGCTCCGAGAGATGGCTCTTTGAAAAGGGACAGAACTCGCGTCTTCTACAGGCCTACGTGTTGATCAACTCCCCGAACAAGATCTTTATCAGCACCCTGACGACCGGCTTTGCGAACAGGAAACACTTGCCGCTTTTCTACGGCTATATCAAGGACAGCAACACGGAACGATTAATCACCTTCATTCTGCTGGTGAGCGAGTAGAGTGGTTGGGGGGGGGTTGTGGAACGAGTTAAACTAATGTCATTTGATTCGGCGCAGATACTGTTTGCCAGTTTCCACAACCTCAGCCGCACAATCGGCACTGCCCTACTGTTCTCAGTGAGCGAGAGGCTAACGTTCGGCGTGATCAATGCAGAAATGTTTTTGTACCATTTTTACAAGGTTGCGAGGAGGGACTACGTGCTTTGGATCGCAGGCCTTGAGAACGCTCTCTGAAGTACATGACCGCTTTCCTTGTCAACAGTATTGACAAGGTGCTAGTGGACTACACAGGCATGATTGATTGCGAGGATATTGAGGACAAAACAGACGTGGACATGTTGAACACGGTGTTCGTCGTGTTGGAAAGTTCTTGGTTCCTGTTTGTGCTTGCATTCCTGAGAGTGACCAAAAAAGAGTTTTGCTTGTTACACTTTCACGAGCACAGCGACGGACGGGCTGGCCGTTTTTACCATCGATTCTTTCCGGAGACCCTCAGACAAAAATGCTCACTGCATCGAAAAGACCACATCATGCAAGTACTGAATGTGGCAATGCGATTGAGTTCTTCAACTTGCATTACATAGAGGTGAGAAGAGCTGCCGAAATAAGACAATAAAAGGTATCTGTTCAAAGGCAAAATTTGTTGTTGTTGCTCATTGTTTTGTTTTGTACGTTTCTTGGCAACGAGTCTCAAGGTCTGCTTCGCTAGTGCGAATCAGGAGCTTGTATTCGTTGTCAGTCTATGTGTTTGTGTGTGTGTGTCGTGTGTCGTGTCGTGTCGTGCCCAACACGGGACGAGACTTGCAGGAGTTGTTTGGATGTTGCCGTCCAATCCCATAAAAAAGGCAACGTATTGGACATCGCCAAATCGGATAATTTGGGGCTGCATCAAGAAGAGCTGCTGTTGCAGCATCTGTTGTTGCTGTTGCTGTTGCTGCTGCTGCTGCTGAATTTCGAGCTGCGCCATTTCCATGACGATGAGCTGAACGAGATTTCTCTACAGCGTCGAGTCAACTCACGAGGCGTTGCTTCTTTCACATCTGTCCACTTTCCGTTCAATATCTCTCCATTGATGAAGGTTCCAACGTAATGCATGCCTTGTGTGTGGTTGAGAACAAAATCTCGGTCCTCTGGAAGGTTGAATGTGACGAACGCAAATCCTCTGGAATTACCAGTGAATTTATCGTACTGGACCACACATTCTTGCAAACCGCCAAACTGCTCGCCGATGGCAACTTCGCCATAATTTTGGAAGTAAATGTTCAAATCAT
>Ga0302116_1001526_pt1 | contig 14028 bp, 11 predicted proteins | sample AG5_SCM_MG_FD_203124 | JGI IMG/M metagenome (GOLD analysis project Ga0302116, IMG submission 203124) | Marine microbial communities from Western Arctic Ocean, Canada - AG5_SCM | ecosystem: Environmental > Aquatic > Marine > Oceanic | place: Canada: Western Arctic Ocean | collected 2017-10-01 | reverse complement strand
GGCGTCGTGGCGTTGCAGGCACCTTAATTATTGAGAAAATAGTAGGGGCAGCAGCAGAAGCTGGCGTGAACTTAGCTGAGTGTCAGGCGTTAGGTGAGCGTGTTAATAAGTTGACAGCATCTATTGGTGTGGCATTAACGAGTTGTACCGTACCAGCTTTGGGTAAACCGACATTTGATATTGCTGAAAATGAAGTTGAAATGGGTGTTGGGATTCATGGTGAGCGTGGCCGAGAAACTGTAGCTTTAAAACCGGCAAGCGAGATTATTAATGAAATGGCTTTGGTCATTGAAAAAGAACTCGCTATTGAGTCAGGACAAAAAATCCTACTTCATATCAATGGGTTCGGCGGAACTCCATTGATGGAACTATATGCAGTATACGATCTAGCTGAGCAATTTTGGGTACAGCGAGGGGTTATAGTGGTTCGCAAATTAGTAGGTAACTATACAACATCACTTGATATGGCGGGGTGCTCAATTACCGTGACAATGATGGATGAGGAATTAACTCAACTTTGGGACGCTCCGGTTCATACAGCTAACTTACGTTGGTGATTTATGACTGATCTGTCTGCTGGGACAATACCTCAGTGATAGCGCAGATAATCAGCTGACTAGATCTGGCGCCAGCATCGATATGCCCGATAGCACGTTTTCCTAGATAAGAGGCGCGGCCTTTAGTAGCAATCATATCTTTGGTAGAAGCCATACCTGCATATGCTTGGTTTGAAAGGTTGCTGAGTAGTTGTTTAAATTCAATATTGTTAGCGCTATCTTCTTTTAAACGATTGGCTACAGGTATCAATGTATCAAGCATCGTCTTTTCACCAACATCTGCCTTACCTCTTTTTTTTACTGACTCAACACCTTGATAAAAGATGGCTGGAAAGTTTGTGCTATCGAGTTTTTGACCTTTGGCTTCTTTTGCCATACTGATAAATAAAGTACCAAATAATGAGCCGGAAGCACCTCCCATATTAGTCATGAGTGTTATGCCAACCTTCATTAAAGCTTCCGACCAGTCTATTTCAATAAAGTCATTTTCTATGACTTTCAATGCGGCTAGTCCTCGTTGTAAGTTGATTATGTGGTCACCATCGCCAATTATGCGATCGAGTTCAGCGACTTCATCGGCATTATCACTAATAACGAGTTCAACAGCATTAAGTAATTGTGAAAAGAGTGGGTTGAGCATTGTTCAGGTTACCTTGAGTTATAGTCCAGCTATTGTCATTAGAAGTCGGTAAATAACTCCAGAAAAAATAAGGGAGTTAACTTTAAATATACACCGGTACTGCGTTCTTCGTGACAATGCCGGTAAAACATTCTCAATCAGTATTTTTTAGCATGATAATCCAATTATTGTTCGAAGTAGTCATATTTTTCTTTACAAACTGTATTCTATATATTATAAACGATAATCATTATCATTATCATTTAGGTTGGAGAGGAACATGAACGAAGTACAAATTGAAAGAGACAGTAAAGAAAGCTATGGAAAACCTCAATGGGATGCACAAGAAAGGCATTACAAAGAAATGTTAAAAGAGGCGCAAAGCCTTTGGAACAAACAACAGGATGACTTTTCTCTATTAAGAGAATGTATTTCATGGATGCACAATCTATCTAATCTTTATGAAGAGCAAGGGGAATCCACTAAAGCATATTACTATCTAGTGACGCCACATAACTGGGTAGTAGATAAGTTACACGATCCAGCATTATCTAAAGACGATTCAGATAGAACATTAAATATTTTAGGAATGACATTTACGCCTTTGTATGAATACAGTCTTAAGCAGGAATGCTGCAACACCTGTAGACAGAATTTAGAAGAACAGCGTGAATGGTTTGAGCAAACTATGAAGCAACTCCATTGAATGCTCAAACCCAGTATCCTCAAATAAGTATTTGATTGCTTGAGGGCAATGTTAAGAAATTAGGGGCGCTTCTGGCTCAAACAATGTTCTTTGAGCAATGACTTTATCAACTTTATCAAACCCAATAAAATTAAGCCAAAGTTGAATGTAAGGTTTTTGGAAGTCAAGAGACTCAAAGCCGCTCCCCTCTGCGTAACCATCTCCACTAGCAAAGAATACTTTAGCAGTTCGCCCAGCCATTAACCCAAAATATCCGTCATCCTCTGTATAACCCCATGACATTCCGGGTTGTGAAATTACATCAATATAATGTTTCATTTTGTAGGGTATATTAAAATTCCACATTGGAATTGCAAAGACATAATGATCTGCGTCTGCAAACTCATCAAAAAGTGCCCTCACTTCTGCCCATGCAGCTACTTGTTTACCTGAGGGAGACTCTCCCCTCAACACTGAATATTTGGCATTAAGCATTTCACCATTAAACTCTGGTAGATCATAATCCCATAAATCAATTGTTTTAATTTCTATATCAGGATTTTTGTTTTTTATGTCTGATAGGTATTCTTGAGCAGCTTTAATTGAATGAGAACGATCTTTTCTTGGAGATGCTTCAATATAAATTAATTTTTTCATTACAAGCTTCCTTTCTTAATCTAAATAATAACGATAAGCATTTAGATATATTAGCATGTAATGGTGGAGATGGTCACATCCATGGATCGGAGCTACCAGAAAACAAACTCACTCATGGTGATATGTCTGTTCTCTGGTGTGACTTAAAAGGCAAGCCTACCTAGGATTGTAAGCCGTTATGAACCAAGCGCTGGAGGGTGCCCAGATGGTGCCGTCTTCGCGAGCAAATTGGCCGATTACATCCTGCAGTGCTTCTACAACTGTACTCTTTAGCCGTTCGCCATCGGCTTCTGCAAGACGTATGATTTCACCTGCAGGTCCTATTTCGAGGGCAAACTGTATCGCCTCCTCAATATTTCGACCAATACATATATCTGAATCAAATCGTTCAAACTGAATACGCTCAAACCCAACGGACTGAAGCATGTCACTCACCATATCTGGCCCCGCCATCGAAAAGGGGCCAGGTCCACAATGGACCGCTTTGGTATCATCGTGAGAAATAACTGGAACGATTTCTCGCACACAAAGTTCAGCCGCGTGAAGCCAAGGGTTATCTTCTCTTTTGCGCCATACAACCTGGGTGAACTTACCGCCGGGTACCAAGGATTGACGTATATTCTTCATGGCAAGCCCGGGTAGGTTAAAAAACATTGTTCCAAAGCGAGCAAAAGCTTCATCATAAGGCCCACCGAGGTCATCAGCTTCTACGTCGGCGATCATAAAAGCCGCGTTTTTTACGTTTTCTTCAGCCGAAGATTTGTTGCATTCACGAATAAAGCTACTGGCACAGTCAACTCCTGTCGCTCTGCCCTCCGCACCGAGTGCTTTAGCAATGTTGATAGTGCAGTCACCAAAACCGCAGCCCACATCAAGAACTCTGGCCCCTTCTAGATATGACGTACGTTTGAGGGCTTCTTCGCTGATGGAGGCATAGCCCTCAACAAACAGGTATTTAAAACGGGTGAATTTGTCAAATAATACAGTGTTCCAAGCCTCTATAACAATTTCATTACTCATGAGGTCTCCTTGATGTGTCGATACTAGTTAAATGATGTGTTCAGCTGGGCATGGTTCAGAAAGACAATGGCTACGCCAACAATAGCGTCAGACTCCATTGATTTATGCTTTAATCTCCAGAGTTGCAATAATCCACGTTTGTTAGAGATTAAGCAATGTCTATAATTGGGTCGTAAGGGGCTTGTAATCTGAGCCACTACAAATAATGATCAAGCACGTCGGTGATGAGGCTTCATTCATCACTGACATTCAGCACCTTGTAGTTTCTGCGATAGCAGTAACGGATGAAGTTAGATCATTTGTTGATGGTTCAGCTTTTTGAAACATGACCCTGCCATGACCCAATAAAAAAGCCTCAACAGAGTAAACTCCGTGAGGCCTTATTTTTAATGGTGGCTCGACCTGGAATCGAACCAGGGACACAGGGATTTTCAATCCCTTGCTCTACCAACTGAGCTATCGAGCCATCAAGGTCGCGTATTAAACCTGTTGAAGGCTATCAGTGTCAAGTTAAAGTACGATTTAATTTGTTCTTTGAGGTAGATTTGGAACTGACTTGATTGTATTTCATTCGCCAAGTTCTGGCGGCTTAAATAAACTTTTTAATGTATTAGAGTCGAGCTTACAATGCCAGCTGGAGGATAGAGGCAGGGCAATGATTTGATTTAGAAGTACCTCTGCTTGTTCTTTAGATTGAATCACAATAAGTGGCAATTGCTTTTTCATTAATGCGGCAACTTCTACTTTTGTTGCTTTTACGGTGAGTTGGCTGGAGAGTGTATCTATAAGTTGTCTAATATCGATTTGATAAAATAAGCTTGGAATGGTATTGACGATGACCTTTTGAGCTTCAATGGTGAAGCCTAAACCCAAGTCACTTAGTTTGGTTTGAATGCAGGATAAAACATTAATACTTTGCAGGCTCAAGTTGATTTTAATTGGGACTAATATAGGCCTTGAATTAATTGTCTGGGTGGCTATAGCACATTCATACTGCACCTGCCTTAGTTGTTGCTCAGCTGATTGTAAATCTATTAAAAGGTAACCATGATTAGCCTGCGTTAATAAGTATTTCTGTGAGAGTAGGGTAAGAATTGTACCAAAAGGGTTTGATTTTTTTGTTATAGGATTTTGGGACGTTTGGTTGTTTGAAATAGATGTTTCGAAAACTTGATTTTCAAGTGGGGTTATATTTTCTTTAATAAGTGCGGAAAGATCATTAACACCAGTCTGTTGTATTTCGGTGGATAAAGCATCATGAATAGCTTTATTAATAAGTCCGTGAATTAACCTAGCATCTCTAAATCGTACTTCGTGTTTAGTGGGGTGGACGTTTATATCAAGACGATCAAACGGCATTGTTAAATAAAGTACAAATGCAGGGTAGCGCCCTGATGGAATGAAGTCTGAATAGGCCTGGCGGATGGCATGATTGATGACGCGATCTCGAATCACTCGGCCATTAATAAAAAAATAATATATATCGGTTTGGGGCCTATGCCCCTCTGCCTTGGCTAACCAGCCTACTAATTTTATCGCATCATAGTCTTGTTCAATATAAAGACTGTGCTTAAGGAAAGTTTTCCCGCATATTTTAGCGATCCTTTCCTGCTGTTGTTTTGGTGTAATGGCTCGAGGAAGTTTTAATGTACTACTCGCAGAAAGCTGACATTGGAAACCAATGGAAAATTGACTAAGTGCCAGGCGTTGAAGTGTTGTGACAATATGATTCAACTCGGTTTTATCACCTTTTAAGAAGCGACGTCTTGCAGGTACATTAAAAAAAAGCTCCCTAACTTCTATGGTGGTACCTTGGGGGTGAGTGATGGGCGTAAGCTCGTTACTACTAGCACTCAATTGCCAAGCATGCTCATTTTGGGCTTGTTTTGAACTGAGCGTTAGTCTCGATATTGACGCAATGCTAGGTAGGGCTTCACCGCGGAATCCCAGACTAGAAATATGACTCAATTGTTCTGTGGAGTTGAGCTTGCTAGTGGCATGACGGCTTAAGGCTAATGTAAGGTCATCAGGATGGATACCTCGGCCGTTGTCACGTATTTGGATGCTTTGACTTCCTGCACCTTCAATGTGCACAACAATTTCTGTGGCACCGGCATCTAGACTATTTTCGATTAACTCTTTGACGACAGAGGCTGGCCGCTCAATGACTTCACCTGCGGCGATTTGGTTGGCGAGGTGAAGGGGAAGGGGGTGAATGCGACTGTTAATTGTCATAAATCCTATTGATTTAATATCTAAGGGATAACCAGAATATCGCCAATACTGAGGCGATTGTTCGCTAGACCGTTATTAGAAATAAGTGTGGCTAGGTTGACTTGATAAAGTTTTGCAATGGTGGCCAATGTATCCCCTTGACTGACAATATGTTGTTGCGAAATTTGGGTTCCCATTGGAGGGTTACGCAGAAAATAATTTCGGATGCCTGACATCATTGCTAAGGCTAATTTGTTTTGATGTCCTTTGGTACGCAGTTTACGTTCCTCGGCGGGGTTAGATATAAAAGCAGTTTCAACAAGAATTGAGGGGATATCTGGGGACTTCAATACTACAAATGATGCCGACTCTACTTGCTTTTTATGAGTATTCCCAACACGTTTTAGTCCAAATAAGACAGTTTGGGCAACTTCTAAGCTGGCTTCTAGACTGGCTGTTTGGGATAGGTCGAGTAGTACTGATGCGAGCAGATCATCTTTATCTTCTAAGCTGATACCGCCAACTAAGTCTGCCGCATTTTCTTTGTCGGCTAACATTTGTGCTGCTTCACTACTGGCGCCACGTTCAGATAAGACAAAAACGGATGCACCTCTAGCTGAAGGTCTATCGAAAGCATCAGCATGGATGGAGATAAACATATCTGCCTTTTGAATACGAGCACGTTTAATTCTTTGCCTAAGGCTTATAAAAACATCTTTTTTTCGGGTGAGATAGGCACGCATGCCAGGCTCGCTATTAACAAGTTTTGCTAGTTTTCGAGCGATAGCTAAGACAATATCTTTCTCTTTGGTGCCAAGTTTTCCAATTGCGCCAGGGTCTTTCCCACCATGACCTGCATCGATAGCAATCACTATATCCCTTCTGGGTAGAGGTTTATTGATTTTTCTGGCCTGAATTGTAGGCGGTTTTGCTATTTCTTTGTTGGAAAGAGTAGTTATTAGCTTTTTGTTGTTCTTGATGGGCTTTGAAAGGGTACTATTTTTGTTAGAAAGGTCGATTACAAGCCTGTGTGCTTGTTGACTCAAAGGAGGAAGTAGCTGACTTGTGTATGACAAAGATTGTGTAAGGTCAAGTACCACTCGAAGGCTATTCTGTGGTTGTTGAGCATAGCGAATATTCTGAATGGGAGTACCTATTAGAGAAGGTAGGGTAAGTACGTTGGACTGTTTAGTATTTTTAAGATCAATTACTAATCTATCTGGGTTTTTGAGAAGAAAAATAGTGAAGTCAGTTCTATCGCTCAAATCGAATACAAGGCGTGTTTTTTGCTCCGATTGTGACAGACGTATACTTTCAATATCTGCTGCCCAAGCACCCATAGAGCAGGTGTAAAGGAGTAGACCTAAAACAAGTCTGTACATTGGACGATCCTTAAAATAACTTGGATGGTATTGTCTGACTGTCACACTAAAAAATCAAGCAGTTATTTACTAATATAAAGTTGTTTTAAGTGTTGGTAAATGGGCTGTGCAGCGTTAGAAAGAGCTGTAAGAGTGACTTGTCTTCCCGTGTTTTTATAGTGAAGTTTGATGATAAGATCAGGCTTCGGTAGATAATCGCCTCCTTGTTGCGGCCATTCAAAGAGGCATAAAGCATTGCCACCTACATAATCATCCAGTCCAATATAGTCAAGTTCCTCAGGATCTGACAGACGATACAAATCGAAATGATAGACGATACGGGATCCTATTTCATATTCTTCAACAAGGGTATATGTTGGGCTTTTAACCTTACCTGTATGTCCGAGTGCAATAAGTAGGCCACGGGTAAGTGTCGTTTTGCCAGCTCCTAGTTCACCTTCTAAGTGAATTGTCATGGCTACGCTAGGCCAAGACTTGGCAATCTCTTTTCCTAGCTTTAATGTGGCAGCCTCATCAATAAGTTCGATTAACACATTTGTCTCACTAGAAAATTAAATTAGCTAAATGTCTTAGATGCGGCAAGAGATCCATCGCTAACATCCCGCGCTCGCCATCTTGCTTAGCAGCTCTATCACCAGCCATTCCATGCAAAGCGACACCGATACAGGCAGCATCCATCAAAGGAAAGCCTTGAGCTAACAGACCACCAATGACACCAGCAAGAATATCACCCATGCCACCGCTGGCCATTCCGGGGTTACCCCAAGAGGAGAGTCGTGTTAGGTCCCCACCATTATTTATAAGGGTGCCAGAGCCTTTTAACACAGCGACACCTCCATATTTTTTCTGTATCTTTTTCACAGCATTTAAACGATTTGATTGTACTTCTGCAATGCTACAGTTGAGTAATCGAGCTGCTTCACCTGGGTGTGGTGTTAATATCCAGTGACTATGATATTGCGGGTTTTTACTCAATAAATTGAGGGCATCAGCATCTATCACTATAGGCAAGTTTGAATCGAGGGCCTTTTGATATAAGCCTTCTGCCCATGTGTCTTGACCTAGGCCTGGGCCAAGGACGAAAGCGTTAGCTGAGCTGAGTAGTGGCTTTAAATCTTGTGGGTGCTCGATACCGTGGGACATGAGTTCTGGACGCATTAGGCTCATGAGTGAACTGTGTGTGGTTCGAGTAGCAATACTAGTTAAGCCTGAGCCAACTCTAGCGCCACCTTCGGCTGCGATGCTAACTGCACCAGACATACCGTGATTACCACCGATAACAAGTAAATGTCCATAATGACCTTTATGGCTAGTTCGTTTTCGGGGTGCAAGTAAGGCACCATCTTTTTCTAAAGTAATACGCCGTGCTATAGGGATAAGATCCTTATAGACAGCTGATGGTATTTTGAGCGAATCAAAGTGAACTTCGCCGGCGTAGTTGGGCCCATCCCCAGTGAAAAGTCCAAGATTAAGCGCAAGATAATTAAGGCAAATAGTGGCTGTGACAGCATTGCCGAAAGGCATACCGGTATTAGCACCTAAGCCTGATGGAATATCCAAGGATAAAACTGGCGTACCTTTAGCCAGGTTAATCGCTCTAATAGCAGCGCTATATTCACCTATTGGTTCACGATTAAGGCCAACGCCCACAATAGCATCGACAATAACATCTGCAGTAGGGAGCTTGTCTTTGAAGGGCTGAATTTTACAGCCTGTGGCAAGCAAGGATTCTCGTGCAGCAGTTGCAATATTGGTAAGTTTTGATTTATCACCAACTTGTATGACAGTGACGCCATACATACCAGCAGTAGCTTGCCTTGCCAACTCAAAACCATCTCCACCATTATTGCCAGTTCCGCAAACGACTAAGATACTTTCAGCTCTTGGCCAATGATACTTGAGCGCGGCTAATGCTGATGTACCAGCGCGCTTCATTAATTCTGATGAAGAAATACTATATTCTTCGCAAGCAAGGCGCTCTAGTTCACGTGTTTGTTCTGTGGTGTATAAATCATGGGGCACATCAAGCATTAAATTGATTCCAAATGTTATTTGTTCTTAAAGCAGCCATAATTGTTGTAGCTAAAGCAGCTGGCCATGTTTATTCATTTGTATGATGCTTATAATAGCCTGTATGAGTAAAGTAAAGACAGTGTTAGCAATGAACGAACTATTTGAACAAGCTAAGGAATGGGGTTTAGAGCTTGGCTTTCAGCAATTAGGCGTGAGTGATATTGATTTAAAAAAGGCAGAGGGAGAGCTAAAGATTTGGTTATCTAAGCAGTTCCATGGTGAAATGGATTATATGACTCGACACGGCACTAAACGTACCCGACCAGAAGCTCTGATTCCAGGTACAGTCAGGGTCATTACAGTGAGAATGGATTATTGGCCAGAGGAATCTGCCGAACCCTGGGGTGTAATAAATGATGATAAGCAAGGCTTCATATCGCGTTATGCACTAGGGCGAGATTATCATAAAGTGATGAGGAAACGATTATCAAAATTGGCTAAAAAGATAGAGTCAGAGGTTGATGATATGGCTTACCGAGTGTTTTGTGATAGTGCTCCGGTGATGGAAAAAGCATTAGCTCAAAAGTCAGGTATCGGCTGGCAAGGTAAGCATACTAATATATTAAATCGCGAGCATGGCTCTTATTTTTTTCTGGGTGAAATATATACTAATTTACCGTTGCCAGTGACAGAGCCCACGGCTGATCATTGTGGGTCCTGTACAGCCTGTATTGATGTATGTCCAACGCAGGCAATTGTTGCACCCTATCAAGTTGATGCACGGCGTTGTATTTCTTACTTAACAATTGAACTAAAAGGTTCTATTCCTGAAATATTCAGGCCCATGATGGGCAACCGGATTTATGGATGCGACGACTGTCAATTAGTTTGTCCGTGGAATAAGTTTGCTCGACCGACACTGGAATCAGATTATTTACCTAGACATGATCTAGACTCACCACAATTATTAGATTTATTTTCTTGGGATGAAGCACTATTTCTATCTCGATTTGAAGGTAGCCCAATTCGACGGATTGGTTTCGAGTCTTGGTTGAGAAATATTGCCGTGGCATTGGGTAATGCAACAAGCAACCCTGAGATTGTTGAAGCATTACAAGCGAAGCTGAGTTATCCGTCTGATCTGGTTCGTGAACATGTTCAATGGGCTTTGGAACAACATTTGGTGAAAGGTTAGTCAGTAGAAATGGCGAAGAATGAACAAGTAGATATATCTGACTTAATTGCCGCCCGCTTATCGCGTCGGCAAGTGTTGCAATATGGCGTGGGAAGCTTATTTGCCACGATGTTACCGTTGTTGGGCTGCCAACAATCATCCGGTATTGGATTACTAGGTTTTGAAGCGATTGCCATTGCCGATTTAACCGATAGTGTTGTCGTCCCTGAGGGTTATAGCGCGCGGGTGTTTTATGCTTGGGGAGATCCAGTTTCAGATGGACCTGCTTTTAAGATGGATGCCAGTAATACTGCTGAAGAGCAGTTATTACAAGCGGGTATGCACCATGATGCTTTGCAGTTTTTTCCCCTACCCGCGAAGGTAACAAGCTCTCAACATGGTTTATTGGTCATGAATCATGAATATATTGATGCGCAGATTTTGCATGTTGATGGCGGTATATTTGATGGGCGAGAGAGTTATACGGCGGAAAAAACATTAAAAGAACAGCATGCTCATGGTATTTCTCTGATTGAAGTGCGTCAGCATCAAGGCCATTGGCACATCATCAGGCCATCACAATATGCTCGGCGCATCACTGCCAGGACGCCGATGTCTATGTCAGGCCCTGTTGCTGGTAGTGATTTCATCAAAACAGAATTGGATATATTAGGCGAAGAGGTATTAGGCACTTTTAATAATTGTGCCAATGGCCAAACGCCATGGGGCACATATTTAAGTTGCGAAGAAAATTTTAATAATTATTTTCAGCTAACGGATGCTGCTGATGCGAGCGACAAACAGAAAGTGGCCTGGCAACGTTATGACATCAAGCAAAGCTATTATGGTTGGCATGAAAATGATGAGCGTTTCAATGTGGATTTTCATCCGAATGAATCGAACCGCTTTGGTTGGGTGATTGAGTTTGATCCTTACGATCCGCAGAGCAGGCCGGTAAAACGTTCAGCATTAGGTCGATTTTCACATGAAAATGTGGCTCATAAAATTGCTAAAGATGGACGGGTGGCCTTTTATTCTGGTGATGATGCTAAGTTTGAATATGTCTATAAGTTCATTACACAAGATGCTTGGGATGGCTCTCAAGGTCCGAAGAACGGCCGGTTACTAGATGAGGGTGTGCTGCATGTGGCTCGTTTTAACGACGATGGCAGCGGACATTGGCTTCCGCTTGTTTTTGGTCAAGGAGCGCTGACACCGAATAAGGATTTTGATAGTCAGGCGGAGGTCCTAGTGCATGCACGATTAGCGGCAGATGCAGTCGGGGCAACACCGATGGACCGACCTGAATGGGTCACGACTCATCCTAAAACGGGTGATGTTTATATTTCTATGACCAATAATGCGAAGCGGGGTGATGAGGATGCCGCTTCGAGTGATGCGGCTAACCCAAGAAATAATAATCAGTTTGGCCATATTCTCAAACTATTAGAAACGGATGCGTCGGCAACGCAATTTGACTGGGATGTGTTTTCATTAGCAGGGAGCGAGGAGCAAGGCGGGTCCATTAAGGGTGATGGCTATGCCAATCCTGATGGGATGATGATTGATGCGCGTGGTGTGTTGTGGGTGCAGACAGATATCAGTGCAAAAAAATTAAATACGGATGAATTTTCTCAGTTTGGCAATAATCAAATGTTGGCGATTGACCCTAATACTGGTGAGACGCGACGATTCTTGACGGGGCCAGTGGGCTGTGAAGTGAGTGGTATCGCAATGACACCTGACTTGAAGACGATGTGGGTGAACATTCAGCACCCCGGTGATGTGCCTACAATAATGGCTAAGCAAGGCATCAAAAAATCAGCGAGTCATCCTAATGCGGCCAGTAATTGGCCTGATCATGCGGTTCACGGCCGGCCGCGTTCAGCAACGGTATTGATTACCAAAGAGGATGGGGGGATTATTGGTAGCTGAGTGTTATTCAGGTAGCTTTATAAAGTGTTCGCGGTAATGTTGTAGCTCTCGAATAGAGTCTTTGACATCATCCATGGCGAGGTGAGACGATTTTTTCTTAAAGCTCTTTTCAACAGCCGGTGACCAGCGGCGGGCTAATTCTTTCAATGAGCTTACATCTAAATTTCTGTAATGAAAATAAGCTTCTAGCTCAGGCATAATACGAGCCATAAAGCGGCGATCTTGGCAAATACTACTTCCACACATAGGAGATACACCAGAGGGAACATATTGTTGTAAAAACTCAATTGTTTGACGCTCGGCTTCAGCTTCGTTAGTGATACTATTTTTGACACGCTGAGTTAAGCCTGATCCACCATGCTGACGTGTATTCCATTCATCCATCCCTTCTAAGGCCTCATCGGGTTGATGAATAGCAACAATGGGACCTTCGGCGAGAACGTTTAGATTGGCGTCCGTGACGATAGTAGCTATTTCGATAATACGATCATTGTTAGTATCGAGCCCAGTCATTTCAAGATCTATCCAGATGAGGTTTTTTTTACTTTTAGCCATGATATCCGTCTTAGGTTATTACGTATTGAGGTGAACTTCTTGCAAGAGATTGTATCAAAGGCTAAGCTGCTTAGCATGATTATGATTTTTTATTGGTATACATTAAAATGAATGAGTTTAGTTTAATTTTTATTTCGGCCTTGGTTTTAATGACGGGAGTAGAGCTCTGGTTATCATTGAGGCAGTCTCGTTATGTCACAGCTCATAGGAATGAAGTGCCAGATGCCTTCAAGGACCAAATTAACTTGGTAGATCATCAAAAGGCGGCTAGTTATACCGTTGCCAAGGGCCAACTGAATCGTGTTGAAGGAATCTGTGGCATGATTATCCTTCTGCTTTGGACGATAGGCGGTGGTTTGGCTTTGCTGTCAGGATCATGGCAAGTCTTCGACTGGTCAGCGATGACGCAGGGTATTTTATTTATATTGAGTTTCTTTGTAATAGGCACATTAATTGATCTACCTTTTTCTTGGTATCGAACCTTTGTGCTAGAGGAGAAGTTTGGCTTTAATAAAAATAGTCAGGGTTTGTTTTTTACAGATCTACTAAAGCAGACGGTATTAATGCTAATTATAGGGGCGCCTTTATTATGGGGAGCGCTGTCATTAATGGAGAGTGCCGGTGAGTATTGGTGGCTATATTTATGGGCAGCTTGGTTTGCCTTCACTTTACTTGTGATGTGGGCATACCCCGCATTTATCGCGCCGATCTTTAATAAATTTACACCTTTGGAAGATATTCAGTTAAAAGAAAGGGTTGAGAGTTTATTGGCTCGCTGTGGCTTTAAAAGCCAAGGAATTTTCGTGATGGATGGCTCTCGTCGATCAGGGCACGGCAATGCATACTTTACGGGTTTGGGTGGTAATAAACGGATTGTTTTTTTTGATACTTTACTGGAAACGTTAAATGAAGAACAGATCGAAGCCGTATTAGCCCATGAGCTGGGGCATTTTCGCCGTAAACACGTGATCAAGAATATGGCGGTGATGGCGATATTAAGTTTGATTAGTTTAATGCTTTTAGGGTGGGCTGCTGCAGAGCCTTGGTTTTATCAAGGCCTCGGGGTAACAAGTGAAACAAGCGCTACAGCCCTGGTGCTATTTATGTTGGTCATTCCAGTATTTGGCTTTTTCCTGCACCCTATGATGACAGCGATGTCCCGTAAATATGAATACGAGGCTGATGATTATGCTGCCTCAGTATCAAGTGCAAAACAC
>Ga0302116_1001520_pt1 | contig 14056 bp, 19 predicted proteins | sample AG5_SCM_MG_FD_203124 | JGI IMG/M metagenome (GOLD analysis project Ga0302116, IMG submission 203124) | Marine microbial communities from Western Arctic Ocean, Canada - AG5_SCM | ecosystem: Environmental > Aquatic > Marine > Oceanic | place: Canada: Western Arctic Ocean | collected 2017-10-01 | reverse complement strand
TAAGCCAGGTGCGCGGAGATCTCAGTCAACCAGCCAGCAAAAACAAGCCCAAGCAGCGCGTTCACAAATGAAACGCACGGGGTCAACGCAAGACGTTGCCGCGTGGATTATGAACACAGGAAAATAGCAAATGGCTGTTAATAGCAACACGGTACAAACGTATGCCGTAACCACCCTCAGAGACGATCTGCAAGACGCTCTGATTTCGATATCACCCGACGATGCGCCGCTGATGGCTGCGGCTGGCACCAAAGACGTTTCAAATACGCTCTTTGAATGGCCAGTAACAGAACTTGCATCGGTCAACGCATCCAACCGCGTCATCGAAGGCGAAGCGGCTCCAGGCAATGACAGCGCGACACTTCCCGTCAGAGTGCAGAACTACGTGCAACTGTCGGACAAAGTCGTTGAGACATCTTCGACCAACGAAGCCGTCAACGGCGCTGCCAATGCTCAAACAATGGCAGAGCAAATGGCACTCAAATTGCGTGAGTTAAAGCGCGATATGGAAACCATGTTATGCGCCAATGCGGCGGGTAGCGCTGGCTCCGCATCGGCTGCCAGAGCGACCGCTGGTCTGTCTGCATTCTTGATCACAAACGTGGACAAGCACAGCGGCGGTACAGCGCCTACCACAAGCGGAACTGGCGCAGCCGGGTATCCAAACGCGGCATATCAGAACGGCACTCTGCGCACCATCACAGAGGCAATGCTGAACAATGTTGTTCAACTGTGTTGGACCGAAGGCGCTGACCCGTCGATGGTCCTGGTTGGCCCAGCGATCAAGCAGAAGATCTCGTCTACGTTCACTGGCAACGCAACGCGCTACAAAGAGGCCGATGACAAGCGGATCTCTGGTGCGGTTGATTTTGTAGTTACCGATTTCGGTGAATTGCAGATCGTTCCATCGCGCTTCAGTTCAGCGCGTGAAGCGTATGTTTTGGATCCAAACTATCTGCGCGTGGCTTATTTGCAGACCACAAAGCAGGAAGATTTGGCCAAGACAGGTCACTCTGAGCGCAAGCTGATTTCTTGCGAATACGGCCTCCAGGTAGACGCGGAAAAATCGCAAGGCGCGATCCGCGACATCCAAGCCTAATCGAATTGGGCGTCCAGGAAGCTGGGCGCCCACCCACTAATCGGAGCCAAGAATGATTAAAGAACAGGACGGCAAAGTTTACGTCAAAACGACCGAGGATGTTCAGCCGCTTTTGGATGCCAACGGGCGCCTGAGATCGGTTTACGACGAGATGCCGAGTTATGGCCGCAATGGCCGCCTGGCAGCGAGAGTTCCTAACACAGTGGCGCAAAACTGGGCAAAGGAATGCGGCGCCGCCGTAGGCACTAAAGAATACATGGCATACGCCAAGCGCAAATTAATCGCTGGCGATTACCAGAAACTGAGAATTGAGGGATTTTAAATGTCGTTCACGTTTAGCAGCCTAAAAACATCTATCGGCGATTTCCTAAATCGCGATGACCTAACGGCTGTGATCCCGACATTTATTGCTCTGGCCGAGGCCGATTTCAATCGTCGCATCCGGCATTTCGAAATGGAGAAACGCGCCAGCGCCGAAATTGACACGCAGTACAGCGCCAAGCCCAGCGATTGGCTTGAGACCATCCGATTTCAAATCATGGGCGATGGCACCTATCCGATCGAATTAGCGTCGAATGCGCAACTGATGGAGATGCGCCGGAACGTCAACGACACCGCCGGGCGGCCAGCATATTATGCATTTGTTGATGGCCAGTTTGAGGTTTTCCCAACGCCCGACACCGCCTACACTTCTGAACTGATCTACTACGCAAAAATAGACGCACTGAGCGACAGTACAGCCACCAATTGGTTGCTAGAAGGCAATCCAGACTTGTACCTTTACGGCGCTCTTACGCACTCTGCGCCCTATCTGGGCGATGATCAGCGGCTCCAGGTTTGGTCGGCCCTAGCAGAGCGAGCAATAAACGAAATTACCAACTCATCACATGCCGCTAAATACAACGGCACCGGGCTGCGCTTGCGCCACCGGGGAATGGCGCCAGCAAACAGGAGATCAGCATGAGCCTTTCAAATACTTTTGAGACGCACGTACTCAACTACGTGTTCACAACGACATCATTAACCCGCCCTACAGCCTGGTATTTGGCACTATTCACCAGTGATCCGACAGACGCCGGATCCGGCACTGAGGTCTCAGGCAATGGCTACGCGCGCCAGACAGCAGCTTGGACCGTCAGCGGCAACCTGGCCACCAATTCGGGCGCCATCGAATACCCAGCCTGTACGGGCAACGCATGGGGAACTGTCACGCATGTTGGCGTGTTTACGGCGGCATCTGGCGGCGATCTGATTGTTCACTCTGCGCTGACCGCATCTAAAGCGGTCGCGGTCAACGATGTTCTGCGCGTTAACGCTGGCGAAATCGACATCACATTGGATTGATAATATGGCAACAATAGTCACCAGATCCGGCAAGGGCAGCGCCCTTGCGCATACCGAAGTCGATGCGAACTTTACCAACCTGAACAACGACAAGCTGGAAACTAGCGCAGCCTACGTTCACCCTAATCACAGTGGCGAAGTAACGTCTACGGCAGATGGCGCAACTGTTGTCGCGTCAAATGTCATTGATGCTGACAATCTTAAAGTGACAGGAAACGGAAGTACGTCCCAGTTTTTGCGCTCTGATGGCGATGGCACCTTTACTTGGGCTACCCCTGCCGACACTGACACGGTGTACACACACCCTAACCATAGCGGTGAAGTAACGTCTACAGCAGACGGTGCCACTGTAATTGCAGATAACGTTGTGGATGAGGCTAATCTTAAGGTCAGCAACAGCCCAACTAACGGTTATTTCTTGTCGGCGCAAAGCGGCAATACTGGTGGGCTGACTTGGGCTGCGGCTGGCGCTAGTACAACTGTAGGTGATGTTGGCACTTATGCTATGATGAGAGATACGTCTAGCACCGCAAATTTTACTCCTGGCACTACTAAAGCTGGCTCTGCGCTACGTTATGCCAACACCTATCAATACGGTGCGAGTTATTATGGCTCTGGCAACGTTTCTGCAAGCGGGACTTGGAGAATAATGGGGCATAGCGGTATTTATAATGGTTCAGTAAATAGCGCTGGTACTGCGACTTCAACCTCTCTCTACGTAAGGATTTCCTAATGAGCATTACAATCACACAAATCCGTAATGCGGCATCAGTACAGGCAGACAATGCTCGTATGAACGTAGAGATTAACCACCCAGATTACGGCTGGATACCATACACATTAGACCCCGATGATACTGACAACACTATCAATAATGATGAAGTCATGGCTCTGATTGGCTCTAATTTCACGGCCTACGTTGCTCCTACTCAAGCGGAGTTAGATGCAGAAACGGCGGCTAATGTCCGTGCTGAACGTGATAATATTTTGGATACAGTCGTTGACCCGCTGGTGTCCAACCCACTTCGCTGGTCTGATCTTTCGTCTGACAAACAAACAGAGTGGTCACAGTACCGCACGGACCTATTGAATGTCCCGCAGCAAGCTGGCTTTCCAAATTCTATTACTTGGCCCGATGAGCCTAGCTGATGACCGATAAAGATCTTAATTCACGTGTCAGTGTCCTAGAAGAAACCACCAGGCTGCAATTCAAGGAGTTATTTCTGCGATTAAAACGCATCGAATTAATTATGGTATCAGCCACGGCGGCAATCATCGCGCTACTTTCATCGATCTTGGCTGGCCAGTGAGATGGTTGCCGAAATCCTTGCCGGGGTGGCGCTGGTAAAAGCCAGCATTGATGCCATCAAAGGCACGATCGCAAGCTGTAAAGATGTCTCTGAGATTGCAAAAGATATCGACGGTCTATTCCAAGGCCAGCAAGACATTGCCAGGGACAAGCGCAAGGCGAAGGCAACAGGGCAATCAGCAACTCAAATTGTGATCGCCGAGGAAACCGCAAAAGAAGACCTAAAAATTGCGCAAGAATTGATTATCGCCAGGTTCGGATATCACTCCTGGCAGCGGATCTTGCAAATCCAGCAAGACCAATTGTTGGAGCAAAAGGCACTCGCCGCCGCGCGCAAAAAGAAAAAAGCAGAAACTCAGCAAGTCGTTGAAGATGCCGCAACCGTAGGCATCAGCGTGTTTATTGGGATCTTGGTGCTATTAATCATCGTCGCGGTGATCTTGGCAATGTAGAGGAAAAAACGATGTCGGAATATTGCGTAAATAGTTACTGGATCGAAGGCTACGCGCAGGGCGATAAGCTGATGCTGGCGGCGGCCCCGGCAATTGCCGCATCAGTGGCCAGCGCTGTCGATAAGATCCAACACGTGGCGGCGGCCCCAGCGATCTCTGCCAGCGCGTCAGCGGCTGCACAGCGGGTGCTTCAGGCGCAATTGAGCAAGACGCTCACCATGACCGTAACGCCGTCCATGTTGCGCGTCACGCACTCTCAGGTCAATCAGATCGACATAACAACAACTCCAACCGCTGAAATTTATATAACCACATTATTTCAATCGGCTGGGTCGGCCGCATCAAGCGCTACCGCCGCCGCTGGATACACTTTGCCATGTGCTGCAACCACAAATTTAACGTCTATAATGCAATCAAACGTGACATATAAATGGGTCAATCAAGCAGAGACCTCAAATGAATGGGTCAATCAAGCAGAGACCTCAAATGAATGGGTCAATCAAGCAGAGACCGATGAAATCTGGACGGTGATTTAATATGGCTGATACGACAACGACAACTTTTAGCCTAGTAAAGCCAGAGGTCGGGGCATCGACTGATAGCTGGGGTCTGAAATGGAATAACAACCTCGACAGTATCGATAATCTTCTTAATGGCACAACGGCCATCACGCCAAATCTCACAGCCGGATCTTGGAAAATCTCAGGCACGGCCATCACCGCAACGGCTGCACAGGTTAATTTCCTGACAGGCGTCACAAGCGCCATTCAGACGCAACTAGATGCGAAAGTGGGGGCTGGCGCAGATAGTACAATAACCAGTTTGGCGGGCCTTACAACGCCTCTCAGCGCAGCCCAGGGCGGCACCGGGTTAAATGCGATCGGCAGCGCGGCGCAAGTTCTGACGGTCAACAGCGCTGGCAACGCGCTCGAATTTGCGGCGGTTCCAGTTTCTGCAATTACGGATGGCTCAATTACGACAGCTAAAATTGCGGATGACGCTGTGACTAGCGATAAGATTGCAGATGACGCGGTAACACTGGGCAAGATGGCTGGGCTTACGCGCGGTCAAATTATCGTCGGTGATGCAAGTGGAAATCCAACGGCGCTGGCGGCCGGAACGGCTGGGCAAGTCGTACAGTCGGATGGCACTGATATCAGCTATGTGGACGGGTCCAGCTTAGTCAGCACAACGCTGAACGGTGTAGGCACCTATGCGTTTTTGGCCCGAACAGCAACAGGCCAAAGCGACTACATAAGTGCAGGATCGTCATACGCTGGAAGCTCACTGACCTACGCTGGTGTGTCTAGGTCTGCTGGTAATGCCATACTTATTTCTCCAAGTGGAACCCCGTCTGGAACGTGGAGAGCAATGGGTAGTAATGTTGCGGCATTTACTGGCTTCAATCAACGAGCCACTGTGTTTGTGAGGATATCCTGATGACTGTTACAATTACACAAGCACGCAATGCGCAATCGCTTAACGCTGAAAACACCCGATTTGACGTTGAAATCAATCACCCCGATCACGGCTGGTTACCATATACGCTAGACCCGTCAGACGGTGACATGACCATTGACAACTCGGCGTTGCTTGCGTTGATCGGCAGTAATTACGCCGCTTACGTTGCGCCGACCACAGCCGAGATAAACGCTGCCCTCGCCGCTGACGTAAGGGCCGAGCGCAACGCCAAATTAGCAGATAGCGATTGGAGAGCATCTCAGGATGTCACCATGTCAGACGCTTGGCGCGATTATCGACAAGCGCTGCGTGACGTACCCAGCCAGTTACCTGGCAGCATCACATGGCCGACTGAGCCGACCTGATGCCATATCTGCCAATCAAAATAGCGCCAGGATTTTACCGCAACGGCACTGATTTGGATGCCGCCGGGCGCTGGCGAGATGGCAGCCTGGTGCGCTGGGAAGATGGCAGTTTGAGGCCGATCGGCGGTTGGCGCCAGCGCGTCGATAGCAATTTTACTGAGCCGCCGCGCGGCGCTTTAGCCTGGATCGACAATGGCGGCGATCAGCGTCTTGCCCTTGGGTCAGCGAATAAATTATATGCCGTCAATAAAGCTGGAACGATTACCGATATTACGCCAACTAGCGTTGCAACTGGAAACGTCCACGCAGAAGTAGAAACGGGCTACGGTTATAGCACATACGGCTCCGCAGCATACGGCACAGAGCGCCCTGATACTGGCAATTATTCCGAGGCAACAACCTGGTCGCTGGACAATTTTGGCGAGTTGTTGGTTGGCTGTGCCAGCACTGATGGCAAGTTGGTGTCGTGGGATTTAAACGGTTCAAACGATGCGGCAACAATCACCAACGCGCCGACAAATTGCAAAGCGCTAGTCGTGACCGAGGAACGATTTGTTTTTGCCCTGGCGGCTGGTGGCAATCTGCGCCGGGTCGAATGGTGCGATCGTGAGGCGCTGACCACTTGGACGCCAGCCGCAACAAACGAGGCTGGTGGCATCGAACTGCAGACCGCTGGGCAGATCCAACTGGGCATCAGAACGCGCGGCCAAACGCTAATCTTGACCACAAACGATGCCCACGCAGCGCAGTACACCGGGCCACCATATGTCTACAACATTAGTCGAGTTGGCACTGGGTGTGGCGTCATAAGCCGCAAGGCTGCCGCCAGCGTTGATAGTGGCGTCTTCTGGATGGGCGATCGCGGATTTTTTCGCTATAACGGGTCGAGCGTTGAGCCAGTGCAGTGCGATGTGGCCGATTATGTTTTTGGCGGGCTAAACCGAAATCAAAAATCTAAAATCTGGGCCGTGTGCAATAATCAAAATCGCGAAATATGGTGGTTTTACCCTTCTGAGAGCAGCAACGAAATTGATCGTTATGTGGCGTTTGATTATGCCGAGAACCACTGGCTGATTGGATCATTAAGCAGGACAACTGGAGTTGAAAGTGGCGTGTTCCGCAATCCAATTTGGACAGATACCACCGACATTTACGACCATGAGGTCACGCTCAATTACGATGGCGGCGAAGCGTTTGCCGAGAGCGCGCCAATCTCGTTAGCGCAAGGTGACCAGATTATGCGGGTGACCGAAATTGTGCCAGATGAATTAACCGCTGGCGATGTCACCGTGACGCTGAAGTCCAGGCTTTACCCGAATGCCGCTGAGACCTCGCATGGGCCGTTTACAATGGCCAACCCGACATCTGTGCGGATGCAGGGCCGCCAGGTCAGAATGCGCGTTGACGCGGCTCGTTTGGCCGACTGGAGAGTAGGCACGATGCGCCTCGGCGTGAGCGCGGGGTCAAAGCGATGAGACTGCCGATGCAATCGCCAAAGTATAGCGCAAGCGCCGAGAACGAGCGCAACCGGGTAATTGAACAGGCTGACTATCGCAACCACAAACGCAATTCGGATGTCGAGATCGGCGAAGGCCGATTGATCCTGACGGCGCCCAACGGTGGGAGGTATAATATTACCGTATCCAACGCCGGAGCATTAGTGGTGACATCAATATGACCAAACCCATGACCAGAGATTTGGCCCACTGCAAGACTTGGATTGAGAATGCACTCAAGTACAGCGGCGGCACCCATGATTTCTGGGACATTGTAGACGGCGTTTACGATGGGCGTTTTCAATTGTGGTCAACTGGCAAAGGATGCCTTGTCACCGAAATTCATGTATTCCCAAAAAAACGGGTCATCAACATTTTTCTGGGCGGCGGCGAACTGAGCCAACTGGCCGACATGCACGATGACGTGATTGCCTGGGCCAAGGCACAGGGCTGTTCTGGCGCATCAATATCCGGCCGCAAGGGCTGGGTCAGGGCATTTAAAAAATACGGCTGGCGGCCGTTGCATACGACGATAGTCAAGGAGTTTACATAATGAGCGGCGGTAAAGGCGGGTCCACTACACAAACAACATCCATCCCCGCCTGGGTGACAGATGCATCCAAGGCAAATTTGGACAAGGCTAATGAAATCGCAGCGCTTGGGCCGATGCGAAATTATGGGCCGAGCGTGGCGGCGTTTAACGACAGCCAGACAGCCGGATTTCAAAACACGGCTGATCTGGCCAGTGCCTTCGGAATGAACGCCCCGGCTGACGTGATGGCTGGAATGCCACAAGCACAAGACTTTGGCGGCGTGATGGGTTACAGCGCTGCCCCGATCGTTGATCAGCAATTGGCATCGCTGCAACAGAATGCACCGGATCAAGCGGCTGCGTTTGGCGATTTATTCATGGATCCTGGCGGTCGAGGATTGTTCCCAGCCATTGAGGCTCAACAAAAGAGGATCGGGTAATGGCCAATGGTGGATATCAACAGCCGATGACAATGCCAACCCAGCCGATGGCTGGCGGCAATGTCGGGCAGACAAGCGCCAACGCATATAATAACGCCGTGAATGCGACCGGAATGGGCATGGGCTTTACGCCACAAACAGTGACGCCAAACACGGTGGCTGGCACCAACATGCAGCAATATCAGAACCCGTTCCAGCAACAGGTAATTGACGCCAGCATGGCTGACATGAACCGGGCAAACCAGATGGCGCTCAACAATGTCGGCGCTCAGGCTGGATCTGCATTTGGTGGCGATCGCCATGCCATTGCAGAGGCCGAAACCAACCGCAATTTTGCGAACCAAGCGGCTCAGATGACGGCCGGGCTAAATCAGGCGGGTTATCAGAATGCGCAGCAACAGGCGCAATTTGACATCGGCAATAACTTTGCGGCGCAAAACCAAAACAACGCCAATAATTTTGCGGCAAATCAAAACCTGATGGGCGGCGCCAATCAACTCGCAAATCTCAGTGAGCAAGGTTTCGGCTACAACCAACAGATCAATGAGGGATTGGCCAACACTGGCAATGCCCAGCAAAACTTGATGCAGCAAATAATCAACGCAGCAAACGGACAATATGGCGATATCACTGGCTATGGCCAGGAGATGCTTAACCTTCCACTCGCAGCGGTGGGTGGCGCTCAATTCCCAAAGACACAAACCAATGCAAGACAACCAGGGCTGTTTGATTATCTAACCATGGGTGCAACGGCGTATGGTGGAAGAAGATGACCAGCGAATACTGGAGGCCAAATGGCTAGAGATATCATTTCTATCAGATCGGTTGTCAGGCCTGATTTTGATTTCATAAAGAAAGATATTTTTCGCGGCGAAAGCGGCGGCGATTATGATGCGTTATTCAATTACCAGAATCGGCCTGGCGGCTTGTTTGACGATATCAAAGTATCAGAGATGACCGTCGATCAGGCTTTAAATTTTGCGTCACCGCAATCTGGCTATGGCAACTACGTTAAAATGGCTAATCCAGAAAACGTTTATGCCACGCCGATGGGCGCATACCAGGTCGTTGGCAACACGCTAAAAATGGCGAAAAAAGGCCTTGGTCTAAGCGGCGATGAAACGATGACGCCAGCGCTGCAAGACCGCATCGGCAAATATATTTATGACGTGCAAGGCACTGACGCCTGGGCAGGATACCAAGGGCCACGGCATGGGCCAAAACCTAAAGGATATGAGGGCGCCTATATGATGGATCCAGACCCACAAAACAGCCAAAAAACGCAACCAGGCATAATGGGTTTGATCCAGGCTGGCGGCCGAGCCGTCAAAGAAGGCCTGCAAAACCCTGACCTGATGAACCGCCTGGCGCTGGGCTTCAACACGATGCGCCTGGAACCAGACGCCAACCTGGCCGCTGCGATCCGCGAAAGCATGGCCCGTCGAAGCGATATGGCGGCTACATCAGGCGCCGCCAATAGATCAGTCGATGTACTGCGCAACATGAAGGGTCCAGACGGACAGCCAATTCCAGAAGCGATAGAGGCGGCCGATGCCATTGAGGCCAACCCCCAAATGGCCATGCAAATACTAAACTCGTTTTACCAGATGCGCGCGTCTGGCAGATTAGCGCAGCAAACGTCCAGGTATCAATTGCCCGATGGCGTTGTGACGATCACCACTCTGAAGAATAATAAAACGGTCGTAAAACTAAACGGCCAAGAGGTGACGGACCCAGCCAAGATTTCAGAATTAGTCGGTCAAGCGCAAGAGTTCGAAATTGAACAAGAGGCGCGGATTGCTGGCGGCAAAACTACGGCGCAAAAAGAGGCTGAAAACCTGGTAACGGCCAGAAAAAGTTACAGAGCAGCCGTGGAACTAGAAGGCACAAGCGTTGATGTAATCAGCCGGATTTTGAACAACCCGCAAGGCTTAATTGATGGCACTGGGGCATTGGTAGGCGGTGTACGGCCGGACGATACTCGGTTCCGCGCATTAAGTGCTGAAGCGCAAGATTTCATCACCAACCACTACCAGTTGATGGGAACGGTATTCACGTCTGTATTTGAAGCGCTGAAAGGCGGCGGCTCAATCACAGAGAATGAAACCACCCAGGCTAAAGCGGCGGCGGCGCGGATGAACACCGCGACAACCCCAGCGGTTTATATCGAAGCACTCAGAGAATACCGTCAGCGGCTGGCTAACGCCATTGCCGCCCGTAAGGACGAAATTGATGGCGTAGATCCGACCAGAACCGACACCGAATTAAATTTCGAAATATTCCCAGAAGAACTGTAGGGGCAAAACAATGGCCGATATTACCATCCAGAGATTGCGCAAAAAATACCCAAAGTACGACAATTGGTCGGACGAAAAGCTGGCCGAGCGATTTACCGCAAAGACCGGGCTCGAAGTGGATATGGGCGGCGCCAGCGCCTCTAGCAATTCTGACGGTGGATCGCCATCTCTGACACCAGACAGCCGCCCCAAGTTTACTGAAAATTTCTATGGCGCTGGTGAGATCGACACGGTCGGCGAGGACATCGGTGCGGCGATAGGATCTGGCATGGAGCGCGGCGCGGCCGCCGTGATTGGCTTGCCTGGCGCGTTCAGTAATACCGTCGAAATGGGCTTGGATAAATTTGGCCTGGGGCTGCGCGACGAAGGCGATCGCGCCTTTGGCTTCCCAGAGGCGATGGAATACATGGACAACCTCACAGGCGATGCCGGGGTGGGTACTGGCTACAAGCCAGACACGCGCGCTGGGAAGTACGCTCAGACGGGCGCTGACTTCTTTGCTGGCGCTGTAATGCCTGGGGCTGCGTTCAAAAACCTGGGCAATACAGTGGCGGCGCCAGCGGTTGTCTCAGAGACGCTGGGGCAATTGACCGAGGGTACTAAGCTAGAACCGTATGCGCGTATGCTGGGCGGCCTGTTTGGCGGCCGTACAGCCGATATTTTAGAGAACGCCGTGGCTGGTGGTAAAGTTACACCAGAACACGCCAAGGCAGTTGATGCGCTCAGAAAGTACGGCGTGACGCCGACCGCTGCGCAAGCGACAGATCACAACAGAATGTTATATGCCGAGGAAGGATCCCGCCGGGGCCAGGCGCTCATGGCTGGGGCTGATGACAGCTTCACACAAGCCGCGCTTAATATGGCGGCTCCCCCAGCGCTCAAATCAAAGATCAACTTGCAGCCCAGTGACCATCCGACGGTTGCCATAACTAAACTTGCAGACGGGATCGGTGACGTGATGGACGGCCTTGCCGCGCGCAATAAGATCCCATTGAATGATACAATGGTTGATGGCCTGTCGGCGATCGCGGTCAGCTATAAACGCGCCGTAAGCCGTGGCGCCAAATCGCCATTCTTTAAAAGCCTCGCTGAAGATCTCAAAGCGCTGCCACCTGGCGCGGCCCTTAAAGGCGATGCTTACCAGCAAATACGGTCACAGTTAAGCCAGATGACCAGGACAGATCCAATCACAAAGCAAGCGGCAATTGCTTCGATTAAATTGCTAGACGATGCGATGGAGGCGTCGATCAAGGCCACCGGGAATAAAACAGACCTGGCGCTATATAAGCAGTCGCGCGAAGCGTACAGCAATTTACTGATCCTGGAGAAAGCCCTGGGGCGCAGCGCCGATGATATGCCGACGATTACGCCATCAGCACTAGCGATGGCATCCAGAGCCAAGGATCTGCGCGCCTACGTGCAGGGCCGCACCACTTTCGATGAACTATTCCGAGCGGGTAAAACCGTACTGAAGAAACCGCGTGACAGCGGCACGGCTCAACGCCTGGGCGCTCAGTTTGGCAATGCAGCGCCAGCAATGGCGGCGGCATCAACCACAGCGCTTATGGGCGGTGGGCCAGAGGCGGCAGCGGCGGCGGCCGCGTTGGGCATCTCAGCGGCGCCGTTCAGAAACAACGTGCTGGCGTCTCGCCCGGTTCAAAAATGGATGGAAGCAACCGCCAGGCGCGGTGATCGGTCTGGCATAACTAGCCTACCAGCGGCCATCAGTGCATCGCGCCAAGGCCAGTACTGACAACTTGTCGCACAATATTTATGTAAAATTTGTTTGCATAACTACAATTGTTCGTTTAATGGTTTCCGCAACGACAAGTAGAGCGGGGCCCACAGTATGACGTTTACATCACCATTCCCAACCGAGAAACGAAACGTGCTTTACCTCCAGTATGGCAGGCGCTCTGGGTCAACGGAGAACAAAACTATCTACACGATGCTTGCATCTGCAACGCTCAGCACACCATCAGTGGCAGCATCAGGCGCAACAACTGTCTGGGGTAATGGGCCAACAGCCCCACCAAAATTTTTTATAAATAAATTTTAGAGTAATAATATCAATTATTTAGAAGATCAAACCAATGAGACTAAAAGAAATACGGCTCGAAAGAGGGCTGTCGCAAGCCGACCTGGCATCATTGTCGGGCATCGATAAATCGCATCTATCACGTTTGGAGAGTGGCGTCAGGACGCCAAACTACCAAACGCTGAAAACTTTGGCCGATGCGCTGGAGATCAGTATTGACGTGATATTTAATGAGCCAAGCGCTGTTGTGCCAGTGACCGTTATCAGATACTATGGTTGCCATAGTGACATAAATGGTGATGACATGCTGGCTATAGACCCTGGCAAGTTCCCAGGGGTCAAACCAGCCGATATGCTGGCTTTGAATGTGAACGGCGATGAGATGGCGCCGACAATCAATCCTGGTGATACTGCTATATTTAACACGGCCGATACGGCCATTGGCGATGGAATATTCGCGTTTGAAACGGCCAGCGGCGTGGCGCTTGGCCGGATCGTTTTATCAAAAATTTCTGGCACGGTAACGGTGGCATCGGACAATCCGAATCACCGCGATCAGGACGTGGCAGATCCTGGCAGTCTAAATATCTTGGGACGAGTGATCGGCGCGCAAAGGCATTTCTAGTGTGTCAAAATGGCAAGCTAGAGCAGTTGCAAAAATAAATGTCAAAAAACCTCTATTTATTTGCAGTTTTTGAGGTTAAGTCATTGTTTTTGTTTAGTTATTAAGTTTGGTGCAGAGACCTTATATCTAAATAAAGTTGTTTAATATCAATAAGTTAATTTTGAAATGTCATCGAACTGCAAAACTAATTGCAAAAATACTCACTTGTGGGGTCTTGTAAGTTGTCGTTTTGTCAACTAAGTATTGGGAAGCAAACATGGAGAGATCAGATGAAAAAGACCCTGCCAAAGCACGTTTCATACGGCCCCAGCCGCAAGGTTGGCCCGTACATTTATTTCGCAAAAGATGGCATCCGCGTGACTATGCCCGGCCGCTACCCGTTTGATCAATCCAGCGCTGAGTTCTGGGCGCAATACGCCAAGTGCCTCAAAGGCGAGGCCGCTGCTAATTTCAGCCGCCGCAATATCGGTGAACTGATCAAGCTATACCGCGCCAGCGAGAGTTTCACCAATCTGTGCGCTGGCTCGACGCAGAAAAAATACGACAGCTATCTCAACCGCCTTAACGAGCGCGCTGGCACCGTCCTGGTCAAGCGGTT
>Ga0302116_1001518_pt1 | contig 14061 bp, 10 predicted proteins | sample AG5_SCM_MG_FD_203124 | JGI IMG/M metagenome (GOLD analysis project Ga0302116, IMG submission 203124) | Marine microbial communities from Western Arctic Ocean, Canada - AG5_SCM | ecosystem: Environmental > Aquatic > Marine > Oceanic | place: Canada: Western Arctic Ocean | collected 2017-10-01 | reverse complement strand
TCCCCCGTCGTCCAAAACGTACGTTTCCCCGTGTTCAAACGGCGACATCGTCCCGGCGTCCACGTTTATGTACGGGTCGATTTTTATGTGCGTCACTCTATAGTCCGCCGCGGAGAGCATCACACCGACCGAAGACGCCGTCACGCCTTTCCCTAATCCCGAGACCACGCCGCCGGAGACCACCACGTACTTCATTTTGTTTGTTTGAACTTGACCCAGACAACAACAACAACAACGTAAACACAAACACAACAGGAGAAGAAGTTCCAAAATTTTTGAATTTTTAGAGGAGGAAAGAAGGAGCTGCTAAACCCTAATTTTATAAACCCTAAACAGGAAAAGACCAAATTTTTTTCCAAGCGAATCTCGTCAAAAAGCTCAGTAAAAACTCCATTCTGTTGCGCTCTCGTCGCTCTTAAGAAGAAGAAGCTCTCAAGAAGAAGTTTTGTTCCTCTTCTCTGTTATATACACGTATATAGTATAATATACACAGAAGGAGGAGAGTAGTTGTTTATATATAGTAAATGTGCTGCGCAACAACGACGATTTGACGCGAGAAAAAACGCATACACGAGAGTCCTCTTTTTTCTTTCTTTCTTTCCCGAAAAGAAGAATCAGAGATGTCCGAGATGGAAGAAGAAGAAGAACTAGAACGCGCGGAAAAGCGAATGTTCTTCTCCCCGGGCCACGCGACGACGACGACAACGACGAGGACTTCGTCTGGGAAGAAAAAAACGGGTGGTTTCGGCGCGGAAGGGCGAGTCAAGTCGTCTTACAAGAGCACGAGGCATTCGGTGAGAACGACGACCTCGAATCCTGGTGGTGGAAAAAGTAACGACAACAACAACATCAACCCGTTCGGCGGCGTCGACCCCGGCTTTTCCTCCTCTTCCTTCACGTTCGGACAAAAAGAGACTTCTCCAACTGCGTTTGGTGATTTTAGAGAAGAAAGTTCGGCGTCGCCGATGAGCGTCGTGTCGGAAGGGACCCCGGCGTCTTTGAACAATAATAATACTAATAGCAACAACGTCGAGGAGTCACCGTCTTCGTTTGGAGGATTTACCTCGTCACCTGGATTTACGTTTGGTCAGCAGAGACGAGAAGAAGAACCGTCGCCGCCGAATCCGCAGTGGGCGCACATCAAAACGCCGACGGAGTTTTCGCCCTCTATGTTTGCCGAGACGCATCCGGGGGTGAGGACGACGAGTTTTAATACCACCACGCCGACGGGATCGGCGAACGCGACTTCGACGCCGGTGATTTTTCAAAGCGGCGGTGGCGACGGAAGTTCAGAGGGCGGCGGATTTGGCGGCAGCGCGACAAAGCCAAAGACGTACAGTAGGAGTAATAGCAGTAAAGCAAAAGGCAGCAGTAGCGGTGGTAGAATGCAGAACAAAAGTAGCGCGAATAGCGATAGAATGCAAGAAGTTCCGAGCGATAGTAAGGAAGCGGCAAAAATGGCGACGAAAGCCGCGACGAGTTTTCGAGAAAATGGCGCGTTTTCCCCGCAGGCGGTGTTGAGCAACTCCTTCTCAAAGGTGACCATTGGAGGTGAAAGCAACAACATCAACGGTAGTGGTAGTCCGTTACCCAGCGCGTCTGCCTTTAACGTCGGTTACAACTTTACTACCGACGGAAGACCAATCCCGCGAATAGTAAACGGCGAAGGTGCGCGAAAACCATTTAAGAAGTTTGCCGTCGTGAAGTCACCGGGTTCGCCAAAGTCGCCAACAACAACGGGCAGTAGTGCAACAAATGCGTTCGGTCGCGCGATGGGATCGTCGCCTTCGAGGAATAGTCCTTCGTCCGAGAAAGAGATGGAGAAAATGGTAAACGTAGAAAAAGATGTGAAAGCGTATAAACTCGAAGCGAACGGATTGTTTCAAGAAGCTTCTTCTTTTGTGAATCAAGATAAAGACGAGCTGGCTTTGAAGAAGTTCCGCGCGGCTCGAGATACGTACACGCGCGCAATAATTATGCTCGAAAGCATTGCGCCGTCCCCGGACAAACACGGTAGTTTTTCGCCGAGTAGAAACAACGGCAGCGGCGCGCCGTTTCTTCCCACGAGACAGCTGTTAGGCAGAGAAGCGGGGACACTTTTGAGCAACCGAGCGGCATCGACGCTGATGGTTATACAAATAGAAGAATCGAGAGAACGAGCGAAGGAGATGGACGGTAAGTACACGCCGGATATGCTTTGGAAGTATCGCCAGAAAATCCAGGAATGTATCGATGATTGCATGCGCGCGAGAAAAGCGGATGCGACGTACATGAAACCAATTTTGCGTCAAGCGAAATGCCACGAGCGTCTGGCTGATTTTACTGCGGCGTGTGCGTGTTATACTACGATTGTTTCGAGCTCAAAAGCTTCGGAGAAGGAAAAAGAAGAAGCGCGCGTAGAGCTCGAGCACGCGAAGCGTTTGAAAATAATCTCAGATGTGACGTATCTCACCGACGCGAGACGCGCTTTGAGAAGAACACCCATAAACGGCGGAGAAAGCTTCGTGCAGAACGAGTTGTTAGTGAAATCGGCGATAACAGATGCGACGGATATTGAGGGCAGGGCGACGCACATGCCGTTGGACACTCGACAGCTCGTGGCGTGCTTGAAAATAAACGCGCTCATGATTTGCGGACAGTATAAAGAAGCATTAGAAACGTTGGAATCGTTCGACTTTTTCGCCCCGTTATCTCCGACAAAACCAAAAGGAACGAGGAACAAACACTCTCCTCCTCGCGTGGTCGAACCAGAAGACGATATGGCGGTCAGAGAGAACATAATCGAGATGACTTTGTTGCGCATAATCGTGCACTACGGATTAGGTGACGTGGACGATTTGGAACGGTTCGCGAAACAAACGAACGGTTTCACCGGTCCAACGTTTGGCGGCTCAGAAACTGGTGAACCTGGAGGAGATGGCCCCGAGCATAAAACGTTCACCATGCTAGACACGTTTAACGCGATTCGTCCCGATTCCGGAGCTATCTTTGCCGTTCTGAAAGATCAATACGACGCGCGCATGTGCGGGAACTCCGCATTCTCGAGTGGCGAGTACGACGAGGCCGAGATGCACTACACGAAGTGCATCGCGGCGTCTAATTCGTCGTTATCGAAGCAGTTTGTTAGCGCCATTCTGTGTAACCGCGCTGCTGCGCGTATGGGTGCGCAGAAGTACATCGACGCCATGCTCGATTGCGGTCGCGCCATCATTCTCGACCCGACGCGCGCGAAAGCGTACTCTCGTCGCGCGGCGATCTTCTCGCACTTGCGTTTGTTCGACAAGTCTTTAGAAGATTTGAACATGTACGAAAAAACGGCGGATGCGAACGGCGACGTCAAGCAAAAGAACGACGCCAAGAGTCGCGCGAAAGAGTTGAAAGCGGTGGAAATCAAATTGGAGCAGCAGTACGGCGAATCCGCTCCAATACACGCTCGCGCCATACTCGGTTTCTCTGACGACTCGTCCACCACATCTCTGAGCGACAGCGACATCACGAAAGCGTTCAAAAAGTTATCCTTGCGCGCGCACGCGGACAAAGTCTTCCACCCGAACGAGCTTCCGAGCCATTTCGTCGCCGGGAACGAGGACGTGCTCAAACTGCTCACCGAAGACGCAAACAGAGTTTTCAACCATCTCAACGTCGCAAAAGACGCGTTAAAAACCTCCGCCGACCGACGTTCCCACGACGCCTCTGAGTATCAATGGGATAGCACGGTCTCCGTCCAACGACGCCGCGCGTCCTCGAGCTCGAACTCGGCGGGAAGCCGCCACGGACGCCCTTCGGCGCGCGATTTTTACTCCTCAAACGCGGAGGACGCCATGTTTTACAACTCCTTTTACGAAAGTCAAAGCGCGTTCTATACCAGCAGAAACGCCCAAAATGGTGGTCAAGGTGGTCCGTCCTCGTCCTCGTCCAGAGGAGGAGGAAGGCAAAGCGGCAGTGGAAGAAACCGAAGAGGCGGTCATCGCAGGTAAAAAAAATGTCTACGCGAGAGAGAGAGACTGAGAGAGGAAAATTGAAGTAGAATTGTGAGAAATGGCAGCCTTTCCACACAAAAAAACATCACTCATCACAAGATACAAATTTCATTCATGTACTCCTCTTCTATGCTTTATAATTCTATTTAAAAGATGGGCGGGACGCACAAATCCGGCCACGCGGCGACTGTCGCCGAGGCCCATCGCAAAGCCGAACTCGCTAGGGACCATTACGAGGATACGAAAGCGAAGGAGTTGAAAGAATTGGATAAAAAAGAGGTGAAATTGTTGGACGAATTGCGAAAGTCGTTAAAGACGACGGATTCGATTCCGAACCGGACGAGCATGCTCATGAAAAGAATACAAAGAGGAAAAGAAGACAAAGAAGAAGACAACAGAGGGAAAGAAGGAGTTTTGCGAACGAAAACGAAAGGACGCGACCGTGACGACGACAGAGAAAAGGAAGAAAAAGAAACGATGATTTTTAGAGATGAGAAGACAAAGACAAAGACGTACGTGTCAAAAGCCGACAGAAAGCGGCTCAAGAAACGACGACGAGAAGAACAACAAAAAGAACAGCACCACCACCAAAACCACACAAGGAGGAGGACAGAGTGACGACGACTCGTTTTTAAAGTAAATATATAGAAAGTAGACAATAATAATCGTAAACATTAAACATGGTAAACGCGCGAGCGTGGTAGTAAAATATCTCACATTTTTGCTCTCATCTCTGGATTTGAATCGTCACAAAAAGTTGTAACAAACGTTTAAAAAAGCAAACAAACATCATGGGCATCGGCGATATCGTGACCGAGAAGAAGAAGCAGATAGACGAGTGGTTGAAGAACCAATCTGTGCCGGTGGAAATTGCCGCGATTTCGGCCGGGAGTGCCGTGCAAGGTACGCGCGAAAGAGATCTCTTTTTCTCATTTCATCTCTCTTTCTGGCGGCGATGTTGATCAGATTGTCGTTAGAAAACCAACAACCTTTTCCGCGTTCTCTCCTCTCTCTCTAACTCTCTCTCTCTCTTTTCTTTTGTGACGAACAAACAGGTGGCGTGCTCGGCTTCGTGCTCGGGACGGTGAACAAAAACCTCGCGGAACAAGCGGCGACGAACCCGGCGATGGCGAATCAACCGGCGATGTCCGGCGCCATGTCCGGACCGCCGCACGTGTTGGCGGTGAACTTAGCGGTATTTACCGCCGTCCAAGGCGGGTTGACGTGCTGGATTAAGAAGATGAACAAATTTTCAGAGATTGAAACCGGGATGTTGGCTATGTTTGGCGCCGGCGCGGCGCTGTCGGTGTCGTCGAGTTTGAGCGGGCAGAAGGCGGCGTTTGGAGGGCAGGACGCGGCGATACCGGAAGGGCCGATGCAGATTGCGCAAGAGGCGGTGAAATCGGGCGTTTTGTTTTCGCTGTTGAACGGGGCCTTTATGAAGATTGGCCAGTCGTTTTCTGGGAAGAATGAAAAGACAGACGTGTTTTATTCGCACGCGGTTGGGATGTTGACGGCGCTCGGGTTGGAGAAGTACGAGAAAAATTTTAAGAGAGGGTTGTTGACGGACGATTGTTTGCTTTTGTTGAACGATAACGCGTTGCAAGAGGTACGAATTCCGCCGGGACCGAGGTTGAAGATTTTAAATTACGTGGCGGGGATGCGCGTGGCGCAGCAACAGCAGCAACAGGCGATGAGTTTGGCCGTGAAACCGTAAAATGAAGAATCATATAAATTTAGTAAAACGATGCGAATTGAAATAACAACAAGATATATATTAGAAACCAAACGCGAACGAGAGAGAGAGAGAGAACGCAGTAAAACAACAATAATACACAGTAACATTATTTTAGTATTGAGGATGATGATAGTACGATTTATATTAAGTAAGTAAGTACAAATTGGAAACACAGAGTTTTTTCGTCGTTTCACCATCTCGTCGAGCGAGCTTCTTGCAGAACCTTCTCGTCTCGAGCTTTTTATATATTATTTTCAATCAACTTTTTTTCGGAGGTGGTGGTAATAAAAGGAAGTACGTTTAACACTTCTTCAACTTGGGAAGCGTAAACTTGTGGCGTAAAGTGGACGTCGTCACGGAGGCTTCCGTGACTCTGCCGACTTGTTGGTCGGTGTTCGCCCATCGAAACTCTTCGTTCTTGGAGCCGTTGTACCCGACTCTTCGTAACCGTCTCTTTTCGAGTTCGACGCGCTCTTCGCGACGTTTCAACCCAGCACGCATCGCTTCAAAGAACATGAAGAATATGGCAGAGTTGATACCGTTCGAGAACGCACGAGGGCCGACACCAGTAAAGTACATGGGAAGTTTGCCCTTGATAAAGCCAGCCGGCGCTTCTTTCCATACGCCCACAATGGCGCCGCCAAAAGATGGTCTCGCAGCGGCGTTACACATCATGCGCGTCTTTACGACGTCCAAAGGCGTCGTCGCAGCAGCTGCGACGGATCCAGCGATCAAACCCATGGAGATGTCTGCAAAAGCATCGGCTTCATCGTCGTCTTTGTTGAAAAAGTTGCGATGCATCGTTCGCAAAGTTTCGTAAGCCGCAAATTTGACCGCCATGTCTGGGATGTCTTCGAGCAAAGTCGGCGCGTACCCCGTAAACAAACCTCTCCAGCCGGCAGCTTTCGTGATTGTCCCCGCGGCAGCAAAGACGTTCGGGTATACTCCAGCTTGCACGGATCGAATACAAACCGCGGCGGGTACTTTGACCAAGGAGGAACCCAAGGCGCCGATACCGCCAGCCACGAAAGCAGTCTTGGAGACGGAGTAGTCGGAATATCGTTCCAACAATTTCTTCGCGGCGCCGTAGAAAGCAAAGTAAGTGCCGATAGCAAGTCCAGCTCCACTCGCGGCACCGAACACGCCTTTATAAAGCACGGAAAACTCTTTGCCGACGGCTGAAGCGCCTCGAGCCAACGCGACGCGTTTGCTTCCGCCATTCGCCATGAAGGCGCTCCCGACGCCATATTTACCCGTGGATACCGCCTTGGCCGCTTTCTGCGCCGCGGCAGCTTCCTGTGCAGCTTTCCCCTTGCCAGCTAACGCTTGCATGCGGACCTTGACGGTATCGAGTGGGTGAATCGTCGACTGCGACGCGGCACGAGCGCAACCGCCCGCGATCACGTCGTTCACCGGAATGACGTTTCGCAACGTAATTTTCGGCGGCGCCGAAGCCGGCGCTACCGAAGCTTCGACGTACCCAGACTCGGCAACTTTCGTCGCGGCGCCGCCTCCGGATGGTCGTTGTAATCTCGCCATTTTATTTTTTCCTTTTTTTTGTTTTGTTGTTGTTGTTGTTGATTATATATATATATGTAATAATATAGTAGTTTTTCTTCTGAAGTAGTAGTTGTTCGTTCTGTCGTCCAACTAGCGTCTTGAAGTGTTTGTGTGTTATAAACTTCTTCTTCTTCGACCGGGATATGTATGTAGATTAGTAGTGATACAGCGATTTATATAGTAAGCGAGCCTCTGAAACTATTAAACTAAACGCGAACGTTAAGATTGTAGTTGCTGACGCGCTCGCCAATCGCCGTTGACTTCGAAAACTTCGAAGACACCACCTCCTCCAATAAACACCTCCCCAACGAAGATAAACTCAAGCCTATTCCCGTCCTCTTATCTGGTGGTTCCGGGTGTAAAGGTTGTAAGTTTTTGTCGTAAAGATTAAACTCTTCTTTTCTCCACAAATGTTCTTGCTTATGCGCCAGCGATTCCAAATAGAGATCTAAAACTCTGACTTGGATTTGAAATCTCGGTTGTTGTTGGAACGATTTGAGATTTCCAGTTTCCCGCTGGTAGTACTGTTGCGCGCTTAAATTCCAGACGGAGTTTGCGTCTCCCGGGACTAAAACGACGGACCAGAGAAGGACCTGTTGAAATTGATCATTTTCGATGATAATAGTAATGAATCATGTGTCAGTCAGAATACAGCCGTCGCACAAAGGAAGAAGAAGACGAAGAAAAAAGTCAACACTTTTGAATCCAATCTTTGAATTTTTGAACGTTTGAAAAGACTTGACGAGTGGCGATATTTCGCTCTTCCCACGCGCATTCGAATGAAAACAACGCGCGGAATCCGCCTCGAAAACGGTACTCGCGACCATCGCGTGTGGAAGAAAACGAGAAAATATCACTCGTCGACTGTCTCTCCAATCAATCGACGTCTTCTTTCGCGAATATGTGCGTACCTCTAACAGCGCTAAGAACAAAAGCGAATAAAAAACACAAACTCTTTTCGAGCGCAAGTGATTCAAGACAGACGAACACGTTATGATGTCGTTGTTCTTTTTGTTTACGCGCATGGTTGGATCGACATTTAAAGATGGATGTCGACTCGTATACTCGTAAATAATTAGTCTCGCGTGCTACTTGTGCGCAAACGTTTGCGAATGGATATTCGTATGTATATGTTTTCGTTACGAACTTGCGCGGCGAAAACGATTTTGTGATGCTCGACGCTTCGTTTTTCTCGTCTGTGTGTGGTACTTTTCCTTCAAAATAGGCGAGGATGGTGCCTTGCTCGAGTTTGGGCGGGAAAAATTGAACACTTCTAATACTAATACTAATACTAATACTAATAATACACTTTAGTCGTTCTGCTGCTATCTATTTTTGACTCGTCGTCGTCGTCGTAGTAGTAGTAGTAGTAGCAGATGTACTACTGTTGCTCGTAATAAACGCGTCCAACTCTTCTCTGTCCACGGGCACGGCTCGACTCAAAACGTCCACTTCGCCTCGTACATTCAGGCACACCTCGTCCTCGACTCTCGCGCCGACGCCGCGGAGACTTTTCGGTAAAGTCGTATCGTTTGGGTCGAAATATAACCCCGGTTCGACGGAGAAACAGACGCCTTTTTCGATGGAAGTGGAGCCTGGGATTAAAGGCGTGTCGTGAGTGTCCATGCCGAGCCAATGGGAGACGGCGTGGGGGAAGTATTGGGCGTATTTGCCTTTGGAGAGGAGCGAGTTTTTGGTGATAGACTCGCCGCCGGTTTGAGACGGGAGCAAGTCGACGAGGACATCGCACGTCGCATCTACGCATGCAACGTGTAAATCGCGTAACGAAACCGGTGTTTGTGAGCGAATATCGCGCTCTAATTTCGCGAGTACCGCAGCTCTCACGTCGCACACGCGATCGTACACTGCTTTTTGGTAGTCGTTGACGAACGAAGCCGTTTCCGAGCCTCCCGCCCACACTCTCGTGATATCCGAGACGTAACCGTTCATTTCACACCCCGCATCCATCAAACACAAATCATTCGGGTGAACAATTCTATCGTTTTGGTAGTAATGGACAATAGTTGCGCGATTTGAAGCCCCCATGACGGTTGGAAACGCCAATCGATCGGCGCCGAGCGATTTGACCGTATACTCGTGCACGTTCATTAAATCCCTCTCCGTGACCACCTCGTTCGTTCTCGACCTTCTCATGGCCGCTACTATACCTTCTAAATTTGCGCTCGCCGATTTTTGCAACAAAATCAACTCGCTCTCCGATTTTCTCCACCTCAATGCTTGCGATTTTGCTTTCAACGCTTGCGTAGGGAACGCGCCGTCGGTGACTACTTTCAACACTTGATTCCCATGCGCAGTCGTCGCAAACCGCTCTTTATCCATAAAAACCTTTCTCGCTGTTGATAAACCACCACTTAAAAACGATGAAGACGACGACGACGACGACTTCAAAACTTTCCTCAAGTATTCTTCCATGCTTTCAATCGCGACCGATTCGTCGCACCCGAAAAACGTCTCCGCCACCTCCGGGTGCGCTCTCCAACCATTCCAAATCTCATCTCGTTTATCGTACCGTCTCGTAAACAAAACGTATCTCACCGGTGCGTCTTCTCTGTCTCTTATAATCATCATCGCCGAGTGTGGTTGCATCATCCCGGTAAAATACATAAAATCGGAATCTTGTCGATAACTCGCGTGCGGTATTACTGTGTTCGGGTAATAGGAGACGTCTCCGCTGAGTAAAATCGCGACGGCATTTTCCGGTAAAAGTTTCCCTAACCGCGCGCGTCTGGACGCGTATTCACTTTTCGAGATTCCAGGGGTGAGTTCATCATCCCCATTGAACAAGTGCGGGTGCGTTTGGAACGTCGGTTGGCCGATGTGGTTGATGATGTCGCTTTTGAGCGACGACGCATCGTATCTGTTTTCACCCCGGGAAGAAGAAGAAGAAGAAGGAACCGCCGGCTCCACGTGCGCCGAGGAGGAGGACGAGAAAGAGGATGAGAAGAGAGGAGAAGATTCCGAGGAGGTGGACGCGAAACGAGAGCGCAACGCGCGGCGGAGGACGCGAGCACTGGACATGTCTTTAATTCGTTTTCCCGAATGAATTTGTGGGGAAAAGGAGAGTTTGATTTCAGAACAATTCGCTCTCGTTATGCGCGGCTATCTATAAAGACAAAGCTATACTCTAACAAAACGACTAAAGAAGACGCAAATTACCGCCCGCAAAATGAACGAACTACCAATTTTCAGGCACGAAGATTTTCCTCGCGCTTTCTAGCACCCCGAAAAACGCGCCACCGCCTAAGGAGATCCACAGGACTCGAGGACTCGCGCCTCGGAACAACGCCTTGGCGCCTTCCTCTCTGACGATTCTCGTGCCGCAATCCACGACGCCTTTGAGCGGGTTGATCGTGCACGTATCCGTCATCAACCTGGTTTTGATGACGTCTAACGGCGTGGTGACGAATCCAGTGATGCCTCCCGCGGTGGCGCCTAAAATTGTCGCCTCCGCGCGACTGACTTCGCTCGGCGTCCGTCCTCGCCACTTGGCGTAGGAAATCTTCGCCTCTTCGTATAAGCTAAATTCGATGGCATCGAACGGTAAATCCCGAATTAAAAACGACCCGTATCCGACAAACAACCCGGTGATACCGCTTGCCCGTAAAATCCCTCCTAAACTTTGCACTTTATTCCCAGTTTGCGCTCTCGTCTTGATCACTTCCGTCGGCACTCTCACGATACTCGACGCCAAACACCCGGTCGCGCCGGCGGCGAACATCGCCGCGTAATTTTGCTCCGGCGGTAACGTTCGCTCTAAGTATCGCTTCGTAGGTTCGTACGCGAGGAAAAACAAGGCCGTGGCTGGCACGCACCCGGCGATGTTCTTCGATAATCCGTTGAACACGCCTTTGAAGAGATTCGCGTTGCCTCCTCCTCCTCCTCCTCCTCCTCGAGCGGCTTGCAAACGCGTTTTGATGGTATCCAAAGGGTAGAACAAAGTTTCCACGAACACCCCGGCGCAGACGCCGGAAACGGTTAAACCGAGCAGCGTTCTCGCCGGGAGCGTTTTCTTCGATTGATGATGATTCGTATTGCGAGGCGTTTCTGTCGTCGTCGTTAACGTCGTCGCGTTGTTGTTCTTCGTTTCGTTCCCCGCGTTCGAATCGGATTTGTTCGAAGAAGAAGAAGAAGAAGAAGACGCGACCGCGGAGGAACGCGCTCGAGCTTCCGACGACGCAAAATCGCTACTAGTATTATTACTATTACTACTACTACTACCACCACTCGCGGTCATATTTTGTTCCATCCTCTCTCTCTCTCTCTCTTTCCGCAAAGAGCAAAAGTCTGAAGTTTTTCCCCAAAGTTAAGTGCTCAAAAGAGAGAGAAAATATATGAAGAATGAGGACGAAGACATCCGGTGCAACTCGATCGTGATGCTCGGCGAAAGCTTAAAAGACGAAACGCCTTTGCTCGACGTGGCGACGGCGATCGAAAATGCGGTGTTTCACAACGTCAGTGAAGTTCAGTACAAATCTAAAATCCGATTCTTGTGCGCAAATTTTAAGCGGAACGAAAGCGTACAAAAAGACGTCCTCTCGGGAAGGATACAGCCATACGATGTGCTCCAAATGCACGACGAGGAATTCATGACGGACGAGATGAAAACGAAAGTCGAGCGCATGCGAGTAAAAATGGATAAACGAAAGGAACGGGCGGTGTTTGCGGATGGGATCGAGAGCGAGAGTTACACGTGTCCAGAGTGCAAAGGGAAACAGACGAAGTTTATACACCTGAGCGACGCGAGGGACGTGAGGAAAGCGGAGACGTGGGGGAGCGCGGACGTAGAGAGCAAGGTTCTAGTCGTGTGCATGGAGTGTAAAAACGAGTGGGTGTGTAGTATATTGTAGAGAGAGAGGGCGGAATGTTTATTATGTAACGGCGCGCGTTGTATGTCTAGTAGTAGTCTAAAGTTGCGTGGTAAAACTATTTACACAAGGTGACGAAGTCGTAACCGACGATGAATTTCCCGTCTCTCCGAATCGTCCATCGCATGGCGTCGTCCCAAACGGTCGCGTTTTCCGGTTTGTTTCCGTCTAAGGCTTTCTTCATGAGCTTTTGCCAGAACGCGTCGGCGTCGAGTTTACCGTCGTTTCCGCTCTTCTTTAAGAGTTTCTTGGCGAGCGAAGACCATGGCGCTTTTTTTGCTTTCCTCTCGTCCTCGTCGTCTTCGGGGACGACGTCGTGGTCGAGCGCGACTTTTGTGCCTTCGAAATCGTGACCGACTTCTTTCCCAGAGCTGCTGAGTCCGAGACCTCTGTGCGAGGATTTCGTCGTCGCGGTGAGGTGCGCCCGTTCGAAGAGTTCGATTTGCTCGTCTTCGGTAAAGCCGAGTTTGTCTTTGTTTTCGTTCATCGCGTCGTTATTGCCTGTTGCGTTATACCCGTCGCTGTCTTTCCCGCATCCTTCTTGACAAAACCCAAAGGCGTGTCCCCACCAATCTCTCGGTTTCGGAGGAAACGTAAACTTCGTCGTCATCATTTCGTCCGAAGGCGAACCTTCTTTGTCGCTCTTTTTACCACCGTCACTCTTTTTATTCTTCTTCTCCTTCTTCGACGATTTCTTCTTTTTCCTCTTTCCATCGTCGTCGTCGTCATCTTTCTTCCTAATATCGTCATCTACTTTTTTTCTATCGTTGCTCGCATCGCTATCTTTCCTATCGTCGTCTGAATCGTGATTCGCTCTCACTTCTTCCAAGCCGCCAAACGCTCCACCGCCTAAAATCGCGTTCAAATCGTCGTAGCTATACTCCCGCATTTTCTCCCGCTCTCGTTTATGATATCTCCCCGCGTGTCCAACCGCACTTCTCGGTCGTTCCGGAACGTCTTGTTCTGCTTTCTCCTCCTCCTCTTTCTTCCGCTTCTTCTTCTTTTCCTTCTTGTCTTTCTTTTTGTCTCCTCCTCCTCCTTTACTCCCATCCTCGTCATCCTCGTCAAAGTCTTCTTTCTTCTTGTAACTCTCCAGTCCTTTCAAAACGGACTCAAAATTCTTCGCGTTCCTGGTCCAATCCGCGCCGACGACCCCGGTGGTATCTCTCCTGTCCGTCCCTAACCCGGCGTTAAGTTCTCGTCTCGACGCGTGCAAATGTTTCTTCAATCCGCTCTTGTTCGGGCCTAAACCGGTGCCCTCTCGCCAGCCTTGCTTTTTTAGTATGCGCATGCCGAACGAGTGGACGTCTATGCCTTGGTATTTTTGATTCTCGATGACGGTGGTGGTGGTGGTGGTGGTGGTGGTGGCGGCGGCGTTCGAGAATCCCATTTTGGTTTCTCCCGAGTGCTCCTTCTTGGGGCGGCGGATTGGAGAAAAGAGAGAGAGAGAGAGAGAGAGAGAGAGAGAGAGTTGCGACTTGAAACCAATAATAAATTCCTTTGCGCGAGGAGGAGCGCGCACAAAACCGCGACTTCCTCGAGCGAGAAAACTTCGAGCGAGTGTCTGTCTGCGATGAAACCTTTTTCCGCCCAAGAGAGGTCCGCGAGCGTTTGCCTTTTTTTATGTCGTGCTTTTCCAAAAAGGAAGTTTCCTTCTAAAATTCGTCTATAAAATACTATACGTTTCTAGTAAAATCTCTCGACTTCGTCTCACGAAAAGAGCGCTCTGAGCTTTGCCTCTGCGTGCAACTCTTCGCTCAGCTTTTCTGTAAAGTCTTGGACGGCGTCTGCGTGTAATCGCGGCTTTTTCTTTGGCATCGCGAAGGATCGCTCGAAGGCGTCCGCGGCGGCGACTTCGGCGCGAACCAGATTCCGAAGCGCGTTTTCTTCGGCGGTT
>Ga0302116_1001512_pt1 | contig 14078 bp, 6 predicted proteins | sample AG5_SCM_MG_FD_203124 | JGI IMG/M metagenome (GOLD analysis project Ga0302116, IMG submission 203124) | Marine microbial communities from Western Arctic Ocean, Canada - AG5_SCM | ecosystem: Environmental > Aquatic > Marine > Oceanic | place: Canada: Western Arctic Ocean | collected 2017-10-01 | reverse complement strand
GGTACCTCTGCTCCCGAGGCGGCGCCCGCGAGGGCCGTTCTGGAACGACCCGACTACCGACCCATCGGCGAACGTTCGGTCCCGTTGACCACCGGGCTGGCGAGCAAGCCGCTCGAGGCGGGCGCCGCGGCGTTGGCGCCCGTGCTCGACGCGGATTCCCCCGTCATGACTGTCCGCGACGCCCTCAACAGCGCTTTGGCCGAGGAGATGGAGCGGGACGAGAAGGTCTTCGTGATGGGCGAGGAGGTTGGCGACTACCAGGGCGCGTACAAGATCACGAAGGGGCTCATACAGCGCTTCGGCGCGGACCGCGTGAGGGACACTCCGATCACCGAGGCGGGTTTCACCGGCCTGGCGTGCGGCGCAGCGTTCATGGGGCTCAAACCCGTCGTCGAGTTCATGACGTTTAACTTTTCGATGCAAGCCATCGACCACATCGTCAACACCGCGGCCAAGACGCTGTACATGTCCGCGGGGACCATCTCGTGCCCCATCGTGTTCCGCGGGCCCAACGGCGCGGCGGCGGGTGTCGGCGCGCAGCACTCGCAGTGCTTCGCCGCGTGGTACATGTCCATCCCCGGCCTGAAGGTGGTGGCGCCCTACGACGCCGAGGACGCCAGAGGGCTCCTAAAAGCCGCCATCAGAGACCCCGATCCCGTCGTCTTCCTCGAGAACGAGCTGCTGTACGGCGAATCGTTCCCGGTGAGCAAGGAGGCGCTGTCCACGGACTACGTGGCGCCCATCGGCAAGGCGTTGGTCATGAGGCCCGGCAGCGACGTCACGCTGGTGAGCTTCAGCAAGATGGTCGGCTTTTGCAAAAAGGCGGCGGATGAGCTCGCCAAGGAGGGTATCGAGGCGGAGGTCATCAACCTGCGCTCCCTGCGCCCGCTGGACAGGGACGCCATCGCCGCGAGCGTCCGCAAGACCAACCGCATCGTCGTCGTGGAAGAAGGTTGGCCCCAGGCTGGCGTCGGCGCGGAGATTGCCACCATGGTCATGGAGGACGCCTTCGACCACCTCGACGCCCCCGTGGAACGCATCACCGGCGTGGACATTCCCATGCCCTACGCCGCCAACCTCGAGAAGGCGGCGCTTCCCCAGGTGGAGGACATCGTGCGCGTGGCCAAGCGCGTGTGCTACAAGTAAACGTACGTACTCGAGTTGATTTGTAACCTCATTTATCATTACATTTGACAGTAGTTTCGCGCCTGCGTTTCGCGTACATTGATTCGTTTTTGATACACTGTTGTCCGACACTACCAGTCAGAACGCGCCCGATCGAGGCTGCATGCACCGCACGCCCGCGGTGTTCCTCGGCCCGTTGTTTCGCTTCATCGCGCCGTTGATATGGAAAAAACCCGGCCCGTCCCCCGCGCGTCTGCTCGACTCCTTTCTCGCGTTGGCGAGCGCCTCCTTCGCCTTGCGCTGAATCGCCATCGGAGTGCGCCGCCTGGCCGCGACCCTCGCGGCGCCCACGCGCCGCGCGATAGCCGCGGGGGCGCTCGCCGCGCGCCCGCGTCCCGCGCGCCCCCGCACCGCCCTGAGCGCCGCGGCGTTTGGGTCGTTGTTGTCGGCTCGCTCGTCCACCGACGATTTACTCACCGGTTCGTCGCCCTCATCCGCGGTGGTATCTCTTCCGCCGCGCCCCGTCATCGCGTCCTCCATCCACTGCTCCCGGAGGACGGACTCCTCGTCCATGTCCATGTCCTCGGGGCCGGCGAACGGGAGATCGGAGAGGTTCTCGCGCGTCGATTCGTCTGCGACGACTTCGATGACGCTCCTGGTTTGGCTCGGATGATGATTGGTGACCTCGTCGGATCTTGACGATGGAGGAGCTCCCGTGGAGGAAGGAACGGAGCCCGCGCGCGCGTACTCGCCGTTCCACGGCCCCATGAGCACGCGCCCGCCACCCGCGTTCACCGTCGGGGTCACCCCCGGGGGAACCGCGACGGCGGTGCCGGGAGTCCCGGGGGCGAAACGATTGACGACGTTGTTGCCCGACGCCGGTTGCGGATCTCGCGGAGGGGTCGCGCCGATCGGTCCCCTCAGGTGTGCGAGGCGTGCGGGTAGGAACGACGTGCCGGTCTCCACGGTCTCGTCCTCGTCGACGGGGAACAACACCGCGTTCCTCGTGTCCTTTCTCGCATCCTTCTTGGTCGTCCTGCGTGGGAGGTGGGGGAGCGGTTGGGCGGGGGGGAAGGGATTCAGTCTTTTTCCACGTCTTTCCCGGGAGAATTCCGCGGATCTCGAGGCGGGCAGCGGGCGAAGACACGCGCGCGCGGGTCTTTGCGTACCTTCCGGACCTGCCGGACCCTTTGACGGGTCCGGGACGCTGTATCAAGGTTTCCATGGCGACGATCCGGCGGTGTGCGCGGACTGGGTCTGCCCGGTTCATGACGTGGCGACCACGGAAGAAAAAGGTCACGGCAAGGTCACGGGCGGACAGGCTGGCACGGGCCCAAGAAAAGCTGACACTGATGTTGAACCAACTTTGATGCCTCGTCTCTTATAACAAACTCGCTATGTACAGTAACGTGTGAATGCAAGAAAGGAAAGAACGTCGCAACCCTTGGGGTCTGCGCGAAGACGAGGCGGTGATGTCACCGCCTGCACGAGAGTCTTCGCCTCACCCCTGAGCTCTGTTGGCTCGAGAAGTCTAATTTGTTTTTGTTTGTGGGGAGCCTTTTTGACGGCACTCGCGGAGGAAGAGCTCGCTGCTTCATCCGCATATCCCAAGCCCCCCGTTTTTAGTTCACATAATGTAAGGTCTTGTTCTCGGTACAGTTTATCGTCGTGTTTGGACGCGTGCACAGTCAATCACGCGCTGGTCTCGAGGACGCGGAAGACCCACTGGTTGAACCACACGTCCTGATCGCTGTCGTACTCCACGGTGTCAAAGTTGCGCATATCCGGGCTCTTGTGGATCAGCTCCCACTTACCCGCGGCTCTCAGCGCCATGTCCTTGGCCTCGTAGTCGGGGTAGCCGTCGTGCCTGAACATGATGACGCAGACGCCGCCGGGCTTGGTCACCCGGACGAACTCCTCGAGGCAGTTCGGGTCGTCCACGTAGATGAGAACGCCGTTGCACATCAAACCGTCGTACTTGTTGGAGTCAAACGGCCACGGATACGTGGTCATGTTGTGCGCCTTGACCTCCTGGTATATGCCCTTCTTGACGAGCTGCTGGAGCATCTTCGGGGAGAGGTCCATGCCGTCGAGGACCTGCGCCTTGTGACCCCGCTGCGTCATCATCTGACCGAGGAGGCCGGTGCCGGCTCCGACGTCGAGAACCTTCTTGCCCTCGGGCGGGCAAAACTTGAGCAACGTGTCGACGCACACCTTCGGGGAGGCGAAACCGATTTTGTTGAGGGAGTCGTGCTCGTAGGTATCCGCCCACTTGTCGTACTCGGACTGGACCAAAGCCTTCGGGGTCTTGAACCTATTGTTGGTGAGCTCCGCGGATTTCTCAGACATCGTCGGGTCAAACTTGGGCGCCGTCACCGCGGCGTCCGCGGCGTCCCTCGAGTTTCGTTCGGATAAAACCCCCGTGGGTGACTTGGGGCTCTCATCGCCGCTCGAGCGCTTGGTCATGGAGGTGACGGAGTCGGAGGGTTCGATGGCTCGGTCGCCGGTGTACGTGACGTCGACGCGGGCGGGTCGTCGCTTTTTGTCTTTGGCCCCTTTTTGTTTCATCCGGCCGACGGCGTTGGCCAGGCCGCCGAGCACCGCGGCGCCGGCCGCGACGATGGCGATACCCCCGGACCGGTCGTCGTTCTTCCCGTGGAGGATACGGACGACGGCGGCACCGACGGCGGCGAGGGCACCCGCGCCCTTGAGCTTGACGGACGCGTCGACGAGAGCCGCCGAGTTGAGCTCGCCGGCGGCTTCCATGAGCCGTCGGTAATAGGCGTTGGCGGTGTACACGCACGTGTTACCGCGTTGGACGTGGAACTTGAGCACGCGTGCGATGTCACGGCGCTGAGTTTCGGGCGAGGGCAGGGTCGTCGCACCCGTGATGACGTTCGCCACAGCCTTGGCCTGAAGCTCGGAGATTCTCGGCACCGCGGCGAACCCGAAGCACCCTCCGATGAACGCGCAGTTTCGCACGTCCGGGAGGAAGCACCCGAGGTAAAAGTCCAGTTTCGCACCCGCCGGGAGATGCGCCGCGAGGTACGGGTGCGAATCGGAGTGCGTGGCGACGGAGTAACCCGTGCACAGTATCACGGCGTCGAAGCGTTTGTTCGATCCGTCTACAAATGTCACGACGTCACCCTTGACCGAATCGATACCGCCCCGGCGCACGTCGATGGCGCCGTGGGACACGAGCGGGTAGAACTCATCGCTCACGACGATGCGGCGGTTCAGCGGCGCACCGGTGGGCTTCATCTTGAGCTTCCCCAAGTCGCCGTACTTGAGACGAAACGTGCATCGCGCGACGAGGTTGCGAAGCCAGAGCGGCGATGCTCCGCCTGAACCGCACAGTCGCAGGGATTCGCCGAACGCGCCGTGCCGTGGGAACACCCAGTCGGGGTCCGAGCGGCACGACATGACGCAGCTGTCCGCGGCGCGCGCCAGGTCGACGGCGATCTCCACCGCGGAGGAGCCGCCGCCGACGACGAGGACGTCCTTGCCGTGGAAATTCGCGGCGTCGTAATACTCGGAGGAGTGCATCACCTCGCCGTGGAACGATTCGAACGTCGACGCCGCGTCGGTCTTCTTGGGCTTGCCGAGGGCGCCGGTGGCGACGATGATGTGCTGCGCGATGCACACCGATCGGTCGGCGAACGTGAGGCGCCATCGCGTGGTGGTCTCGTCGAACACGCACGACTCGAGCTCGGCGTCGCGGCTGACGGCGTCGGTTAGCTTGTGCTCGGAGGCGAACTTGGCGATGTACGCCTCGACAGCCTTGGCGTCGGGGAAGTCGACGGTGTGTTCCGGCCACTCGGTGCCGGGGAGCTTGAAGTCGTCCTTGTGCTGCTGGAGGCGGACGTTCTTGTAGGTGCGGTTCCACACACCGCCGATGACGGCCTCGCGCTCGTATACGTGCGCGTCTACGCCCCGATCTCGAAGCACCTTGAGAGCGACGAGTCCCGCGACGCCGCCACCCACGACGGCGACGGTGTGCCTGGAGACCTTATCCTCGGCGGGGCACATCACGATGGCGGGTACCGGTGTCGTCGATTAAGGACGGTGGAGGGCGTGGACGGGATCGGCGCGCCGCTCGTGCGTGCGCGGAGTCGGAGGGCGCTTCTGCGTGCTGACCTGGACTCGGTCGCAAAAGATCGCTACCTGTACTTGTACTGGTCGTCGGCGCGTTCGGTGAGCGCGCTGTCTGCGTACGCGGTTCGGAAGACTCTCGGGCCGTTTGAATGTCGATAAAGCGCGACCTGGCGGACGCGCGGATTGAAGCCTTCTGTGGTGAGGGGGGGTCGGTGTCGGTCCCTGGGCGCACGCCTGGAATGGAATAATAGGGCATCCAACCCGGTTATTGGGCGGGATTCAGGTTTCCGAGATTTTCCCAACACGTGTTTCGGTGTTCAACAAATATCTCGCACGGTTAAGCAGTCTACTTTGTTTGTAAAATGCGAGGACGGGTCAGTATGTGAACTACCCATACGTCTCGAAATGCAATTAGGAAATGTAAATTACGTACGCAAGACATATAGACTATTTACATGTGGTGACGAAATCTAATGCGAAGGTAACGACAGGTTCACTCGACAACACAATCATCACCAAACCCGGCGTGGTGAGCGCACGAAACTGAGTTTGGTGCGCTCCTTTGGTGACTCCGGGCTTCGCATCGACCGTCCGGTCCTCGCTGAGCTCCCGGGCGAGCACGGTGCTTCCGGCTGCGTGTCGGTGAGGTCTCCACCGTCGTCTTCGCTCTCGGGCGCCTTGCGAAGAAGACGAGGAGCATCGACGTGCTCGGACGCGGGGTCCTCCGCGTAGCCGCCAGACTTTAAGGCTTCGTATCTGATCTCCACGTCCGGCGTCGTACCGTCCACGTTCATGGGGTTTTCGGTTAGTTTGGTAACCCACGGGATCTGTCCTTGTGGGTTCGGTTCCAGTGCCTCGATGTCCACAACGGTGGAAGATTCCTGAGGAAGAATCCACGGGTCTGGGATGTCCGACCCGGAATCTTCCTCCACGTGGATTCTTCTCGCCGGAGAAAGATGTTCCACGGGCGCAGAAGGAAGACGATCCGTCGTCTCCTGTGACTCGATGTCCACGGGCGCCTTACGAAGAAGACGAGGAGCATCGACGTGCTTGAGTGCGGGGTTCTCCGCGCAGCCGCCAGACTTTAAGGCTTCGTATCTGATCTGGAGAAGACTTGAATTGCGTTGACGCGACAAGTAAGCCTGGTATGCCAACAACAACAAAGCGCTGCACATGAGGCACATGCCGATGACGCGAACGCGCCAGAGATTGTCGTCAGCGCCGGGAGCGCCGGCCACTCCTGCTGCACCGTCCAGGCCGGCCACTCCCGCTGCACCGTCCAGGCCGGCCACTCCCGCTGCACCGTCCAGGCCCGAGGGACCCGACGCTCCTGCTGCACCGGTCACGCCCGCCGGGCCGGGCGCACCCGCCGACCCGCCGGAGGAGGAGGATCCGTCAAACGCCACCTCGGCTGGATCCCAGACGTACCAATTGGAGGAACCCACGCCGGCCTGGCCCTGGTCGTTTTGACCCCAGCACTTGAGGCTGTCGTCGTCGAGGAGAGCGCAGGCGTGATCGAACCCGGTCGCCAAAGCCTTCGCGGTGCGCCCAGAGCCGAGGTTCACCACCGCGGTCGCCTCGGGAGAGAGTCGATTCGTTCGGTCGCCGTACCCGAGCCGGCCGTTGTCCCCGTTGCTTCCCCAGCACTTGACGGTGTCGTCGTCGAGGATCGCGCACGTGTGATAGCGCCCGAGCACCACAGCCTTCGCGGTGCGCCCGGCGCCGAGGTCGACGGCGGGCAACGCATCGCCCATCTCACCTTCATCGCAATCCCCACTGTAATCATCACACACTGGTGAGTTATCGCCCCGGTCGTTCGTGTCGCCGTACCCGAGCTTGCCGGCGAGGTTATTACCCCAGCACTTGAGGGAGTCGTTGTCCAGGATCGCGCATGTGTTGAATTCACCGGCGGACACAGCCTTCGCCGTGCGCCCGGCGCCGAGGTTCACGTATGGCAACGAATCGCCCATCTCCCCCGCGCCATCACCCCGAACGGCCGTGTGCCCGAGACCGAGACTGCCGTACCTGTTACGACCCCAGCACTTCAGTTTGTCGTCGTCGAGGATCGCGCACGTGTGGTAATACCCGGCTGAAATGGCCTTCGCCGTGCGCCCGGAGCCGAGGTCGACCACCGCTGTCGCCGCGGCAGCGGTCCTGGGCGTCTCGTCGCCGTACCCGAGGCGGCCGTAGGTACCATAGCCCCAGCACTTGACGGTGTCGTCGTCGAGGATCGCGCACGCGTGGTCGGGTGCGAGCGCCAAAGCCTTCGCGGTGCGCCCGGCGCCGAGGTTCGCCACCTCAGTCGCATCGGGAGCGTATCTGGTCGTCGTGTCGCCGTACCCGAGGCGACTGTGGGAGTTCGAGCCCCAGCACTTGACGGTGTCGTCGTCGAGGATCGCGCAGGTGTACCCACTTTCGACGTACACGGCCTTCGCGGTGCGTCCGGTGCCGAGGTCCACCGGCCCGACTGGGCTCGTCGCTTTAGTGTCGTCGGTTCTCAACCCGAGCGCGCCCTGGTCGTTATCACCCCAGCACATCAGGGAATCGTCATCCATGATGGCGCAGGTATGCATGTTCGTTATGCCAGATGTCGCGAGGCTCTTAAGGGTCGTGCTGCTCGCAGTCGCCCGCGACGCCAACGACGCCAAGACGACCAGAATGACGTGCGCGATTCCGAGATTATATTTTCTCGGGCCCGACGATTGCGCGCGCCGAGGACGACGAGGGGCGCGGGCGCGTCCGAGGGGGTTGACGGTGTTGGGCGGCGATTTCATATGGAACGTAGCGGGTGCGGCGTGTCGAAGTCGATGCGCGTGCGAAGCAGTGGAGGCTGCCTGACCTAATTGAATTGTGAACACAAAGTGAACATTCTGAACGGCTAAAAAGTTCGGGCCGTCGCTTTGGAATCGTTTTTCCCTTGTAAGTTATCACGTCAGACCGGTGGTTCGTAATTCGGAAATCAAGGTTCCCGCGGTCTGACTGTCCCGATTTACGAAAGGGATCGACGAATCACTTGACCGCAAAAGGGTCCCAAAGGATCCCGTGGCTGAGGCGCACTCCCACTCTTTTTTCCTCTCGACAAGCGCGCCGCGAAGAAGAAGAGACACGATGCGAGTTCACCCCGGCGCCGCTCGAATCGTGGTCGACACGGTGCTGATTCTCGCGATATACCACGTGTCCCTGACGAATTGGGGTCACTGGGTGCGTCTGTGCGCGGAGAAGCCCCTCTCGGAGTTCGGTGCACACGTGGAGCCCGGCTGGCTGCTGACGGTGCGCGCCACTCGATGCTTTTCACCCCGCGCGCGAGCGGATCCCGCGCTTTTTCCGCCCCGAGCGCCTCACGAGAGATTGTCACTTCCCCGCTGACACCACTCTATTCGTCTCCCCCCTCCCTCTTCGCAGCCGGCATCGGAGTGCGTCCCGGAGGCGGTCCAGGCGGCGATCTTAATCGTCGCAGTCCTCGTCACGCTCAACCCGCAACGCGGCGCGTTGACGCTCCTCAGGACCCTCACGATCTTCCTCGCGGACGTCGCGCTCGAACCACGCGCGGCGGATATCGTGGCCAGACTCGCCGGGGCGGTGGACGAGCGCGAGGACGAGCGCGGCGCCGATGCGAGTCAAAGCACGCCCCCGCTCCACCCCGCGCTCGAGGCTCTCGTCACGTACAAGGATGAGGAGAGTTTTCTTGCCGAGCTCGCGCGCTGGCCAACCGAGTTGGAGGCGGCGGAGGAGGTGGACACGGCGGATGACGGAGAAGCTGACGATGCGGTTTCGGGAATGAACGGCGCGCCGAGTCCGAGGGGCGAGCGGGCGATCGATTCGCGCGGGCGCGGTGTCCGTCGGCCGGCGGGTGAAGACGAGAACTGGACGGTGATCCACCGCGGGAGCACGGGGCACGGCACGACGTATCGGATGCTGCGCCGGAACGGACCGGCGCCGGGGACGGCGGACGGCGACGGGCGCGGGGGGCTCGCACAGTTCAGGATCGAGGCTGTCATGGAGGGCGTCACCGCGGAGCAGCTCGCCCGCGCGCAGATGAGCGACGCGATCCGCGGCGCGTGGGACTCGACGCTGATCTTCGCCGAGCGTCTCGCCTCCACCGACCCGGGACCGGAGTCTCCAATTGGACACGGATGCGAGCTGGCGTTCTGGCGCATGAAGTTTCCGATGCCACTCTCCCCTCGGGATTACCTCTTCGTCCGGCGCAGATGGGAGAGGAACGGCGCGTTCTACGGAGTCACGCGCGACGCCACAAATGGCGGCGGAGGAGCCGATTCGCTAATCACCGCGGGCGGCCGGGGGTTCCGCGTGCGCCGCATATTCTCCGGGCAGCGGATCAGGAACGTCGTTCCGTCTTCGTTCGACCGAAATGCTTTCAACTCGGGTCGTGATACCGTCCCGGTCGACGCCGGCGAGTTTGGACCGCGCGGCTCGTATTCGCCGCCGCCGTCTCCCACCGCGTCGGTGCACTCGAGCTCCAACCCAACCGCGAGCGACTTTGGCGGGCGATGCTCAACCTTTGGCGGGCGATGCTCGACCTTTGGCGGGCGATGCTCGACCGCCGCCGAGCTCGTCTCGGTGTACCACGAGGACAGCGGCGTTCCCGCGGCGGTGGTTTCGCTTGGTGCGTGCAAGGGTCTTCTGCCTTACTTCCGAAACCTCGAGGTTGGTTGCGCTCGGGATCAAGAAGCTTTGCGAGAAGCTCGTCGTCGCGGTGATCGCCAACATCAGCATCGCGGTTGTCTTCTTCCTCATCCCCAGCCTCGTCATTGTCAAGTGGTTTATCCGTGAGTAAATGTTCATATGTCGTTTGGTAGAATTCAGGTCCAACATTGCGATCGAGGCTGGCAGTGCTGGTGGTAGTGCTGTCGCATTGCGACGTCACAGCAGTGACATCAAATTTTCTCTTTGGGCAGAGATTGTCTCGGTGTTGTTGTTGTCGACATCTTGTAAGATTGTCTAATAACGCTCCGCAGTTTGTGCACTTCGAGTTTTGATTTTGGGGCATAAAGCATATATTAATAATACAACGTTCGTTAAGTCGAGCGAGGCGAACAAGGCGCAAGAGGCGCGCGCAATAGATGGATTTCCGTATAAGATATGACGATTTTGGGGGTTTATGAATCAAGGATGACTTTTTGGCGCCGGCGCGTGGAAGTTCTCCATTTTTTTGCCGGGGCACGTTTCGGAAGCGGAATACAAGTCGAAGCAGCTCTTGTCGCTTCTTCGCGCGCGCGTCAAGGCCAGGGACGGCCAAAACACGCGGAGAAAGAACTGACAGATTCTTCGTACGTGGTCCGAAAGGCGAGCTCGTGCTCTTTACGGAGCACGAATCCGAGCGACAGCGGGCATGTGCGGCTTGCCGTGCGAAGGGGTACAGGCCACAACTGGAAAAACCACTCGATTCAGCAGCTCGGCTGCTGCACTTTTCCGAAATGCAGCGAAGGCCCACGCTCGGCGCATCGACTGGTCCATGTAAGCCGCTTCCGTGGCAGGCGGCGGTCCTCCATCGCTGGAATGCATCAACGGGACGCGTTCCTGCAGCGAGGGCCTGACGTGCGCGATGAATGCCGCGATGATGCCCGTCTTCCAGCTGGCATGTCGCCTCTCATGGAGCCGGACATGAGCGGCGATCGCGACGGAAAGGTCCCGGCGGATCGACGAACATCGCTCCTGCCTGAGATATGGCACCGTGGACTTGAAGATACCATCAGCTTGCATCGTTCCACGGAAGGATTTCGGCAGCAACGGCATCGTAGCCGCGTAGCGCTCCGTACGCCGCGCGGCTTCGACCCTCCCTCCCGAAAAATGTATGGCTATTTAGACTGAGGCGATTTCGGTGCCGAAACATGCTGCCCCGGCAAAAACACCGGCCATAACCTCAAATCTTATACGGAAATCCATCTATTGCAAAAATAGCATGCAAGGTGAATGCCTGATTATTATTAATAATGATCGATGTATGGGATCGACGATATGTTCCATGTATATGGGTATTCAGTCAGAATCAATTCAACCAGCTCCGAAAATCGCACATCTCCGAAATTTGTATGAAGCCAGTGTGACCGCAGCTCTATTTATGATTATTATTATTACCTTCGTTCGAAGTTACTAAAATCGAATCACAAAAATGATGGGAAAATAGCACATTTTCCTCCTCCAAACCCACTTTTGAGGCTCGCCGAGGCCGCTCGGCCGAGATGTCGTCAGAATGAAAAGTCAATGAAACGGCGCGAGAAGCCATGAGCGGCCATCTCATGCGACATGATGCCGATCATGCGCGACGGCGTGCTCGAATTCTGAAAAGGGAGGCCACACGCGCCCCTCCGGGTCGCCCGCAAACACCCCGGATTTCGGGGATTTCTCGCCGGGCGGGGACACGCGGTGAGTGCACATTGCCATCGACCAGGCGCATGAATCTAACAGCTGTTACCACTGCGCGTCACTCACAGGGTGTGTGGGTCGAGCCAAGCTCATTGCGCGGGCTACATCATCCTATTCGGGTCGCAGGATGGCAGAAGCGTCTGCGCCGTTCACGCGAGAATTCCCCAATTCTAGGGTGGACTTGGCTTCCTTCAGGAGATATTTTGATCTGGCATAGTCCCCCTAATGCACACAAGTGGTTGGCGTCACGAAAGACGCCGTCAGAGGATGCATGCCAGGTAAGTTTTAACCTTCATTCTTGGGTTATTCTGCCCACTAAAGGTTCTCTCCAGCAGGACGTTTTTCTTGTGAAAAACTTCATTGTTAACGCCATTGGAGAACAAGTTCGCACGCCTGCCGAGATATGCAGCGGAATGCATTACCGGCTAGCGTTGCCGCTGCCTTGGGCAGCGAGGTGAGTCCCACTTGGCTGCCTCGTGGACCGTCGGGCAATTTACGAGCGCTGAACAAGCTGCATTCCCTCCCTCCTTCCACTCACAGGATGTGCTTCCTCCTGACTCGACAGCCCAACCACGCGTCATGTTGATGCGTGCTCGCCGCGCTGGAGAGTTTCGGAGGAGCGCCGCGGGTTCGCGCACGCCCTGGAATGCATCGCGCACAGCAACGTGCGCTGCATTTCCAGCGAAGCGGCGCCGAACCGCAGCGGGCACGCTGGAAATATTCTATTATTTGCTTTATTATTAAAAGCAAATAATAATAATATCGTGCCCGCGTAGCATGCATGCATGCATGCGTCGTGTTGATATTATTGTATTAATTTTAATTTAATACAAATTATCATTTTCTCCGCCCGAAATATATGTATGTTAATAAAATAAATGAATAATAATAATTCGTCGTCCGAGCGAGCGAGCCAGCCCTTTTTATTAAAATTCACACAAAATTCCCACAAAATTCCCACAAAATTCCCACAAAATTCCCACAAAATTTGCACAAAATAATGTGGGGAAAAATTCCCACAAAATTCCCACTCGCAATTTCATAGTGAGTGCTAGTGCTACCTGAATCCCGGGTTCAGATGATCGACCGAGCGGATCGATATCGTGACTGGCCACCAGTCCGAATGAAAAATAACCGTCTCAAATATCTTCGTCCTCCGGATCCGCTCGTATGTGTGGTGTTGCTGAGATCGACGAGTAAACGAACCTTATTTCCGGTTGCCAAATGCCACGTTGGCTTGGCGGTAGTTACACCTTGGAGCCAAGATAGATACGCATCGAATTGCCGACTGAATGGCCGCCTCTGTAGAACGCCACAGCGGACGCGCGTCTCAGCACGCCGGCGCGTTCCCGTCACGAGGTTTCGCCCGATCGCGGTCGATAAACGCCCTCGATCAAACCTTAAACCCTAAACCGCGCCACCACCGGGCGTGGGCAACGCGCGGACCTTTCCGGCGATCGTCTCTCCGAGTAAATTGACTTTGGTCCAGGTTTCCCGCCCAGCGCGATGCTCGACAAGCCCCTCTTCGGGCAGCAGCTCCCGTTCAAGACGTCCATCCCCCCGCCCAGGCTCGTGCCATGGCCCGTCCGCGCCGGCCTCTCCGCGGGCCTCGCGTCGCTCCTCTCGCTCCTGAAGAAGTCGCTGTTCAAGGACATTGGATGGGACGACGACGTGCTCCCCGTGCCCGTGTTCGCCACCGTGGTGGCGATCGTGTGCACCGCCAAGACGCGCGGAGGCACGTTCATGAACTGCTGGCACGTCATCAACGGAACCATCGCGGGCGCCTTCGGCTCCGCGCTCTTCCTCGCCCTCCTCGGTGACACCGTCGCCGCGGTCATCGTCATCAACTCCCTCATCGGAGCCGCGATCCTCTACCCCAGGGGCATCCCGGTCCTGGCGCAAAAGTTTGCATTCGGCGGCTCGACCATCGTCGTCTGGGGCGTCTACGAGAACCTCAGCTTTCGATGGCAAGTCCTCGGGGTCCCTCTCTGCGCCGCGCTCGGCGCCGTCGCCGCCGTCGTCGTCGCGATGATGCCGGAGACCTCCGCCATCCGCGCCGTGAAGCGCGAGGCGGACAAGGTTGTCGATTTCCTCGAAGAAGCGCTCGACGACGCCGTCACAGCGTACGCGTGGAGGTCGGACCCGTCCCAGCGCGAGATGCTCCGCGCCAGGGTGAACAACGCCTTGGTCCAGGCGGAGGCGCACCTGTCGAATCTCAAGGAGGCGGCGAAGGATGCGCGATGGGAGCGCAAGGTTCTGATCGGGATCGACATGGCGATGGTTCTCGCCGGCGTGAAGCAGGAGAAGGACCGCAAGAGCCACAAGAGCAAGGCGGAGACGTTCATCACGGTCCTGATGGAGACGAGCATGGCCCTGAAGGGCATGGAGCTCGCGCTCGAGGGCCTGAACAAGGTTCAGGTTGACCGCTGGCACCTCCTCGAGGGCGGCGACGACTCGGAGCGCGTCAAGGGCCG
>Ga0302116_1001510_pt1 | contig 14094 bp, 18 predicted proteins | sample AG5_SCM_MG_FD_203124 | JGI IMG/M metagenome (GOLD analysis project Ga0302116, IMG submission 203124) | Marine microbial communities from Western Arctic Ocean, Canada - AG5_SCM | ecosystem: Environmental > Aquatic > Marine > Oceanic | place: Canada: Western Arctic Ocean | collected 2017-10-01 | reverse complement strand
TAGACAACTTGTGTATGGGTGTTGCTGGCTCGCTTCGCTCGCCCTCTCTCACCTGGTGCAAACTCGTAATCTCCTGCAGCACGTGTTCGAGCTTCTCTGGGGGGTGAATCCGAAACTAACGAAGCACCAGAGCACGAGAGGAGTGTTTTGTTTGTTAATAATAATTTTCGCTTTGCACTCTTCAGTTTGCCACAGTTGTTTCTGTCACAACCTCCCTCCCCGCGCTTCGCTCGCTCACCCCCAGCACGTAACCCCCGCTCTTGGGCATCGTCTCAATAACCAAAGCCTTCCCGAACTTGCTCTTCTTCGCCGTGATGGTTTTCATCTGCATGTAGGGAACGCTGACGTTGAAGTTCTGTGCTAAGTTCGCGTGCCAAACAAGTCTGATGTTGGTCACGAAGAAGACGCCAAGGTTCCCTTGGTCTGCGGACAAATTCCACGTGTCGGTCACTTGGTTGTAGACCTCCTCGTGGGGCAACAGATTCAACCGATGGTTCGAAATTATGCTGCCTCGAAGCTTCAAATCTCGGTATAGCTTGGTCGTCTCGTAGGCTCGCAGTACCGCCTGGACAGTAGTGAAAAGCCTCGGGGAGTTTGTCACGAGGCTCGTGAATATGAACTCGAAGCGTGAGGCCGTGTACTTCGTCATCATAAATAGCGCATTAGTTGGCCCCCTCATTCTGCTCTTGGCCTTCTTTATGTTGATTGCGACCACATTATTGAAACCAATTGACAAGTTTGTTCGTTTCTTCTTGTGAGCAATCCACAAAATCCTCAAGTTTGTCACAATTAGAGATCCTCGCACGCCATTGTTGCCCTTGGTGTCTTCCACAGAGTTGATGCTGTCAATAATGTACTCGCCCTTTCTGTTTTCCAGGTTCGCATTTGGGCAGTCAAACCTAATCTCTCTGTCTTGCCAAATGTACGTCATAAATTAGCTTTGGGGGGTGTTGTCGGTGGATTGGCGGGCAAAAAAATGTTTTGTAAATTTTACTAAAATTGTCACTATTTGTGAAAGCTTCGATGGATAACACTCATCATCATATCCTCTACACCACCAGACACGCACCACACTCATAAGAACCGTCAAGTTCTCCTTCAAAAACCTAAATTTCCTTCTTCCACCACCATCCTAATCCTACCCAATCCTGCCCACCCAATCCATGAGCAAGAAAACCAGGCATCCTCTGGAGCACTTCCTTGCCGGTGGAACAGCTGGCCTTGTAGAGTCCTCAATTTGCCACCCCCTTGACACGGTTAAAACTCGAATGCAGCTCCGCCGACAAATTGCCGGTGCATTGCCGATCGGCCCTTTCCAAACGATGAAAAGAATAGTCAAGGTGAGCTATCACCCCCCCCCTCCCTACCTCCACTACAAAACTAACATTCCTCCTCTTACAGCGCGAGGGATTCTTCTCCCTCTACAAGGGCCTTTCAGCCGTCTACACTGGAATCATTCCGAAAATGTCTGTACGTTTCATGTCCTTTGAGCAGTACAAAATTATGTTTGCCGGCTTGGAGCAACAAATCCGCAAGAATAAGGTCGAGGCGGGTAAATACAGCAAAACTACGACGTTCGTCGCTGGGATTGCGAGTGGTTTGACGGAGGCAATATTGGTGGTGACCCCCGCTGAAGTCTGCAAAGTGCGGATGATGGGGCAATACCACTCGATGGTCGATCCAAAGGCTGTAGAAGCTCGAAAGTACAAGAACGTATTCCAAACTGCTGTGGTCATTGTAAAGGAGGAGGTGAGTGAGCGAAGCGAAGCGAGCGAGCCTTGAGGAAGACGAGAAAAATATACGAGCCACTACTAAACTTAAACTAAACTAAACTAAACTAAACTAACGTTATTCCTCGGTCAGGGACTCGGAGCGCTTTACAAGGGAATCATGCCGACCATGCTCCGACAGGGCTGCAACCAGGGGGTCAACTTTTCGTTCTACCAAATCTTCAAAAACATGTGGGAGGAGCACAGCCAGGTTACTGAGCTGCAGCCGTGGCAGCACCTGTTGATTGGCGGTGTTAGCGGGGGCATGGGGCCGACCGTGAACAACCCGCTGGATGTGGTGAAAACCAGGTTACAGAAGCAGGTCGTTGTGCCCGGGGAGCAGGCAAAGTACCGAGGGGTGGTTCAGAGCTGCGTGGTTATTGCGAAGGAGGAGGGGGTCATGAGCCTGTGGAAAGGGCTGAGTCCAAGGTTGATGAGGATTATGCCAGGTCAAGCAATCACCTTCATGACCTTTGAGGCGGTTAGTAAGCAGCTCCACGCATTCAACCTCATTCCGACGCAGACTAGATAATTTCATTTGTAAAGTGTAAAGTATTCCACACAGTTTTGATTCTCTTTTTATCCTATTATATTCTGGACCCTCTTGTACCACTCCCGACCCCCTCTGCCCTCCTTGCCCCCCTCGGACCCCCCCTGCCCCCCTTGGACACCATTAAATTGTGCAAACGATAAATGCGAACGAACGTTCGTCGCTGTGGAGGTTTATTGTCAGAGAATTGTTAACCACCTCCACCATTATTTTTTTTTCCTCGGTCGAGCCAGTTGTGAGTCTGAGACAACTGTCACTAGTGACCCCCGCCACGGTCAGATTGAGAGATTCCACCCCGGCTCCTTCTCCATGAACACCCAGTAACCCGCTCGCCACAATTATCAGCCTGTCCGCCCCAAAAAATGCATTAGCTGCACATATAGAGTTATCGTTCTCCTTCGTGCATCCCACTATCCCGTCCAGATAGGTTCTAACGCCTCTCGTCTGTTCGAACATGACAGCATAGTCCGTGTATAGCTTGTCGATCTCTGAGAGAAAGCAATTAAGGGTTAGTCGCTTTACCGCAATAAAAAAAATGCGTTTTTGTTGTGTTGTGTTATGTTGTGTTGTGTTGTGCTGTGTTGTGCTCGCTTCGCTCGCCGCTCCAACTCGCTCACCCGTATCGCCATTAAGCACGGCATGATCGTTTCCCAAAACTGGCGCAATTGGCTGCACCCCCATGTATAGATGCTGCTGCATAAAACGATCAGTGATATTGTTGTTGCTAGTAGAAGTCCATACCGTACCAGGCATCCCTCCCATTGTCAACACACCAATTGAATTCAGCGCGCAGGCATGTCCGACGTGGCCATCTGACTGCTTTTCGCTGAAAACCGAGTCGAAGTGCCTCAAAGTATCGATTCTGAACGTGTTAATTTGGTTGCTAACCAAATGCCCCCCCCCCTCTCCCTCGTCCACCGCGTCCCTGACAAGTTTGCTCGTCTCGAAGAAGCCGAGCATCGAGGACCGGCATTTTTTCCCACACCAGCTGATACCATCGTCGTGGGCGTAGTTGAACTCGCCCGTGTGGGGCTCGTCCACAATCAACCCCATGAAACGCCCCTCCCCAATCCTGTGCCAAACGAATTGAGTGGGTGAGTTTCGTAGTGGATGTAGCCATTATGTCTGTAGCCATTTCGCGCACTCGCTCACCTGCTCCTCGCCTCTCTAGCCTGCGAAACGAGCCAATTCTGCCACTCCTTGTCGGAAGGGTCCATCAATATAGAATTTTGCCAGTCGTACGTAACGGGTGTGTGGTACCCCGTAGGGAAGTTATTCAAAATAAACCCTGACGGATCGGTCCAGTCGTCATTTGCAACTGCTTCAGTTAGATTCACGTCCTGGCCAAAAAAGTTAAAATTGAAATAAGTCATCATTGTCACGTTGTAATCGTTCGCTTGTGCATATTCGTCGCTGATCATGCGATCGCTCACGTTCTGCCCGTGAACATAGCTCCCGCACAGCAAGCTCTCCCCGTCTCCAAAATTGCTGGTCCACTCGTCCACGCCAGGTGGCCAAAACATCCCCTGGTAAGGCCACCAAAAATGGGAGTCCCACACTAATCCGGGGGCGACCGGAAAGCTCTCCTCGTCACTCAGCATGTCTTCAACGTTAGCGCAGCTGTACGCCCCCATGCCGCCAACTTGCAAAAGCTCTTCCTCCTTCCAGCTCTTCGTCGGCTCGAAGTTATCAGCGAACCTGCGGGTTGAAAAAGCCATTGTTGACCGCCAATCTGTTTCCCCCAAATGGAAAACCAAGAAGCTGGTCGTGGATCGGACCCCCCCCCCGCCCATTCGGTCGAAATAGCGAACCCACTTCACGCTCTCCGGAGAGAAGGACCCGAACGCAGCTAAAATCGTCTCGTCAATGTCGAGGACGTGACTGAGGCCGCCACTAATCCCCGCGCCGTGTATCGACGCAGGAACTGGACAAAGTTCGTCGGGGAGAAAAACGTCGAAGTCGAATTGTTGCCAGTAATTCACACCTCCGTATGCACACGTGTAATTGGCCGAGGAGGAGTCTCTCATCGTCAAAATATCGAGGCGATTGTTATCATTATCCGCAAGCTCCAACAAAGGGCCGCTTGAGCTTGCCCACCAATTTTTGCTGGCTCCATTGTCTGTCTTGACAGAAACCGTTTTCGACCAGCTGGAGCTCCAGTAACCTGTTTCCTCGGATGAAGCCTTTTCTTCGACATGTGATGTCCACGAAATGACGTCCGAGTTCTTGATCACAGCATAAACATCGGTGAGCAACAATTGCCGTTCAATCGTGTCGGTAGCATCCGAAGTCTCTGTCGTCGCAGTGACATGTCGAATAACCGTGATCACTCCAGCAGCATCCGCTTTAACTGTAGAGTAGTCCACGCTGTGATTTGTCCCTCCTATCATTGATTGAGTTGACAAATTTGCAAACCATTTTCCATCGAGGAGGAGGCCTCCAGAATTTCTCCCGCCGGACTAAATGTTATTCTAAAATTCTCCAGCTTTTTAAGTTCAGAGCTGAGGCGAGCCCCAAAAACACTAACCAATACATATTGATCCTATAGGCTCATGTGCTCATAGGCGAAGATATAAAAAAGAAGAAGAAAAGAAGAGAACGTGACCGAAAACCTCCTGATTTTTGCAGAGCCAATTCCTTCGAAGTTGTAGAAGGGTCAGATAGAGGTTTTATAGTTAAATATTGTAAAATTGTCGTGTGGGGGGAGCACGGGAGATAAGGCAAGGGAAAAATTATAAAAAAAAATGTTTTTCACACAACACCACAAGTTCGGTGTCTGCTTCGGTATAAGACTGAAAATAGAGTAATTTGTCACTCAAGCTCATGGACGAGGCTTTTGCTAGCCTTCAGCTTGCACTAGATTGCGACAAGACCAATGACAATTTGGCATTTACAATCAAATCATTCAATGTTGCCCTGGCCAAGTTTACCAAAATCCTCCAAGAAACATTTGATGCGCAAAGCCGGGCGTTGATCATGTCACAGATCGCTGTGCACAAGAAGCGAGTTGCCGACTTGCTCCTCACTCAAGCGATCACGCTCGATGAGCAAAACAAGCCAAACAAGCAGCCCATCATCGACAAGTATCTCGAAGCGGTCGACAACCAATTGGCAGTTCTAAAGAAAGAGCCTGAGAACAGCCAGCTGAAGCAAACAATAGCTTCAGTCCTTGAGCGCGTTGAGGCGCTCAAATCACCAACCCCGCCAACTCCGCCATTGTCCCAACCCCCCTCTACAAACCTGACCATGGAGGAAATTATAGTCCTACGAGCAACATCAAAAATTGGAAAAAAAACGTTCATGCCATTCCTAAATTCAGAGATGACGCCACATCTCTTCCACACATTTGGGAACGATCCCTTCGAGGACAATGACGGGCTTATCCCCCTGAGCGAGTCTCAAAAGGAACACTTTTTCAAGTGGGCGCGACCAAGTGAGATTGCGCAGTATAAACAGAAGCAACTGTGCATGATAAACGCGATTAACGAATTTTCAATCAAGCAGGAGTGCGTCTCGGACTGCAGCTTCGTCGCCTCTCTGTGCATATCTGCGCAGTACGAGAAGGTGAGCGAGCGAAGCTAGCGAGCCTTTTGAAAGACGAGCATTATCGCGATGAAGTGCGCGAAATGGCTACAGACATAATGGCTACATCCACTACTAAGCTAACATTATTCCACCCAAAAATTTCTTTTGGCTCGCTCGTTTGTTTCACTCTTCTTTCATTAAAATGCGCTTCGCTTCATTTTACTCGGCGCAGAGGAAAAAGCAGCGACTCGTAACCAACATCATTTTCCCTCAAAATTCCCAAAACAAACCTATAATCAACGTCAACGGCAAATACGTGGTAAAGGTGAGCGAGCGAAGCGAGCGCGCCTTTTTGGAAGACGAGTATACTCGTGATGAAGTGTGCAAAATCGCTGCAGACAGACATGATGGCACATCCACTACTAAGCTAACCCATTCAAATTAACGTTTGGCTCGCTCCGTTTGTTTCGCTCGTCCTTCCTTAAAAATGCGCCTCGCATCGCTCGGTTTAGCTTTGGTTCAACGGCGTCGAGCGTAGAATCGTGATCGATGATCGTCTTCCCGTAGATCGCCACTACAACCCACTCTGTTCGCATACAAAGAGCAAAACCCACTTCGAATGTTGGGTTCCGCTGATTGAAAAAGCCTACATGAAGCTCATGAGCGGGAAGAACGGCTACGGCTTCATCGGTAGTAATAGCGGCTTCGATTTGTTCTCCCTCACCGGGTGGCTGCCGGAGCGTGTTTTTTTTTCTCCCACTAACAACGCTAAGAAGATTAAGGATCACGAAACGACTTCGGAGAGGGTTTGGGAACGCTTACAAAGTAGCCACAAGTTTGGCGACTCTTTGATGACTGCGGCAGTCAGTGACTCGATATCAGACGAGCAAGCCGATTCTGTCGGTCTCTTCACGGGACACGCTTACGCAATTTTGAACATAAAGCAGGTGAGTGAGCCGCCGCGAAATAAATGGCTGTATGCTAATAGCATAGATGTAAGTGAATTTGCAAAAAAAAATATTTACCAACCAGTCAATGCGCTTCACACATTTTTTGCTCGGGCAGGCTCAAAATCGGCGTTTCGTGCTAATGAAGAATCCATGGGCGTCCAAACCTTGGGTTGGGCGGTACTCGTCTGTTGATTCTTCGGCGTGGACCTCTGAGCTACAGAAAGAGATTGGTTACGATTTCAAACTTGCGCAAAAGTCTGACGACGGCCTGTTCTGGATCTGCTGGGAGGATTTCTTGAAGTTTTTCAGGTGTCTGCACGTAAATTGGTGTCCCAGTCTGTTCAAGTACAAGTTTGTCACTCACGCGTGCTGGCCAAAGTCACTCGGACCAGTCAGCGACAAGTTTTTTGTGTGTGACAACCCACAATATTATTTGGTAATGAGCGAGGCTGCGTTACGAAAGAAGTCGTCGGTGTGGATTTTGATAAACAGGCATTCAACAGAGAACGACTTGATCGGCAATAAAACAGAAGAAACTTCGTTGACAGCACACATTCACCGCCTAACCAAGGAGGAAATTTCCTCAAGAATTGTCTATCCCAATCCCACGAAAATCATCAACGGAATCTACAGCAACAACCCGCTTGTAATGATTCGCTACGACGTGACTGCGCAGGACAAGCACTTGGCAATCATCCTATCTCAATACAAAAAGTTTGAGGATATCTCCTACACAATAAGCGTGTACTCAACAGATCCTTTTACCTTCAAGCCGGCTCCGTCCTTTCTTCCAAATAATTTCAAACTCAAAGGCCAGTTTGATCCATCTAACTCTGGCGGTGCAGTTGGCCGAAGTTCCTCCTACTTTCGCAATCCACAGTACAAGCTCGAGGTGAAGCGCGACACCAAGATAGAGATGCTGATGAAAGTGGGCAGCAGTTTGAGCATCAACATCAGTGTCAGTGAGGCAGTAGGGAGAGTTAACGATCTGTCGAATGAAGTGTTCGGTAGCGGCAGCTACCGAACAGCCGTGGGGTATTGTAGGTGAGCGAGCGAAGGAAAAAAATGTAAAATGCTAAACTGACCCGACTCAATTTTTTGCTTCGCTGGCGCAGAGGGGAATTGAAAATGGGGAAAACCTACGTTGTCGTGTGCAGTGCTTGGAACGAAGGTGATCTGGGAGCTTGGGTAATGGACATCTTCTCTGAGGGTGGCGACAACGTTGTTGTCAAGAGAATGGCGGAGGAGGGTGAAAATTACAATAAATATGTGGTGAGTGAAATCGTCGGGAGCACAGGGTGTGCGAACAATGGTCGTTTTCTGGACAACACTCGCATAGTTGTGAAAGCTGTGGGCGGAACGGGCAGCGTTTTCGCTCGCCTGAATGTGCTGACTTCGAGCAATCCAGACGAGGCGATCAACTTATCCTTCTACGGTTGCAACGATGAAGGCATCCCGGATATGAAGCATAAACTCGCCTCCACGAACAATGGCGTCTACACCTCAAGTGGAAGCGTTGCCTCATCACCAATCAACATTCAGCAAAATGATTCCGTTTGCTTAATCCTCTCAACCTTCGACCCTAGCCCCACGGTGTCATTCGAGTTGCGTATTTTTTCGCAACCCAAAGCTAGAATCATTAGACTTTAAATGCCCTATTTTAGTTTTAGTTTTTTAAATTATTTGTCCCGCGTTGAGTACGCCTCCCACCTTTTACAAAGCCAGTAGCAGGTGCAGGTCACAACATACATGCCGACCACGACGCCGAAAAAAATGCCATTTCCGACTCCCGTACGCAAGTCCAGGAAATCGTAGGGCCACTTGCCCAGTGAGAAAAAACACTGCCAAATCCACACCCAGTACGTACAGCCGAAGAAAGTGACGTCTTTCAAAATTAGCCTTAGCCCAGAGTCTAAAATATACCTCCTCAGCCCGGGACAAAATAACATCATGATCACATGAATGACTTGATTCCAGAAATGGTTTATGTATACGTTGTGGGTGAAACCCAACAAAGCGCCTCCCGTGAAAATGGTAAAGTACGCAAAGGTCACAACTGGATACACAATTAAAATTCGGGGCAGACTTCCAGCCGGCCTGTTCCAGACCAAGTTCGTAGCGTTAATGATGTAGATTGAAGATGTCACGAAGGTGATCTGGCTGTACACAAAATGGCTATCTGTCTCGTACCAAAGCAGTAAAACTGGACTGTCGCCAAAGAGACCGACAAGGCTCCCCAGGTGCCCCATGATCCCAACAGTAGCGGCAAAAAGCGAGTAGAGTCGCCAAAAGGGCGAAATCTCAAACTCGTCGTAAGCCAACCCAGCTCGTACATAACTCTTGGATGGAGTTGGCGTTCTGAGCTTTGTCTTTATCTTGGATAAACGTTGTTTTTTAGCTGGTTCAGGACTGGGCAACTTTGATTTGGTGGCCCTGTTTCTCTTTATTGTTGCGCCGCGTGAGCGACTCCGCGATCGCAGCGTCGCCATAGCTATGACAATCTCTAAAAATTCACTTGTGTTGCTATATAACATAAGTGACATAAAGAAAAAGGTTTTCGGTTTTGTTCGGTTTCCATAAAATTAGTCCATGACCATTAAGATCATCAACAGCGGGGTTGGGGACCCTCAAAAGAAACGAAGCACTTCACCTCCTCCTCCAGAAATTGTATCCTCTCGCAACTTCCTGTCTGTAAAAATGAAACCCTCATCCACATCCTCATCCACATCCACATCCACATCCACAACATCCAAGTACATTGACCATAAAGCCTTTGATAAGAATGCACCACCAAAGCACCACGGGCAGCAAGTCGCCTGGAAGCCCTACAAGCCCCTTGGCAACATGCAGTCTCTTCTGCACTTGAAACTGTTTTTGGTGAAAGAGAATCAATTTGGTGAGAAAAAGAAGAAGCACATTGGTGGGTTCAAGAAGCCTGAATTTGACAATTCTGGGGATGAGCACGAGTACACTGCCACCCACCACCACCACAACCACCACCACAACCACCACCACAACCACAACAACAACAATTCTTCGTCCTCCGCCCCCTCTTCCTCTGACCCCTGCCAGAATTCAACCACCCCTGAGAAGAATTACTCCCTCAACAGAATTCTCACCCTTTCCCGCTCCCCTGCGTTCCAAATGATTCGCAAGCGAGTCAACAAAGGCAACACCCTAACGAAGTCAATCTTCGCTGGCAGTTCGTTGGAGGACCACGTCAAGGGGCGGACAGCTTTGGAGTGCGCGAAATTCGCCATCAAGCACGTTCGGAGCAGTATCGACAAGGCCGCAATCGAAACGAACATATTCGCGATCACTGACTCGTACGATTCGAAGCAGGTGAGCGAGCGGAGTGGGGGGGGGTGGGGGGAGGGGGTTGTGGCAATTCGTTCCTAAAATCAAATAATATTCCACTCAATTCCATCATGTTCATGTTCGCCTCAGCTTTTGGACCGGAACAACTCGAGGATGAGTTTTTCGTCGTCGAGCCACCACGGGGAGGGGGGCTACGGCGGGATCAAAGGGGCGACCTTTACTACGCAGATGGCTGATGCTCATCCGCCGCATTCACATCTTGCGCCAACAATCCCGAATAAACCTCAGCAAAGGCACAACAACAACAACAGCAACAATCACCACAATAATCCACATCACCGGCGGGTCAGTGAACGTTTGGACCACTTGTTGACAACTGGTGGGGTTTCACAGGCATTGCAAGAGATGGAGAATGGACAAACTGAAGTGGGGCGAAATTCGCCATCGCCGACGAACGTTGCCAGCTACGGCAACCAGCACCAGGCAAGCAAACCAAAAGCAACGAGGCCGAGTCCTAGAGCCTGGAAAAATTTGAATTTGCAGCGAAAGTCTGTGGTTTCGCACACTTCGGACTCCCCCACCCACCACATGAACAACAACATGAACAACAACATGAACATGAACAGAATAAATAATAACGTTCTGTCGACCGAGGAAGCAGAAAAGATTGCAAACACCAACAATCATGACTTGGATGGCGAAAACCTCGCAGTAGAATCGTTGTACAGCACGGTGGAGGGAATTTTCGCCGATCGGGCTCAGAAGGAAAAAACGCTGAAGCGACAGCTCAGCGAGAGTGATTTCAACTGGCCTGAAAAGGTGCTCGACAAGAGTCGAGCTGCGAGGTCGGAGGTGAGTGAGCGAGCGAGCCATAATATATATGCTCAAACTAATGCGAACTAACCACCCACTCGGCGCAGCCCGTGAGTCGTATCAACACTGTCATGAGCCGCTTTGAGGGCGGGGTGTGTCCACAGGTCGAAGGCGAAAATGAAGAGAATTCAAATTCAAATCACCATTACGGCCTTGAGGATTTGGACAACGACTCGGATGATGTTGGAATAATTATTACCCCCATAATATACAACCACTACGCAGAGGAGCTTGGCACGTACTCACACGCAGCAGTCCAAACTCGCAACGACGTTGTTGCAACGCGAATAAATGAATCCCCGTGGTACATCGAAACGTGCGTCATCACCAAGGACAGCATGAAGAACAAACCGCCCCAGATTATGAGTAACTGCATATTAGAAATTCTGGCTGCTGTTCGACAGATCATTGTCTGCGGCCACGAGTTCACACGGGAACTTTTTTACTTCTTGATGACTGAGGTCATGTTGCTGGAGGAAAGGAGGTATTTGAACAATAGGTGAGCTTAGTCATTACTATGTGTGTATAGTGTTGCTGGCTCGCGACTAACCCACTCTTGCGCTTCATTTTGCTCGGCGCAGCGATATACAAGTTATGATCCGGTGTTTGAGAGCGAAAGTTGAGGTGAGCAGCGAGGAGTACGTCGACTGGTTGAAGGAGAAAGGAATTCAAATTCCGAATCTCCTCTACAAGGAGCGGGAGAAGGACAACAAGAAGAAGTTGCTTGGAAAAAACAAACCAAATATGAGGAGGAAGCGAGCCAGGAGCAAACCACGATACAGCAGCACCAACCTGAGCATGAGCAAGACTAAGTTGGGAAGCTATGACGAGGGGGAGGAGGACGATGACATGAGCATGTACGGAGAGAGCAGTAGCGACCTTCTTGGGGGGGGCGGGGGGATGAGTAGCAGCAATTTGAACATTGGCGGCCTGTCTCACCTCAACTTTGGGGCCGGAAACGGAAACTTTGGGGGGGGCGGGAGCGACGACGGTGCGGGAAGTGAGGAGAGCAGAAAATCTCACGTCAGCGCAGTATCGCAGGCGTTTAGCAAATTTGGAATCAGCGAGAAACGATCTGCAGTGAACCAGAATGCTCTGAATGTGGGGGGTAAGAGGAGGGGAAGCGTCTCAGATTGCAGCAGCAATCTTTTCGCGCCCAAAGCAGCAGAAATGAAAATAAAAAAGGAGAGAAAGGGGGAACTTGAGGGTGGTAGAAAAAGTAATGCGCGGCGACCGAGCATGTCGCTTGAGGCCAGCCACAGTAATTTCTAAATTTTAACTTTTAATAACGGTCCAATTTGTTGCCGTCCACGTCCCAACTAAATTTCTCTCGATCTCCGACGAGCTCAAACAGGAACTCGTTGAACGGCTTGAAGAAGGTATTTAACTGGCCTCGGACGTGGTCGTTCAAAGCCTCGTAGTCCCCCATCATCGTCCAACCTGAATTTTTCTCAAAGTCTGGAAACAGCTCGTTAAACATCTTGTGGATGGCATCCTGATCCTGCTCGTAGGTGAAGCCTGGTACGCCCAACCACTTGTGCAATTTGTCCATCACGTCCTGTCCCTGGTTCAGGAAATGCGTGTTGTCCACGAAGAAGATTTTCTGCGCCGAGCGAACAAGGTGCGAAGTAAATTGAGTGGGTTAGCTTAGTTTAGTTTAGTTTAGTTTAGTAGTGGCTCGGTACTCCCTCGACTTCCTCAAGGCTCGCTCGCTTCGCTCGCTCACCTCTTTTGGCACTGATTTCAAGCACTCAAAAATTTGCACGGCGTACAAAGACCGATATAGAAACTCTCTGGAGATTCCTCTCGCCGGGACTGGGATGCACTCGAAAACAATTTTTGTCATGCCCTCTAGAGTTGCGGGATCTTTTCCGGCCACTACAGATTTTTTTTTGTTGATGCACGTGGTCAGAGTTTCCATCTCCTTTTCGAACATGGTTTCTTCGCTTCCCGCAACGCGTTCAAAGAAAGTTGGACCAAGGCAATTCCTTTCAAACGCCAATTCGCCGAGTGCAAGGAACTTCGGAGAAGACGCGAGGTTGTCCCAAGATTTGGTGGAGGCAATTTCAAGAATAGCCTCTTTGACGTCGAGAGCTGCTGAGGGTGCGCCGGCTGGATTGAAGCACTCAACCATTCGTTTGATTATTGCCTCTTGCTGATCAGGTTTTTTGTTTTGTTTTGCCTGCAGCTGTCGATCTAGTTGCTTTAGTTGCCGTTGGACGTCCGCTGGTCTGGGAGGAATGCCGGGTCTCCCGTTTGCCCCACCGGGCCTGATACTACCCGTAACAAAGAATTTAAGGAGTTTGGCAATCTTGCCGGATTCTGCAATTTCCGCAGGAAGACAGGATTTGAACTCTGCGCCGAGCGAAGAAGGTGCGTAGCGCATTTATTTAACGAAGTACGAGAGCAGCGAGCGAGTAACAATAGTTGAGTGGGTTAGTTCAGTAGTGGATGTAGAAAAACTTTAAATAAAGAAATTTCGCACGGAGCCTTCTGCACTCTTTTTTTTGTCAAAATGCTCGCTCGCTTCGCTCGCCTCGCCTCACCATCGAGTGCCTTTTTATTGGAAGGAATTTTGGGTCTAGGCTGAGACTGGGGTTGCAATGATCTATCCAACAACGTCCTGCGAGAGGGGAGCAAAGGGCCGAGAACAAACTTGCCCATACAAGCAAAAACCTCAATTGCAGCGTCAGAGACCATGTCAATTAGTCCCTCGTCGTCGCCGATTCTTCTCATCTTCATCATGTATTCGGAAAAAGCCCTGTCGGCAGGCTCTCTGAGCATGAGGACGAGCCGAAAGTCGTCAACCTCGTTGTCCAAATACGACTGGATGTTCGGGCACGTTGCAGGATTAGCAAGGTAAAACGGAGTGGCTTCCACTCTCACGCCCTCACTCAGAAACTGGCTGTTGTGCACGTCATTCGGGGAGTGGGGGGAGCTGCGTCTTACTGGCCAATTACGGTCGTAAACATTCGTTATATGCGGGTCTTTGTTTTCAAAACGGGGCCCAACAAGACGCGCGCCTGTTGTGGGGTCGCGATTGGTTGGGATGCGGTGAGGCTGTTTTTTTTGCTCGGCAGAATTGGGGGGGGGGGGGGGGGCCGTGTCG
>Ga0302116_1001508_pt1 | contig 14112 bp, 16 predicted proteins | sample AG5_SCM_MG_FD_203124 | JGI IMG/M metagenome (GOLD analysis project Ga0302116, IMG submission 203124) | Marine microbial communities from Western Arctic Ocean, Canada - AG5_SCM | ecosystem: Environmental > Aquatic > Marine > Oceanic | place: Canada: Western Arctic Ocean | collected 2017-10-01 | reverse complement strand
AACAGCAACAGCAACAACAACGATTCCGACTCCGACAACGAGTGGTCCGGATCAGTTGGCCGTTTCATCGGCGACGAGTGGGACTACAACCGAAACCTCCCATCTTTCCTCTCCTCAGCCGTCGTGTCGAAGTACTTTTCCAAAACACACAACAACAACAATAGTAACAACAATAACAATATTCCCAGAATTGTCAACACAGACACCCACGAAAAGTCAGCAGTACTGACCAAGGCGTGGATAGAAATCCTTGCTTTGGTGCTGAAGCAGGCACAGGATGAAAGGGACGGCGAGTCGAACACGTGGGAAATGAGAAAGCTCCCGTACGTTGTTGTTCCCGAGGTGAGTCGAGGTCACACAAGACAAACAAGACGAGATCGTGGTGTGGGTTTTGGACCGTTCCTGAACAACCACCTCGCACATAAAGATGCGCCTGGTTGAACCCGCCGCCGTGTCCAAATTTGAGTGTCTACAAACGTTATGCGTTGTAGTAACGGTCGAATTAGTAATTCTCCCTTTTTTTGAGTGATCACATTGGCGGCGTGCGCACGACCCTGAGCTGGACCGATGCGCTTTGCCGAAATCGCCACCGTTAACACTTAAACTAAACTAACATTGTTTTCCCCAACTCAACTTGTAGGTTTGGTCGCGCCTGAAACCTTCAACATCAACTGGAACCCCCAAGCCCACGTCGAGCGAGCTCAGCCTCCCTAGAGCGCTGTCTACCAACCCTCTGCCCCTCGAAAAATCAAATTCTTTGAGCTTTCCGTTGCGACAGTCAAGCCCCAAGAGGGACAGGGCGCTAGAAATTGTGCTGTCCGACTTGGTGGAGAAGGGCTGCCACGTTGGAGACGGTTGCAAGTTCGGCGGCGATTTTTTGTGCTACGACGGCGACAGGGAAGAGCGGCACGCCTTTGCGTGCGTGCGAGTTTTTGATCGAGTAGAGGACTGGCCCTGTTTGTCTCCAGTCGATTTGACCGGATTCGTGAGGACAATGAACACGGTCGGGAAGATATGCATACTGGCATGCGTCAGTGAATTGGGGAGTGGAGAGTACTGCGTTTCGTACGTTGATTTGATTTTGGAGAAGGTTCTGAGTAACAGGGCTCACAAGCGGAAGAACGAGAAAATAGCGCGCAAGGACATGAGCAAGAACTTGCACAAGGAATAGAATTTTAATGACGGGTTGTATGATCAATATAGGTTGAATTTTGATTTTTGTGGAAATTCTCTTAACACCTTATGCTATAGCATAATCATAATTCTCATACAAAAGATTCAAATCAGATTCCAGTTTCGATCACGGATAATTTCAAGGCCTTCATGGGGATCGTCTTCATCCAAGAGTTGAGTGGGCTGTACAAGAATTGCGGTCTCTTCGCTTTCTTCTCCTATCTCATAAAGCGCTACATTATTTGCAACAAGGAGGCAATAAACCCCTACAGGAACGGGGCCCTTATCGAGCGCCTCCTAACCAAGGGTGCCATCGACAGCGTCACCGAGAACCTTGCCTGTTTTCTCGTTCCCGTCCTCTTGGTAAGCGAGGTCGTCATGATCAGAGCGTTAGGGAAGGAGGGGGAAAGCAGCGGGGAGAGCACTGGACGACCATCTTGTTCGTTCACTTGCAACATGACGGAGATCATTAGACACGTTAAGAACGATTCTTTCGTCGACCTCGACGACGTTCACCCCGTGGACTATGATAACAACTTGCAGATTGGTTCTATAATTGCCAGCTATTTCGCCCTACTGTGCTTTCGGATTTTCTTCCTCTTCTTGGAGAGAACTGCGCTCACATTCGTTCACAGAAGGTCGATCTCAAAAGTTGTTCCTAATGACGACCTACAAAATAGGGATGTAGACAAGTTCGAATCCTTGGGCTTTGTAGAAACAATTGGGCGGTTCTTCGTGCACGAGGCTGGACTTGTATTTTTACGTTTGGACGGCTTTCTCGGTGTTCGGGCTGGCCATGAGTCAGATCAAGCTCGTATATCAATAATTCGTAAAACCCGCATGATGACTTTTGTTATTTGGAAAATAAGCTGGAAAAGGGGGACAATCATAAAATTTCTAAAATCCGGATTATTCTATACTAGTATGGGGCCGCGCCATGCCCCCCTCCCTTCTTCTTCTCTCGCTTTTTCTTGCCACTCGCACCCAAACCAACGTCCGCCTTGCTGAACTTGCCCCCCCCCTCCTCGGTCGACCACACGCACAATTTTCCGTCTTCACCACCGGTGAAGTAGCACCCATCCCTCTTGACGAAGTCCCTGCACACAGCACTGTGCCCGTTCGCCATTGTTGCGGCGAGGGTGACGGAGTCGGCCGACACTGTGTTGACCTTGACGTCGCCTGAAAATGTACCGGAGAGAAGGGAGAGCTGGTTGTCGGACCATTTTAGGAACTTGGGAAATTTTGAAATCTTCTACTCAAATCTTATCTAGTCTAGGGTAGGCTACCGATGAAGCATCGACTCACCACCCGTTTCCGAGCCCCACGAAGGATACTCGCTTTGTATCGAAGTCATTTTGTTTTCGGTTTCCCCCAAACTGAACTGATAACAAAAGGCGTGCAACCAAATCCCTTGAGAATACTCGGCAAACTGCTCAGGCGATTTCTCGGTAGCCCCTCGTCGACACCAGACGCACACCCGGCAGAGAAAGTCGGTGAACTTCTCGCCCTCTAGCTGAAAGTTTCCTGTTGAAATTTCGCTGGGCTTCGCCGGCGTGTGGTCCAGCTCAGTGCCGTTCTTCAGCTTCGACCGAGCGGCGTTGGCAGCCGCCTCTGGATCGTTGAAGAATAGCTCGCCCCCGTAGTTCGGATCGTTAGCAATTGGGTAGCCGAGAAATTGGCAATGGAGCCTGATTTGGTGCGTTCTCCCTGTGATTGGTTTGCAGAGAACGAGGGATGTGTCGTCAGACTCATTGTACTGCGCCAAGCGAAGCGAGATTGTGCGCATTTTCAACGAAACAAGAGTGCAGCGAGCGAGCAAAAAATAGTTGAGTAGGTTAGTTCAGTAGTGGATGCTGTGAGCGAAGCGAGCCAGCAACACCTACACTAGTTGCGACTAGTCGCTTCGTTTGCTGCTCGCTTCGTTTGCTGTTCGCTGCGCTCGCTGGCTCGTCTTCATCAAGGCTTGCGAGTGAAGCGAGCCAGCAACACCTACACTAGTGTTGCGACTAGTCGCTTCGTTTGCTGCTCGCTTCGTTTGCTGTTTGTTTGCTGCGCTTGCTTGCTCGTCTTCATCAAGGCTTGCGAGTGAAGCGAGCCAGCAACACCTACACTAGTGTTGCGACTAGTCGCTTCGTTTGCTGCTCGCTTCGTTTGCTACTCGCTTCATTTGCTTCTCGCTTCGTTTGCTGTTTGTTCGCTGCGCTCGCTTGCTCGTCTTCATCAAGGCTTGCGAGTGAAGCGAGCCAGCAACACCTACACTAGTGTTGCGACTAGTCGCTTCGTTTGCTGCTCGCTTCGTTTGCTACTCGCTTCATTTGCTTCTCGCTTCGTTTGCTGTTTGTTCGCTGCGCTCGCTTGCTCGTCTTCATCAAGGCTCGCTCGCTTCGCTCGCTCACCTGTAGAAAGAGGAACTTTGTTTGGGAGGGTTTGGCATCTGCAGGTGTCGATGTCGATGTCGATTTCGATGTTGATGCTGGGGGGCCTGTTTTGTAGATGCCACGTTGGTGGGAAACAACTGTAATTGGCGATGCCAAGTTCAGCCATTTTGTTGTTGAGGGGGAGGAAATCGCAGCTTCCGCAATCTCCTTGTAGGTTTTCGTAGTGTTGTGGTTGTCATTGTGGACATCGTCGTGGTCATACCACCAACCGCAGGCGTTCGAACCATCCTTCGCGAACTGGCCATTCACAACTGCATTGTCATTGTCATTGTCGTTAACTTCTAGCTTCAAACTGCGCATGGTTGTGGCCAAATTAATCTCCCCGAAATTTCCTTTGACCCGGGCTAGGTAGTACTTTTGCGCCTGTCGGTCCATTATTGCCTTGCTCAGCTCGCTAGCTGCTTCCTGCGTAAAAGCAAATATCGTGACGCCGCTGGTCAACCGGTCGAGACGGTGCACGATGAATATTTTGGCGTCGTGCCCGAGCTGCTCCAAAAGTGTGTGATACAACGAATTGAAGTGGTAGGAGCCTGAAGTGTGGATTGGTATTGTGCAAGGCTTGTCAACCGCCAGGATGGAGGGAGTGCAGGTGATTATTTGTATTATGGGTGTGGACGAGGGGGACTGATTCGTAAGGTTCATTTGGTGGACTCGCACGGGTGGCTCGTGGCGGTGCACCGTGTGCGTGATGATGTCGTGAAGCTTAATAACGTACGAAAGGGGAACCTTCCGGGCATTGACCAGAATTCGACCGTCGGAAATTGAGTCCTGGTAGTAAACAGCCGGGTAAGCACCGAACTCGGTGGTGAAGACCTCCACAAGGGCGCGGTTTTGCCACCGGCCTTTTGCGTTAGAGGTGAACGTGTAAGGGTAAGGGGGGATCACCCTTATGGGAGTAGAGTTGATAGTCATGTAGGAGATGGAAGGAGGGTGGAAGACATCAAGAAAGAGGGGGGGGATAGGATTATTAGGGTTGGAATGAGAGGAGGAAGATGTTTTTAGTGCGAGAATGGATGATTTGTTTAATGAAGTTTGGTCATTCTTGGGGGATTGACCTTTTTTTGTGAAGGATCGTGATTGGGTAAAGGTTGATGTGACGACTGTGACTTTGGTGTACGGGAATGCTGGTTCTCTAGGGCGTTTCATTGGGTAAGTTGGGAGCGTGAAAGAATCTGTTGATGCCCAAATATTTTAGGTGTTTACGTGGTGTTCGAATGGTGAACGAGTTAGAAATTTATTTTGTGAGAAGGTATTTTATACCAGTGCACAAGCTAGCTTCAAAATCCCACCCCACTCTATCTTAAAACCACCACCAAACCATGATGCCCGAAAACTTCACCATGAATGTGAACTTCTACTCAACGATCTTTCTCCTTCTCGTTTTTCATCCTCTTCTCTCCTTTGCTCTGAAACCCTACATTACGTGGAAAGCCAACCGTTTAATTAGTGAAAGTAACACCGTAGAAATACAATTTCCCAACACCACAACCAAAACCAAAACCACCACCAAAACCAAAATCAACCTCTCATTTGTGATTCCTGCATACAATGAGCAATCTCGTCTCCCAAACATGCTCCAGTCAACACTTGCCTACACCCAATCAAACCCGCAACTCACATACGAATTTTGTGTCGTCAGTGACGGCTCCACCGACGATACCGAGGCAGTCGTGACCAAATTCTACAAAGAAAACAACATCCTCAACGGCCGGCTCATCAGGCTGGTTAAAAACCGTGGGAAGGGGGCAGCTATTAAAACCGGAATGCTCCAGGCCAAGGGCGCAAACCGCCTGATGGTCGACGCAGACGGCGCCACGGACATTTCTTGCTTGAAGAACATGTTCTTTGCCATCGAAACGGGCAAGAACGACATTGCGATTGGCTCTCGGGCCCACATGGCCGAGGAGTCAACAGCCAAGCGAAGCCCGATGCGAACGTTGCTAATGCGCGGTTTCCACTTTTTCGTCAACATTTTGAGAATACGGGGGGGGGTCAATGCAACGATCAAGGACACCCAGTGCGGCTTCAAACTTTTCACGGCTTCTGCAGCAACTGCAATTTTCTCTCATTTGCATCTGGAGAGGTGGGCTTTTGACCTCGAGGTCATTGCCATTGCCAACATAAAGGGGTTGAAGATGCAGGAAATTCAGGTCGTGTGGGAGGAAATCGACGGTTCCAAGTTAGACACAGGCCGGTTCAGTTTGCTAATCAATGCTGTTACGATGCTACGTGACATGGCGTGCTTGAAGATTTGTTATGTTTTGCATCTTTGGAACTGTTCCGATATATAATTCTGTATTGATAAAAAGTCAATTCCAATTTAAATCCTACTTTCTCCTTTCTCCTCTCCTTTTGTTTATATTTTGTTCATCGCCTCGAACTGTTAATCAACGAGAAGAACTCTGCTCGTGTTTTACTGTCAGACTGAAAGCAACCCAACACCGAGCTCGTGATTGTGCAACTGCCCACCTTCTGCACGCCCCTCATCACCATACAAAAATGGTTGCACTCCACCACAACCGCCACCCCCAGTGGGTCTATGGCCTCCTTGATTGCATTCGCCACCTCTCTGGTAAGACGCTCCTGCACCTGCAGCCTCCTCGCAAACACTTCCGCAATCCTGGCAATCTTGCTCAATCCAATTATCTTCCCTCGGGGAATGTACCCAACGTGAATTTTACCCGTGAACGGCAGCATGTGGTGCTCGCACATTGACTGAATGTCAATGTCCCTAACAACAACCATCTCGCTGTGGTGCTCCTCAAAAATTGCATCGTTCGTTACCGCTTGAACCGACTGCGCGTAGCCTTTAGTGCAGAAGAGGAGAGCTTCAGCCCATCGCGACGGAGTCTTCATCAGCCCCTCCCTCGTTGGATCTTCGCCAATGCAAGTGAGAATTGTTTTGCAAGCAGAAGTCATCTGTCGTAGTTTTTCATCGTGGGATATTGTAGCCAGGACGGTAGGTTCAGGAGCTGGGGAGGAGTTGTTGGTTATAGGGACGCAGAAAGATGATGGTTTGTCAGCATCGGCTGTCGAAGAAGTCGTTGAGTCCAAGATTTTGTCATCTTCTGATATTTTGTTTTTCTTCGTTGTTGTTTGTTCTCGTGGTGGAGACACAGATGAAGGCAATTCGCGCTTCAGTGATGTCGACATGTTGAAAGGAAGGGAATAATACTTGGCACACCTTATAAAACGTGACTGTGATGTTGTGAGGCGAGATCAAAGGCGAAAATTTTTATAAATCAAGTTTTCAATACTTTTCTCCATTTGTGCCTCCTCCCCACCCCCCACGCCATGCTCTCTGCCCAATTCCGTCGTAGTATTGCCAGCGGGGTGGCGAAGAACTCCCGAAATTTCCACTCAACCACAAACCTTGCTAAAATGATCCCAATCAGGGAGGCTATCAACATGGCCATAGATCATGAAATGGCCGCTGACCCTGCTGTGTTCTGTCTGGGCGAGGAGGTTGCCCAGTACCAGGGAGCCTACAAGGTGACAAAGGGACTGCATGCAAAGTATGGCGATAAACGTGTGATTGACACTCCCATTACTGAAATGGGTTTCACAGGGCTTGCCATTGGTGCGGCCTACAAGAACCTCAAGCCCATTGTTGAGTTCATGACGTTTAACTTTTCTATGCAGGCCATTGACCAGGTCGTAAACTCTGCTGCCAAGGTAAGAGCTCACATTTGTTTCCTTACTTTTACTTTTACAGCTAACTAATCAGTCTAAAACAATCAATCGCGCAGCAATACTACATGAGTGCTGGAGATGTTGCTGTGCCAATTGTGTTCCGTGGTCCAAACGGTGCGGCTTCCGGGGTCGCTGCGCAGCACTCGCAGTGCTTCGCTGCTTGGTATGCTAGCTGTCCAGGACTCAAGGTCGTTACTCCCTACTCGGCGGAGGACCATTACGGTTTGATGAGGGCGGCGATCAAGGACCCCAACCCGGTGGTGATTTTGGAGAACGAGCTGTTGTACGGCGTGGAGTTTGACTTGCCTGAGAAGTGCTGGGACGAGAACAACGATTTTGAGGTGAGCGAGCGAAGCGAGCGAGCTTTGAGGAAGACGAGAATACGAGCCACTACTAAACTAACGTTATTCCACTCAATTGCATTCGTTTTGCTCACTCGTCTCCCCCCTGCTCCAATAAAAAATGCACCTCGCTTCGCTCGGTGCAGGTGAAAATCGGAAAGGCCAAGGTGGAGCTGGAGGGAAGCGACGTCACCATCGTGACGTTCTCCAAGTGCGTTGGCATGGCCTTGGAGGCGGCGGAGGTGGCGAAGGAGAAGGGAATTTCGGTGGAGGTGATCAATTTGAGGACCATCAGACCGCTCGACAGGGACACGGTGCTGAACAGCATCAAGAAAACTAACAGGCTCATGACTTTGGAGGAGGGATGGCCGCAGCACGGTGTGGGAGCCGAGATCGGGGCCATGGTCATGGAGGACGAGGCGTTCGACTACTTGGACGCCCCCTTGGTTCGGTTGACTGGAGCAGATGTGCCGATGCCTTATGCAATCGACCTTGAGAAGGCGGCGTTGCCGCAAATTAGCAACATTGTCAACGCAATTGAGAACATTACTTTCCGAGGGAAGAAGGAAGCGGCCTAGACGGCCCAGAGAATGAATTAATTGTTTTATAAGGAGGAACAAAAGGACGAGGTTTCATTATCTATTATAACTCTTTATCTGCAGCTGCCGCGTGAGCAGCCTCCGCAACGTTCACGAACCAGCCGTCGGCACCGTAAAAGGCGCTAGATGTGACGAAGGTCTGGAAGGTAAAGAGAAAGCCACTGGCTAGTAGTGACACGTAGGACTGGATGACCTCCATCGAAGCCCGCACCCCCATGATTTTATGCGGCTGGCTCACTTGCTCCCTGGTTTCGACTAGATCGTCGACAGCAGACAAGAAATGTATCGCTTGCAAATTCAGCTGCGCCGAGCGAAGCGAGGCGCATTTTCAACGAAGCACGAGAGCAGCGAGCGAGCAAAAATAGTTGAGTGGGTTAGTTCAGTAGTGACAATTTCGCACGGGCGAGCGGCGAGCGAAGCGAACTAGTCACAACTAGTGCATGGTGTTGATGTGGATGTTGATGTTGCTGGCGAGCTAGTCACAACTAGTGGTTATAGTGTTTTGTCGCTTCACACTCTTATGTCACAAGGCTCGCTCGCTTCGCTCGCTCACCTCCTTCCCCGTACTTTCGGAGATCAAATGGACCTTGGCAGCCCTTATGATTTCGCGGTGTTCGGTTACCAGCTCGTTCAGCTTGGAGACGCTCAACGAGGTCTGAACAACGCCGTAGCATCTCACACCCAAAATGAACATCAGGAGGATAATGTCTGTTGCGAAGTGTTTCACCCCACCAACTATTAACAGGCAGAGAATCGCCAACAGCAAGACTGTGGAGAGTAGTGAGATTGTCAGGTAGGCTTCACCACGCTTCATAAATGACTGTCCATACACCCGGATAACATTCCTGCACATCACCCAGCTATTCACGTTGTTGACGTTTCCCGGGTTGAGATAGACGAACGTGTCTAAAAATGGGATAGAGCAAGCGAAACGAGTGGGGAGAGTGAGCCAAACGTGACGCGCTGGGCATGGAGTGTTTTGGCGCTTCGCTCGCTCACCATCATCAACCCCAACCGTTGTTTTGTCCTGAACCAACTCACTGACCCTCACTCCTGGGTGAACCATCAACCTGCCTAAAATTCCATAAGCTCGCTCTCGGCGCTTATTGTCCTGAATCACCACTCTGGCCCAAAACCAGGGGGGTAAAACCCTCACGACAAAAATCAACGATATGTAAACTCCGGCAATGTTGCTCAAAGAACCGCTCCCAATCGGAGCCTGATCTAGCACAGCGCGGCAAATCACCGGTAATACTGCCACGATTAAGCTTCCAATCACAACCCTCATTCCAATCACAGGTACAGGCTGATGAAAGGAGGTGAACACTATTCCTAGCATTAACGTTTTCGCTTCGAGCGTCGTAGCAGATTCGCTCTCGCTATTCACGTGCGTTCCAGGGTTGAAGTGACTGAACCCTCCTCCTTCTCCGACGTGGGCATGGTGGACAGATGTTGCCTGCTCCTTCAGAACCGCGCACGCGCGTGAGTTCAAATTGGTAAACTACACCGAGCGAAGAAAGTTGCACACGAATTGGGTGGGTTAGCTTAGTAGTGGATGTGGGTGGCTGTAGCCATTTCGCGCACTTCCATCGCGAGTATACTCGTCTTCATCATGGCTCACTCGCTCACCTCGTATTTACTGATGTCGACGAGCGCATCTTTCTTTGCGTCCAGAAACAGCCCCTCCAAGAGGCCCTTGTACTTTTCGGGATTGGCCCAGCCCGCTAGCAGCATTCGTCTCTGAGTGTCGGCATTGGTCCACGGCGGATTGGCTTTGCACGTTACTCTCTTATAATCCTCAGGAGGATAGAGCGCGTATTTACAAGCAATGGATAGGTTGCCCTCGAGGACCAAGATGGCCGGGACCACGATGGTTTCAACATATGAGTAGCTCCCCCCTTCCAATCCCAAAAGCTTCACCGAAACCAAAAACCAAGGAATCGTGTTGAAGAAGAAAGCTAGAATGTATGGGGCTCCGGGGCTCGAGAGGTTTTTATTTCCGATAACAAGACGCATTTCTCGGTGTGCCAACTCGGCCCAGGCTTTCTTAACATCGCCCTTGCGAAGCAACAGCATCACAACGAAACTCAGTGGGAAGAAGTTAGAGGCTTCAAGAACTAGAGTTTCGAAGAATGCAGTGTAGTTGAAGGCGACATTCTTTTCTATGTGTCCAACATCATGATATGAGTTGTCCTCGGTCGGCTTCACTTTGGGCATGACCTTCACTTTGGGCAAGACGCTACACCTAAATGATGGCAAAATGCACTACAGCAAGCAATGGGAAATACGGAAATGTGAAATATTTAGCTGGCAAGCAACTATGCTATAGCATATGCGAAAGTTTCAACAGGTCACAACAAGTCACAACAAAGTGACAAAATAATTAGGGACAAAGTGAAACATGGCAAGACACCAAGAACAAGAACACCCCAGGAAATAGGAGCTATAAAAAACATGGGATGCTGTGTATCAACCTCCCAAATAAATCTCTCACCTCATAAGGTCCCTGACAATATTATTCTTCTAAGCTCGAGTTGCTCCCCCTCAACCGTAGAAGAGACCAAAAATATCATGAAGATGGCTTTTTGTGGAACAACGGAAAAGGCAGGCGAGGGGGCCTTGTCTTGGATTTTTGATGGAGGGGTAGGCAGTGTAGACGGCGATCCAAGCAAGCCTCTCGTTGCACCTCCAACCAAGGAGAGGGTGGACTTCATGAGATTCATGATTGACTTCGTGGCGACGAGATCTATAAACCATTATGCTATGTACGCGTTGAAGAAGGACGGAGACATCGTGGGTGGCGTATGCCTTCTCCCCCCCAATGACAAAGACTTACACAAACCTAACATGATAGAACAGATCGTGATTTCCATGAGGCACACCCCAATCCCCCCGGAAGCAGAACGAGGAGATTCTAAAATCCGATTGGTTGCCACAGAATCTGTACTCAATCTTCTCCATAAGAACAACGCCCACAAACCTCATTGGTACGTTGTCGCCTTCGCCGTGGACAGCACGAAGCAGGGAAAGGGGTACGGGAAAGAATTGATGGAGGCCGTGAACGCAATTGCCGATCACACCGGCCACGAATTGTACCTCGAAACATTCGGCCCTTCAAACATTCGCTTTTATGAGCGCAATGGCTACAAGGTGGCCGAGCAGATGAAAGTGAAAGATTTTGATGACATGCATGGAGGGGTGACAGCAATGGTAAGGGTGCCACTAGCGGGGGCTTCTCAGCATCCGAAAAAGGGAAAGCCGATGGTTTGAAAAATGGTAAAAAAAAAAGGTTTCATTTAGAGCGGCTCAAGTCTACATACAGCAACTAAACAGCCATACGAGATAAAAAGCTCGCTCCATCGTTGTCGTCGTTGTCGCTGTCACTGCTTTCTTCGCTGTCTTCCTCTTTTGCGTTGCTGTCATCAAACCACAAATTTGATTTTTCGCCGTAGAAGATGAAAAGTTCTTCTCCCGAACTAATGTTCTTGCCAGCAAGGAACGTTACAGTTGCCTGCTCTCTATCCAGCCTATAGTCAACATTGGGGGAGGTGGAAGAGTGGTTGAACATGGATCCATAACCAAGAGCAAGAAGCTTAGCTCCGTCCTTCAAGTTGAAAACGTACTCGCTGCGCCCGAGCGTTTTAATGAAGCAAGAGCAAAAACGAGCGAGTCAAAATAATCGAGTGGGTTGATCAGTAATGGATGTAGCCGTCTGTAACCAGTTCGTGGAATTCATCGCTAGAGTCTTCATCAAGGCTCGCTCGCTTCGCTTCGCTCGCTCACCTCAAAATTGTTTTCGAGCCATGATTGTTGTACTCGTCCTTGGGAATGAGCAGGGCGGGAGCAACGTGTATTACGTCCCCGAACTTGATCGGATTGGTGGCCCACATGGATCGCCCACTTCTGGGATTCGATCGAATCTCAAATTTTTGTTCGTTTGATATTAGATTGGAATTGGAATTGAGATTGAGACCAGAATCAAAAATGCTCCTCGCACTGAAATTCGTCTCCTCAAAGGAATCGACACCGTACACGCAATAAAGTATTGGCCGCCTCTGGCCCTCGGGCAAATTATTTTTCTCGCCTCGATGGATCGTCTTGTAATCATACATTATGACGTCGCCCACCGACGCCACCCCCTTCGTGAGGCTGCCAGGAGGAAACGAATCGACGACGTTGTTGGAGGTGAGGTCAGATTGGGGGTGGAGGTGGGTCCCGGTCCAGAACGAAGTGTAGCCAGTTTGTTCGGAAAGCTGCATCAGCGGCAGAAACACGCACATTGCGTTTTGCTCCATCATTGACTCCACTCCGTCTGCATGCCAGTGCTGAGACGTGCTGCTCTCACCGCCAACGCTCACAACCACGCCACACCTCACAAATTTCATTTCGTTATTTAGAATTCTCCCTCCAACGTTCAGCCAAGGTGCTGATTCGGTGGCAAAATCCAAGAAATCTCTCATGAAATCGTTATTAGAATTCAAACAGATGTCGTACCGGTTGTTGCCCCGCTCCATGATCTCGGCGAACTTTATTTTGGCCAATGGTTCTATTTTTTTAATTGTATCTGGAAGCCCGAGCGAAGCCGTCGAGTGGTCAGATAATTTTTCGCTAAGCACATCGCCTCTCCTTCGCTTCGCTCGCTCACCTACTGTTGCGAGCATTGTTGAAATGTATGAATTAATCTTCTTTTTGATTGGATTCATTATCGCCATGTGAACGGCATCTTCAATAATCACAACACCATACTTTTTATACGTCTCAAAAATGTCATCCTCCTCATCCACCTCCAAGGTGTTGGGCTGGCCGAGGAGTGGTATGTCGCATTCGTGGGTTATTGGATAAGTTTGCAATTCGAGCCCCAGCTGATTGAGGTTTTGCAGCAGCTTCAACATTATTTTATTATTGTGCTTTGTTGTGTTGAGCATCGAAACTGTTATTTCAGCAACAACCGTGAAGGTGATGGAATCAGTGTAGATTGCATTCATTGCATGCTCTTGCAAGATGGCGCGCTTTTGAGTTATCTTGTAAGTGTGCTCTTCAGCAATCCCTACCATTGTGGTTAATATGCTCTGGACATAGGAAAGCCCACCATCAGCCTTCACACTGAGGTATGTGAAGAGTAGCAATTTGGTAGACTCATCCGGATCAGCAAAGAGGTCGTTTTCAGAGTCGCTCATGGTCTAGGCTTTCCAAACTCTAATTTGTTTGTTCGCGTGTAAAAATTCTGAAGTAATTGATTACCTAGACTACGAGGCCCATGATATCGACATCATATCCCGTCTTATCTGCCATGATTGTAAGAATGGTATCCGGAAAAAAGCACACTACGGCTTGCAAGGATTGTAATGTAGCCCAAACCCCTGGAAGTTACTTTTGTGGCCAGTGTGGCTCCAAATATGACAGCTTTCCCCAAAAGAGGAAAAGATCTTCGTCATTGGAGACGACGGAGGAGAGTAGCAGCAGGGGTACGAATCCGTCACTGATGGAGGTTGTCTGCAGCATCACCGATTTCACGCTTCCTTCGCAATCTTGCCTCTCAAAGGTCGTCCACATCCCCAATCCTGACCTCATCACTGTTCAGTGTCTCCTCTCACATCTTCGTAAAGAACTTAGCCCAAGCTCAGAGGTCGATATTGAAATCAAACTCCCAGTGGTAGCGCGACCTCTGGCGCCAGAGGCCATAATTGGCAAGGATAAGTTTTGGCTTCCTGGCAATATATTTCCAAATGTCTCAAAGTTTAAGAAAAAGCACATTCCAGCTGCGAAGTTAGCGTTTGCTCCGTTCGCCAAATCTTGGTTTGACGAGGACGAACCTTTAAAAAACGTGGACGTCTTTTTGGACGAGAGTGGTGGTGTTGCAACAGTTTT
>Ga0302116_1001507_pt1 | contig 14113 bp, 10 predicted proteins | sample AG5_SCM_MG_FD_203124 | JGI IMG/M metagenome (GOLD analysis project Ga0302116, IMG submission 203124) | Marine microbial communities from Western Arctic Ocean, Canada - AG5_SCM | ecosystem: Environmental > Aquatic > Marine > Oceanic | place: Canada: Western Arctic Ocean | collected 2017-10-01 | reverse complement strand
CAGCCCGAGTTTCTTTTCCCGTTCCCGCAACCTCAGCGCCTGTGTTTTCCCGTCCGCGCCTATTCGCTCCAGCAAAACGCTCGCGTCTCTCACCGCGTCGCCCGGGTACAGATCCCGGACTAAAACGACAGTGCTTATTCCGTCGGCACGCGCACACGTCAAAGACGCGTGTTTTTGCACCGCCGCGCGCGTCGCGCTTGGCGAGCGCAGGTCGTACGTTTTCGTCGCCGTCTTTTGAAAATTTTCACCCCGAATTTTTACCCCGCCCTTCGCGTCGCCGACGTCGCTCCATTTTTCGTTTTTCACGACGCCAGGCCTCTCCTCGCCATCCCGATCCTCCTCCGCTTCTGACACCTCCGGTGACGGTTCGTCCATCCGGGTGAGGATGTCGTACGCGCCTAAGATTCCCCGTGGGACGGTCAGGCGCCGTCGCAGCGGCACCACAAACACGGGCGGTTCGTCCACAAGCTCGTTTCCGTTTTCGTCAAACGCGAAAACCGGGTACGGCTCCGGCGCGGCCGCCGCCGCTGCGAGCGTCGCCGCGCAAAGCGCGTTTTCGGTCATGCAGTTCACGTTCTGGCGCGTGGTGGGGGGTAGGTACAGAATCGCGGTTTGGTTGCGATGGGGGGGGTCACGAAGTGCGACTTCGTCGTCACTGGTCTTGGAATCGATCGTCACAATCTGCACGCCATCTGCGTTTGGGGCGGTCGACGCGCACGCCCTGCAGAACCACTTCCCAGTGATTTCAGTGTCGCTCGACAAACCCACGCACGCGAAGTGGAACCACTCCACTCTGCACGTTTCGCTCTCGCACGCGATCATCTCGCCGAAGGAAACGCGGTTGCACACGCAGAAGGTTTCCTCGTCGTTGTGTTGGTCAGGTGTCGAGTTTGGAGCACCCGCGAAGGCCAACGCGCCAGCCTGCATGGCCCTTACCAAGACGTGATCCCGCGAACCAGGGAACGCGTCGTCGTGTGTACCCTTGCGGAACGACTCGTCGCCACACGTGCCGGACAGAGTGACCGGACGAGTTACAGCACTTGGAAGCCTTTAATCGATGCGAATCTGTCGTCAACCATTTTTAGTCAACAAATGTGAAAAATTGACCAAAAGCGGCGTCGCGCCATCCGAAACCCACTCCAACCTTGCGTGCGCGGGTGGACCCAAGGTGGGTGGGTGTCACGTGCGGCGACACGAACGGCAGCGAGTGTACCCGCGTCCCGCGTGACAAGTGTCCCTGCCAGTTTTCGGAGACGGCGCTAGATTGGTCGGCGAATTCGTTCGTCTCGTCCCAGACGACCTTTGACTCGTAATCTCGTCCACGCGCGGTTCCCACCGATGGCGCTTCCCGGAGGCGGGTCCGTGCGCGTTTACGACCGCGGGTTGCTGGACGAGGTGTTGGGATCGCCGAAGGTAGGTGATATGTGACCGAACATGGTTGAAATACGATGGCCGGAATCGTGGGTGGCACGCGTCACCCATTGCCTATCCGCGAATGGACGATTCCAGCCAAAGCGGTACCCCCCCGGTTTCCGAAATTCTGTCACCACCCTCCCTGACGGCCCCTGACCCTGACTGACCCTGACCCTCCCCCACCCAAACTCGTCTCACAGCCCCCCAACCACCGCGCCGACTCCGCGCTGCCCCGGTCCTACGACGAAGACGCCGCGTTCGCGGTCGGGGACGAGGACCTTTCGGAGGAGGAGGAGGATCCCGGGTTCGCGGTGCGGGACGGCGACGAATTCGCGGTGCGGGACGACGATTATTCGGCCGGCGACGACGACGAGTTCGCGGTGCGAGACGATGATGATTTAGATGACGAATATTTAGACCGCGACGACGACGACTTGGCGGTCAGATACGACGACCCCGCTACCAAAGAACCGCTTTCCGACGGTCACGTGACCGTTTTCGGCGGCGAAGCCACCATGGCGGACGGCGGCGACGACATGTCGGGCGACGAATACACGCGGTCGCGGTCATCGGCGAGCGCGTCCACGGGGATCCACACGGATGCCGAGGACGACGACGGCGTGTCTTCGTCGTCGTCGTCCGACGACGAAAGCGAAAACGACAACTCCGACACCGTCTCCGTGGACCCGCGACTTACCGCCGGCGTGGGTTTGAGTAAACGCGAGCTTCTAAGGAAAAAGGTGGACGAGGAAAACAGGAAGCAGTACTTCGCCACGGAGGAGGTGAGGGAGGCGGTTTACCGGCGGAAAGCGGCGCACGCGGCGGTGGCGGCGGCGAAATTCGAAAACCTGATGCAAAACGTAGAGAAAGGCTTGGGCGACGACGGGGTGGTGGCGATGAGCGACGACTTGGTGTACGCCCGAGAGCTCGAGCTTTCCAAGAAACTGACACAGATCCACAAGGAGTGGGAGGAAACTATTTTCAACAAGCTGCAGTCGCAGATCAAAAAACACGTGGACGGGGTTGATTGCGAGACGCTTTCGTCGCGGTTAAGAGCGGACGCCACGGCGTACGAAAACGCGGTTACCCGGAAACAAGCGGTGAACAAAAACGCCGGGGTGTTTCTTGATTCGGTCATCGGGCACGACTACGACCCGTACGCGTCGCGGCGGAAACCGGGAAGCGGGCCGTTCACTGCGGTTGTGGACTCCCTACGAGACCCAAGCAAACGGGACATTTACAAGCCAATCAAGGAGCAGATCGCGGCTGGCAGAATCAAGGACGCGACCGTGGCGCTCGCCAAAGTCGTCCCGAGAGACACGCTCGCGATTAAGTTCTGGCACAACCTCGAGTACACGCCTTACGGGCGGTACACGGATAAGGACGGCGAGCAGTTGCCGGCTAGCGCGTCAATCAAGGGTTTCTTCCGGCAAGGCCAGGACATGTGGAACAAGCACAGCGCCGCGAACGTACGGGATGAGTACACGTACCCTGTTGGTGAGGAGGGAATCCGGGTGGCGAACGACGAGTACTTCGCCGCGCAAAGAGGCGGCGCGCGAACCAAACGGACGGAGTTCAACGCCGCGCCTGGGGACGTGGACGGAGGCCGGGACCCCACCGAGGTTATTTTCCAAACCGCGACGCACACGGCTGGTTTCCCGCTGAACAAAACGGGGGGCGATGCGTGGCTCACCACGAAAACAAAAGGTTTAGTGGAGAACGGCGCCGTGGACGCAAACAGGCCGGACTTGTTCGGCGTGATGCAGTTCCGCGGGCCGGACGATCCGCGCGGCCGGGGCGATAAAACCGACCTGAACCCCCGCGGCGACGCCTGGTACGCCATGAAAGGCCTGGCGTGTTTCGAACAACTCGCGGTTACCAAGAGCAACCGGAAGGGTTTGTACCAGGTGATGCAGGGGGGTGGGGTTTACGCGGATTCGGGAAACCCGGGTGGGCAAAACGTGGGGGACGCGTGGCTGGATACCAAGCTGAAAAACCCCGTCCTCGCGGTGGACGGACAGAAATGGGGAAGCCGGTACAGCGGCGACGCGCAGGGCGACCTTTACGGCCAGCTCGCGCACACGCACACGCTTTCGGAACACCCGACGAAACGGGAAGTGAACGATTTTGACCCGGTGTACGACCGCATGCAGCGTTTGAACACGGCGAGCGAAACGCTCGACGAAGCGCGGCACTCGCGGCGGCACGTGCAGCAATACGTGCCGCAGATTTGATGACACGCGGAGTGTTTATATATTTGTTAACAGCGCTTGCGTGCGCGCTTTACTTCGTTTTATCCGCCAGCAGCTTGGCTTCCAGTTTCTTGACCCGGCGTTTCTCCGCCGCGCACGTCGCGCAGAACCACTTGCCTTTTATTTTCGCGTCGCTGGACAAACCCACGCACGCGAAGTGGAACCACTCCACGACACAGGTTTCGTTTTCGCACGCGATCATCTCGCCGAAACTCACTCGCTTGCACACGCAGAACGTCTCGCCGTCGGGAACGGGGTTCGGGGCCGGGTTTGGAATACCTAAACTTTGAGTAGCGGCAGCGCCGGATCTTCCTCCGGCCGCTCCCGCGACTGCAACTGCGTTTCCATTTCCCGCTCCGCTGCCGGTACCCCCGTCCCCCGCCGCCAACGTCGGCGGCACCACCAGTCCTTTTCCAATCGCGATTTGCGCTTCTTTCTCCGCCAGGGCGTTGTCGAAAAGCCTTAAGTCTTTGTCGAGCCGCGCGATGTGCTGCTCCACCAAGTCGTACGCCTGCTGCGCCAAAGTCACTTTTTCGTCCGCGATGGCGAGGTTTTTTTTCAAATCTGTTTGCCCCGCATCGTCGCGATCGGCGAGCGTTTTGTCACCGCCATCACCACCCTTTCCCCGCTTCCCAGACCGTGTCTCCTCCAGCGCGCCGTCCACCACGCCCTCGATCTTCCTGGTTAACAAAACGGACTGCTCGTCAAGCGTGCGCAGACGCTTCAGGTACGACACAAGAGGCGCGGTGATGTTGTGCGTGTCCGCCAACGCCAGGGACACCACGCCTTGCGTTGTGGGATTCGCGGCTTTGGGCATCGTGGGTACCCGCCCGTGTGGTGACCACCCGAGCAACAGCCGGGACGCGCAAAGCAAGCGCGGCCAGGCCGTGGAACCGCGCGCCGGTCCGGGCCTCTCTTGAGGGACGCGCGCGTGGAGGTGGCGTTGGAATTGAGATTGTGGTGGTTTTCGCAACTTGTTGATTTTGTCAAAAATTCGCGACAACCGGTCAACTTTGATCGCACAGACGTTTGAACCGAGAGCGTGTTGAATCACGTCGTCGTAACTTTCACGGGCAGGACTACGCTTTCAACTTTTATGTACCGATTTTTCGACTCTCTTTTGCCTGCCGTCGCGTGTTTCACTTAAACATTCGCGGCGTCCCGGCTACCGGCACTCGGACGTGCGTGGAAAAATGGCCTCCATCACCTCCTCCCTGTCGCTCTCCGCGAAGGCCGCGGTGTCCGGCCGCAAGGTCACGCTCGGCGGCAAGCGAGGTGCGTTTCACGCTCGCAAGACGACGTCTTGCCCTTTTCCGGACCGCATCCCGGATTTCCCACACCGCCAAAACGCGCTTGTCGTGGAAACCCCACTTCTAGGGTCTTGGTGACGTGCCCGGATTGGGACGAGGACCGGGGCGATGGACGGGACACTGTCGTGAACGTGTCCCGCACCGTGTGTTGGGTAGTGCGGGGAAACAAACGGTGCTGCGTACTGCGAAACCGCGCGGTCGCGGAACGAGACGGCGGCGTCCCGGCGGTCGCGGGGGCGACGTCATCGACGCAATGGCAATTCCGCGTTATCCAAAAATTCGCAACGCATTTCCGTGACCGCGTACACGCGTGTCGTAGTACACGGTACATGTCAACTCAAAAGCACAACAAACCACTAACCCTCCTTACCTTCGTCCCCGTCTGTCTCTTTCAAAAACAGTCGCGCACGCCGTGAAGCCCCGCCCCTGCTGCGTCCAGGCCCTCGCCGCCGATGTGGCGAAGGTTTCCTTCGCCGGGGTGAGCGCCGGGACGACGTCGCTCGATTTGAAAATCGCGTCACCCGACGTGGCGAAGGGCTTGGTGCACAAGTACGTGGTGATGGTCCGCCAGAACGCGCGTCGAGGCACCGCCTCAACGCTTACGAAGTCAGAAGTCCGCGGTGGTGGCCGGAAACCGTTCAAGCAGAAAGGCACGGGGAACGCCCGTGCCGGGTCCACGAGAACTCCTTTGAAACCGGGCGGTGGCGTTATTTTCGGCCCCAAACCCAAAGACTGGTCCATCAAGATGAACAAAAAGGAACGCCGGCTCGCGATGGCCACGGCGATTCAAAGCGCGGCTGGGGCTATTATCGTGGTGGACGGCGGGCTTTTGGCGACGTCCCCGAAAACCAAAGCAATGCGCGAGGCGCTCACCGCCATGGGCGTGGGCGAAAACGAAAAGCTCTACCTGATCACCAAAGACGCGCCCGAAAACGTTACCCTGGCCACGCGGAACATGGCCAAGGTGGTGCAAACGGACATCAAGCACCTCAACGTGTACGACGTCCTGAACGCGGACAAAATCGTGGTGGAGGAAAGCGCGATGGCGTACATCAACGACTTTTACGGCGTGGGGGGCGGGGCGTGGGCGTAAACACTAGACTATTTGAGGATTTGAACAGAGCGAGGGGGTTTTTTTGCGGCGAACGTTAGTAAGAGCGGCGCGCGGTTTGTAATCCACGCAAGAAACCTCGACACCAAAACATAACATGATGAAATCCACAATCTCTCCACACCAGGCGCGTACGCGCTATTACGTGACGCGAAACGCGCGCGCCGTTTTCTTTTTCATAAATACCGCGACAGGATGTACTCTCGTGCGGTAACGAGAGTACTAGAAGTGTGCCGTACCGAGAGTCTCTTGTTACTCTTGTCACTCGACAAGTAACTCTGGTTACCGCGGTTCCGTTTACCTGACACAAAACCCGGTAAACAGGTTTACCTCATCTTCTGCGCCACGGGAACCACTTGTTTGGCTTGCGCGACGAACGCGTCGGCGTCTTTGGGCTGCTGGCCGATGAAATACGGCGTGTGAAGCAGCGGATCGCCGCTGATTGGGCCGTAAAGCCCGCAGCAGTTGCAACAGAAGTTGACTTTGTTGGGAATGCAGCAGCAAAACGTCTCAAACGGGACGTACGTGACGTAATCGGGGCCGTACCAGTACGAAGTGCACCAGCAGTTCTCCGGGTCGTTCTTGCACTGCATGCACAGGCACATGAAGTCCCGACTCTTTTTCTCGATGGACGGGTAAAAGGAGCAGCACCCGCAGCAGGCTTTTTTCTTCATGAAATTGCCTCGGTCGAAGTATCGCACCGTGGCCCAGTCCTGGGTCTGCGGGAAGCACGAATCAAGAGCCGCGCACGCGCACTTGTTCACGTCGTTGCTTTCAATAGCGCCTTCCCTGAGGTAGAGGTACGAGCGTTCCATGTCTTTTTCAATGCAAAACACGCACATCGCGAGATTGGCGCACTTCGTGGGAACCCTGGGCTCGGCGTTGTACCAGATCTTGATGTGCGAAGGGTCGGACAAGCGCGTGGCGCCTGACTGATGGCTTTCACGGTCGGAGATTTGCTGCAGGTTCATGACCTGCTTGTCGGGGGACATCTCGGCCATTGCGAATGGGGGATAGGTTTTTTTTGACCTGCTTTGGGGAGAGGGGCGGGCAAAGTGGGGGTGACGGAAAAGAACACGCGGAGGGTCAGACATGGAAGGCGACGACACCGGGCGTGGAGAACGCGAACGGAAAACCCGCGCCTTTCACGAACAAGGACGTTTCCTAGAGGCTCGGCGGATAAACCCCGAGCTGCGAGGAAACACGCGAACGCGCTTCACGAAGCGAATGGAGGGTGCTTGCGAATGAGGAAAGAATGCAAAATCGAGAATGGCGGCGACCAAGAACAAGCACGAACGACGGGAAACGCGCGCGCGATCGCGACGGAACGTGGTCGCGTGAACAACATACGCGTGTGTGTGTCACGAGCGAAGCCGCGCGGTTGGGGAGGCGGGAAGGCGCGTACCTAGGGTGCGCGTTGAACTATGAATTGGATTCAAAGGATTCGCAAGCTGAAGGTTCGAAAAATTGTTCTCGGGAAAAAAGTGCCTGTGGAAAAGTCGTCGATGTCCCCTCCGCGGACCAAGCGCTTCGACACGCGCTCAACCGTGTTTCCCGAGCCGGATACCACTCGAGAGCTCTACTTGGCAGCGCGCAACAAGCCCCGGGAAAGCATCCCCCGTGGCGTGAAGCTCGCGGGTCAACACCCGATGCCGGTGTCGTTCGGCCCGTTTTGGAACACAGTCAGCGACGCGTTCAACAGATTTTACGTCTTTAAAAAATCTCTTTTCGAACCCCGTCGCCCGTTTTGACACACCAGGGTTGGCACACGAATGTCCCAACCGTCTCTCTGATCGCGGCGCGCGGGCGGCGCGCGGGTGTGTTTTCTGGTGCGCGCGTCGGTGAGACGTGAGTTCGTGCTTCGCATCGAGGCCGGCCACATTCGATGGACAAATCGAATGAGAAAACCACGAGGGCGGAGTCTTCCAGAGCCGCGGAGGAAGATCTGCTCGGCGCGGGGGAGTCGGTTTCCGAAAGAGTCGGAAACGTGTTCACCGGGTACACGTGCGGAACCATGACGGTGCGTCGACTCGCGATTTCGTCCTCACCCTAAACCCTAAACCCCGTGCGACGCGCCGTGTGGTTCGCGATAAGACCGGGGGGGGTGTGCGGTCGCACACCGGGCACCCACGTCCCCCACGAGAAAATCAATGTAGGCACCTTTCGGTTCAAACTCCAGATCTTATTGCGCCAGATACCAGATACCACCCGTAAGGGTTAACTCGTACCACTCTAAACCTTTAAAGTATACTACTCTAAACCTCCAACCCTGACCTTACCCCTACCCCTACCACCCCACAAAAAACCAACCCGTGCAGCGCGGGGTCGAGCACCCCGGAGACATCGCGGAAGCCGCGAGCCTTTCCTCCATCCAACTTCCCCCGAACGACTACCCGCTGCACGAAACGATTTCCGACTCAATAATCGCTTCGGGCAAGCTTTCGAAGCTGCAACTGGAAGGCGTGGCGTACGCGTGTCAGGCGCACCTCACCAAGTTACCGGGCGGTGACCGGAGCGGGTTTATGATCGGCGACGGGGCGGGGGTTGGTAAGGGGCGGCAAATCGCGGGCATCGTGGTGGACAACTTCGCGCGAGGGCGAAAGCGGCACATCTGGATTTCCTCGTCGCACGACCTGCGACGAGACGCGGAACGGGATTTGCGTGATTTGGGGTGTTACGTCAAAGTCATCGACGGCGTCAAGGAGCTCGATAAGGAAACCAAGGCGCTCGGTTTGTCAAAAACCTGCGCGGAGGGCGTGTTGTTCCTGACGTACAGCACGCTCGTGAGCAAAGGAGGCGGCGAGGGGAAGAAAAACAGCGTCACTACTGGAAAATCAAAAAGCAGACTGGAACAAGCCATCGAGTGGTTCGTGGGGGATACCGAGACGCCACTCAACCAAAAAGAACAAACCGCGGACGGGTGTTTGATTTTCGACGAGTGTCACAAAGCGAAGGTACGTCGCCGCGTTTCCCAAATCCCGCCTCCACGTTTGCCGATTGTCCGCCCGTGATTACTCACGTAACATGGCCCGAAAGACTGACACTTTGTTTTACCTATCGTAAGAACCACAGCGAAGCTTTAAAAAGCGGCTCGAAAGTCGCGGCGTGCGTGATCGAGTTGCAAAAACGGTTGGTCAACGCACGCGTGGTGTACTGCAGCGCCACCGGGGTTTCCGAAATCGGGAACATGGCGTACATGGCGCGGCTCGGGTTTTGGGGCGCGGGTACGTATTTGCGTTCCCAAATCCAGACACACTGTGGAGGCCCGATTACGGGTGACTGTTTGCGCATACACAGCACGAAGGACTGACACTTTTCGCTTACAATCGCAGGGACTCCGTTTCCGGATTCGCAAAAGTTCATCGACGCGATGAAACACCGCGGGGTGGGGTTTCTTGAGGTACGTGTTGCGCGTTTCCCAAATCCGTCAACACACTGTCTGCCCACACAAGACTGACACTCTCTGTTGTTTATCTCAGATGCTCGCGATGGAGATGAAGAGTAGCGGGAAGTACGTCAGCCGGGGTTTGAGTTTCAAAGCCGCGGAGTTCCGCACCGTGGAGACAAAGTTGAACGCGAATCAAACTGCGTCGTACGACGCCGCCGCGGACTTCATGGACAAACTGAAAGCGTGTTTAATGCAGGCGCTCACAGAAACCAGGCAAAACGGAGGCCAGGTATGGAAAGCGTACTGGAGCATGCACCAGCGGTTGTTCAAGCTTCTTTGCGTCAGCGCGAAGGTTCCGGAGGTTGTTGCTCTTTCACAAGCCGCGCTAGCCAACGGCGAGTGCGTGGTGATTGGCATGCAGACCACCGGCGAGAGCGCGGAGGCGTGGGAAACGCAGGGTGCGGAAAAGGGAGTCGACGGCGGCGGGTTATTTAACCCCAACTACGGCGTGAAGAAAGGCACGGCGCAACAGTTCATCAGCACCACGCGCGCGATGTTACGCTTCTTCGTGGAGAATCACTTCCCCACGCACGTCGCGGACGTCGCCGCACCGGGCGCGCGGAACTCGGGAGTAACTCAGCCCGGCGACGGCGACGGAGACGGGTACTTCGACGAGCAGGGGGTGTGGGTTGCGCTTGACGCGGGAGGCGGCAACGGGAGTTTTGCGGGTACCCTGAACTCAAACCCTAAAGATTCAACTCTTCGCCCGCACCCCACGTGTGTGCAGGCTAAAGAGATCTTACTAGAGATGCTCGAGTCCCTGGACTTACCCCCCAACCCGCTGGATGAGCTGATTGATTTGCTCGGGGGTCCCTCCGCGGTGGCGGAGATGACGGGCCGAAGCAAACGCGTCGTGCGGCGAAACGGAGTGTTGCTTCGGGAAAACAGGAGCGACTTGCTCACGTCAAAGACAGCCGACGCGTTTGCGGATTCCGTGGACGGCGTCAACGTCAGCGAGAAGATCAGCTTTCAGAAAGGACAAAAGAAAGTCGCGGTGATCAGCGACGCGGCGAGCACCGGGATTTCCCTCCACGCGCGTTTGGGCGAGGCGAACACGTCAAGGCGCGTACACGTCACCATCGAGCTGCCTTGGTCAGCGGACAAGGCGATACAACAATTAGGACGAACGCACCGGTCGAACCAAAGTAGCGGGCCATCTTATGTCATGGTGAGCACTAATTTGGGCGGCGAGAAACGGTTCGCCGCGGCGGTGGCGCGGCGACTGCAAAGCCTCGGCGCGCTGACCAGGGGCGACCGCAGGGCGGCGACTGGCATCGACCTTTCCGAGGGAAACCTGGACTCGCCCCTGGGCCGGGGCGCGCTGAAGAAGATGTACGACGCCTTGGCGCTACGGGGCGCCGGGCGATTAGATTCGGGAGGGACGGGGCTCGCGAACGACGTGCTCTTAGCAAACGTGCTGAGCCACTTACCCGCGAAGAAGTCCGGCGAAGACGCCGACGAAACGGCGGATCCATCTTCTCCCGACGCTTCCGTGTACTTACACGAGGAACAAACCACCCCCGGCGCCGGGGTCGCGAAGCTTCACGACGAGCTCCGGGAAGCCGTGGTGAAAACCGGACTCCAGGTCGGTTTGAGCCCCGTGGGGTTGAGTTCCGAATCACAGGTTTTGTGGAGCGCGACGGGCGCGGGCGCTAAGGACGTGGGCGACGTGCGTCGTTTTCTGAACCGAATTCTCGGTCTTCCCGTGCGCGCGCAAAACCTACTGTTCGGGTACTTCACCGAGACTCTCGACAAGGAAGTCTCGGTCGCGAAAGCGGACGGGAGGTACACGGAGGGCGTCGCCGATTTAAGCGGCTCGAACATCAGGATCGAGAGCACGGAGACGATTTTGAAAGACCCGTTTGGCAGCGGCGCGGAGTTGAAGAAAACGCTCGTGTCCATCGACCGCGGGGTTTCGTTTCAAGACTCGGTGGAGATGCTGCAGAAACACGAGGAGTCGACGTTGATTCATTCCAACGGGGATACCAAGGATACCACAAACCCTAACCCTGATAGTACCCTGAAGAGCCCTGAGAGTACCCAAAAGAACCCCAAAAAGAACGGCTCCGGTTTTTACCGCGCGAACCGCGACATGTACGGGCGGACGCAGGTGCTTTTGGCGTTTCTCAAGGTTGGGAAGAAAAACACGTTCACCGTGACGCGGCCGAACACCGGATCCTCGATCAACGACCTGGAACGGGATGACTTGGAGTCGAAGTACGTCCGTATTGTGGATGATAAAGTCCACACGGACGCGAAACGTTGGTGGGACGCTACGTACGCGATGACGGAAAACAACTGCATGCACGGCGATTCGTGTTCCACGAGAAACTGCGCAATCGGCACGCGGAACACGCGGTGCTGCATCGTGTCCGGCGCGGTGGTGCCGAGCTGGGGAATCTTGGAGAAGACACTGGAACGGCACGGCGAGCGATTTCCCAAAAGCGACCGGGGGATGCGAGCCGCGAGGGCGGTCGCGGAGGACGGCACCAAAGTCGTGGGGATACGGTACCCGGAGGAGTTGTTAGAGGAAGTTCGGGAGAAACTCATCAACGAGTGGGCGGTGCGGGACGACTTGCTCGCGGGCGTGGGGGCTGGCGGGGGGGGTGAGGACGACGGACGCGGGGTTGGGAACGACGAAACCATCACTTTAGATGGAGCGGGTACGATTACTTTAGATGGCGCATCCGATTCAACAGCGGAAGGGGCCAACGGCGCATCCAATTCAAAACAGGAAGACGCCAAAGGATGTATACAACAGTCTCCTCGTCGAAGCCGGTTCGAGGACGTCACGCCGGTTGATAAACGGTGCGCCGCAAGAGCGGCGACGGCGCCGAACACGATGCGCTCGTTTTTCACAACCAAAACGGCGACTGTCAAAACGGTTGGAGATTTCGTGAAGCGCGAAGGTGACGATTCGGGTGACCCTAAACTCGTAGGGGACACGAAGCGCCCGCGCACTTCCATTGATTTGACCGGGCCTCCCACGAAAAAGAAAACCAAAACCAAGACGAAATCTGAGGTAATAGTCCCTCCGGGTGTTGGCAAGTCTCAATCGTTTTTCACCGCTTCGGAAAAACAACCGTCGACGAAAAAAGAAAAACAACCGCCTTTAACGTTCGAAACGCGGCGACAAACCTGTCCCATCTGCGCACACGTGTTTCCGGCAACGTCGCTTAATTCCGATATCAACAAGCACGTGGATGTGTGTGTGGAGAACATGGGGTGATGTGTTTTTTAGCGCGTACGTTTCGAAGATACGATTTAGATTACTCGACCTTACTAGTCTAGTTGTTGACGCTCTCGTCCGCGCACTTAATGCCCGTGTCCGTGTCCGTGCTTCTCCTGCTTCTTCTCGCCGTGGCCGTGGCCGTGGTCCTCGGTGCACGCGGTTTTCCCGCCGTCGTGCGAGTGCCCGTGGTTCTCTTCTTTCTTCTCGCCGTGACCGTGCCCGTGCGCCTCTTCCTTCTTCTCGCCGTGGGCGTGGCCGTGGCCGTGGTCCTCGGTGCACGCCGTCTTGCCTCCGTCGTGCGAGTGCCCGTGATTCTCTTGCTTCTTCTCGCCGTGCCCGTGCCCGTGCGTCTCTTCCTGGCTGTGGTCCGCGATGCACACCACGCCTCCGTGCGAGTGCGCGTGCGGCGCCGCGTCCGTCGCGGGCACCGGGGCTTTCTCGAACAGAACCTGCGTCGCATCTGCGTCGGCATCCGAGATCTTGGCCACCAGCGTGTACTGGTTCACCACCATCCCCGCTGGTTTCTCCAGGCTGATCACAATCGCAGCGGCGCCGGACCCATGTCGGATGTCCACGGAGGACATGTTTCCGGGCGTGCCGTTGATGACAACGGCGGCGGCGAACGAGGTGGCGCCGATTGAGACGTGCGTGGTGCCTTTGGGGCACACGATTTCGTAGGACGTGACGGCGGCGTCGAAGGTGGGCACCAGCGTCGCGGCTGCTTTCTTGAACCCATCGGATGACTTGAAGTTCACCTCCCCGCCCTCCACCAGGGGGAGCTGCGCGTCCACGGAGAGGAAGTTGATAACAGCGGTCATGGTGGGCGGTGCGTGACGAAGTGCGCGCGATCGTTCAATCAGGCGACAGAAAAAGTTTACGGGCCGGCACGCGCTTTCGGTCAGACGCGGAGACAGTGTGACCGGATATTCGAGCGGCAGCATCAGTTCCAATCGCCATTGATCGGACTCGCGCCGACACCCCCAAAACCAAGATGCCTATCGACGTCTCCCCCACCGCCCTGGCGGAAATCCGCATGGGCGAAGGCCCCGCGGGCCGCACCCCCAAGACCGTGATGGAGGTACGTCGCGTCGTCTCGTCCCAACACCCTTCTTGGCGCAATTTTCTCCCGATCCTCGTCGGCAACCAAGATCCGCGAACCAACAATGAAGGTCCGGGGTCTGGTGCCCGGGCCGTACCGGTGACCGCATCTCTTGCGAGACGATGATGTGTCGTATCGTCCACGTGCGATACGTCTCGTTAAATGCTGTCCTCGCCCGCGCGCCTGATACTCCGCGATATCTCGCCACGCATCGGCAATGCGCGCGGGAAACGATCTCGCGGTCCATC
>Ga0302116_1001504_pt1 | contig 14124 bp, 18 predicted proteins | sample AG5_SCM_MG_FD_203124 | JGI IMG/M metagenome (GOLD analysis project Ga0302116, IMG submission 203124) | Marine microbial communities from Western Arctic Ocean, Canada - AG5_SCM | ecosystem: Environmental > Aquatic > Marine > Oceanic | place: Canada: Western Arctic Ocean | collected 2017-10-01 | reverse complement strand
TGACTTTTGCAAAACTTGTAGGCTACGTAACTACTAGTATACAACAAGCTTGCGTTGTCTAACTACGTAACTAGGTCTCCCTGTCTCCTCGTTTTTTTTTTTTTTTTTTTTTTGGTAAATCAATTGCTTTGCTTCTCCCATTCTATATAGTTCTCAAACGCCACCATTTTATCATCTATCCAATTGACCTCAAAAAGAGCTATCCGACAGTTCCGACACATGTCCACTGCCTCAATGACATCTGCAATTGCAGTGCCTCCTGGGTACCAGCTAATTTCCGAGGGCTCTGCCAACATGATCTACAACACCGACAAGGAGGTTTTCTACAACAAGGTTCAAGTGTTGAACCGGGATTTGTCGACAACAATGCTTCAGGTGATTGATTGAATGAAGCGCGAAAGCTTTGAGGAAGACGAGTTTCTCTTGATTAATCCCGCGAAATTGCAACAGACGTAATGGCTACATACTGCTGAACTAACCCACTCATTTCTTTTATCTCACTTTACTCGTTTACTCATTTTACTCTTGCTTCATTAAAAATACACACAATCTCGCTTCGCTCGCCAGACATTTACAGCCTTGAACGCGAAACGGATCCGCGAGAAAGAGGCCAAGAAGAAGGGTTGGAAGGAGGCTCTTGAGCGGGGCGAGAACCCCCAGAAAATCGACTTTGCCCCGTACATTGCTGAGGAGACGAAGGGGATTGATTACCACGACCTCGCCAGGAGCGACAAGGAGAACTATGGGATTCGAATTCTCGACGCCCTGGCCGCTTCCGGCCTGCGCTCGATTCGCTACGTGAAGGAGGTTCCTGGCGTCAAGCAAGTGATAGTGAATGATTTGGACCAGGTTGCTGTGGACCAGGCCCACGAGAACGTCAAGTTCAACAACGTGGACCCGGCCATTGTCTGTCCTCAGCAGGTGAGTTTTAGTTTCATTCCAAGCGACGAGAATATAACTAACACGACACACGCTCAGGGCGACGCCATTAGCTACATGTACAACTGCCGGAAGAGGGAGGACCAGTTCGATGTGATTGACTTGGATCCGTACGGGAGCGCTGTGCCGTTCATCGACAGCGCGATGCAGGCGGTGAAGGACGGAGGCATGCTCAACGTGACTTGCACCGACATGGCAGTGCTGAGCGGGAACCACCCGGAGGCGTGCTTCAGCAAATACAGGAGCATGCCCATGCCAAAGAGTCGCTATTTGCACGAGCTGGCCTTGCGAATTGTCCTCAACACACTGGAAACTAGCGCGAACAGGTACGGAAGAGTCTGCGTTCCTATGGCTTCGTTCGGAATAGATTTCTACGTGAGGCTCTTCGTCCGAGTGTTCGACTCGAAGGAGGCAGCCAAGGTGAGTGAGTGAGTGAGTGAGTGAGTGAGTGAGTGCATTGAGTGCATTGAGTGCATCAACTACACAAAATCAAAACTAAACACAAAAACAAAACAGCGTGCGTGCCTCAAAATCGGCTACGTTCACCAGTCCACCGGCTGCCCCTCCTTTCACACCATGCCCTCCGGCTACTTCACCGGCAAGAGCTATCAGGCCAAGCCAATCGACCACGGTGGAGTGTGCGAAGAGACCGGCAAGAAGTTCAAGGTGGGTGAGCGAAGCGAGCGAGCCTTCTTGATTACGAGAATGCGGGCGTGCTCTAACACCACCATGAAACAAAAGGTTGCTGGCCCGGTTTGGCTCGATCCAATACACGACTTTGACGCGGTTGACATGTGCTTGGACAGGGTCAACAACCCGCAAGCTGGCAGTGACGGAAAAACCTTTTATCCCCTGGGAACGAAAACCAGGCTGCACGGCTTGCTGACAAGCGTCAGCGAGGAGCTGAGCGACTGCCCGCTGTTCTACGACCTGACCGATCTGGCGTCGACGCTCCGGGTGACAGTGCCACCGACAATCCAGTTCAAGAGCGCGCTCATGAACGCCGGCTACAGGGTTAGCAGCCAGCACAAGGAGGTGAGCGAGCGAAGCGAGCGAGTTTTGTGGTAGAAAAGTGCGAAGCGACTAAGTGGGTCTAAAACTTTCTTCGTTGGAAATGCGCCTCGCCTCGCTTCGCTTCGCTCGGCGCAGCCAATGGCCGTGAAGACGGACGCGCCCAACGAGGTGGTGTGGGACGTGCTGAGGGCTTGGGAGAAGCTCCACCCGGTTGCGGATAAGAGGAAAATGAATAAAAGGGAACGGTTCGAGGACAACAAGGGCAAGGGGTTGCCAGGGAATTCGAAGATAAATGGGAAGGGGAAGGGGAAGGGGAAGAGAGAGGGAGAGGGAGAGGGAGAGGATGAAAAAGAGGAAACAGAGGATGAAAATAACAACAACAACAACAACAACAACAACAACAACAACAACAACAACAACAACAACAACAACAACAACAACAACATCAACAACAACAACAACATCACGGCAGGACAGGCAATCCTGGCAAAGGAGACCAAAACTAATGTGAGCTTTGTTGTGCCAGAGGACTCCGTTTTGAGGAACAGGGTCAAGGCGAGCAGGTACCCACCGAACCCGGAGGCCAACTGGGGGCCTCTGATGAAGGCAGGGGGGGAGAAGCGGAAGAAGGAGAAGGAGGAGAAGAAAGGACAGATGGAGGAGGAGGAATCTTTATCAAATAAGAAAGTTAAAACGATGACTTGATTATTTTTTTAGTTTCCATCTCGTGGGATTTATTTGGATTGGGAGATGAGTTGGGGAGAGGAAGGAGAGGATCTCGGAGGTGACGTTGTAGCCGCCTTCGTGCACGCAATGTCCGAGCCTCCTCATGACCTTCTCGAGGGTTGTGTTGTTTTCGTTTGGCTCCAAAAACGACACAAATTCCCACTTGTAGACGATGTGGAGAATTAGGTTTAGGATGGGGGTGAGGCACGTGATATGGTACTCTCGACAGGAGGTGATTCTAACACTCGTGTCATTGGCCGAAACAATAAAGTTGGAATCGGCCGTCATGGTGAGCTGTCTGGTGAAGGATTCCTGCTCAAACGTGTGCTTGAGCTCGAAAGTCTCAGCATCCCAGATCTTCATCCTTTTGTCGAAACCGGCACTCACAAGAACACGCCCGTTGGGGGAGTATGAGACGCTACTGACGAAAAAGGAGGTGTGAGCCTCGTCGATGCTCTTCACCAAGCTTCCATCGGCAGGGTTCCAAAATTTGATCGCAGCATCCCAACTTCCGGAGCAAAGGACTTCGCAGTCGGGAGAGAACGAGATGGAATTAACCTTGCTGGTGTGGCCCTCCAACGTGTGCGCCAAGGTGACATATACCCCCTCGGTGAAGTTGTAGATTTTGACGACCTTGTCACTTCCGGTTGCCAGCTGCTTGCCATCGGGGGAGAAGCAAACTGCTTCAATCGAACCCGAGTGGTAATTAAACACTTGCTCTAACGCCCAATCGGTAATTTGTTTAGACCAAATAATCTTAGACCAAACCATCACCTTCCCATCATCACTACCAGAAACAATGTGGGAGCCTGATGGAGAGACGGTGACGCATTTAACCTCACCTTCGTGCCCATCTAAGGTCTGGACCAACTGGAGAGAGGGACTGTATACTTTCAAGATGTCAGCCCCCCAATCACCTAAGCCACAGGCCACAAGTCCAAAGCCTCTCGGAAGATAACAAAGACCAAGGACATTTCCAGCAAATATGTGATCAACCCGATGGATTATGTTGCCAGTCTTGGCAGAGTACACGATTATTGTGCCTTTTCTGCTGCCTGAAGCCAGATGCATGCCGTCCCGAGACAAGGCCATACAAAGGATTTTTGGAAAGTTTCTAACACCAACCCCAAGGATCATGTCTTCTATCATGAGTTTTATTTCCGGCTGGGAAACTGTAGGACTTGAGATGGGATTGTAGGGGGGACTGGTATAACCTACTATACTATTTGTACCCAATTTCACACAAAATTTAAATGCGTTCCTTGGCTGCCCTTGTGGACAGCGCGGCTCTACGATTTCCCAACAGAATCGCCCTCATCTCACCATCGACTTTGATCTCCAAGATCACACATTCGGAGCTAGCCTCAAAGAGTACGAATGTGGCCCACTATTTGAGGCGTTATGGTTATAAGCAGGGGGATTTAATTGTATCAAACCTCTCAAACAACTCGAACAACCTCATGATGCAGATAGCTTGTTCGAGGCTCGGAGTGCACTACGGTTCTGTGAAAGAACTAAACGATTTAATGAAATTCAAGAATATAAGCGGCGCAGTCGATGATACCGGGGTAGACTTCCTGGCTACAGTTACTCTTCCGGTTCCAGCGATCGAATCAACGTTTATTTCAGAGCTGGTTAACAACGACGAGGGAGGGCCCGTGGAAAGCGTCGAGGAGGAGATTCACGCAATGTACAACTCCGCCACCCCCTACTCCAACTCTCAATTAATCGAGGACGGGGCAGATGCCGCGAAGAACTTAGAGATGACAGCGGACGACGTGGTGGCCGTCTCCATAAGCATGCACCATATGTTTGGAATTGGAAGCGCGATCTCATCAGCTCTTCACGTTGGTGCCTGCACCGCATTGCCTGACGACGGCGAGCATGCGTACGAGACAGTTGTGAAAAATGCGGCAACGCTTCTCTTTGCTGACACCCACACGTTGAAAGCAGATTCGTCTAAATTCGATTTGGCGTCGAGCCTTCGTGGTGGGTGTGTGAAGATTGGGAGCGGCTCAACATTCCTGCCTGAGACTTGTGAATTGAATGGCATTGTATTGAAGACGGTTGGGAAAATGTCCTAGATTGAAAAAAAAATGTCTGCATCTAGTTCGTCATAAAATTGTTTCATGTAGTTCGTTCATGTAGATCACCGTTTAAATTTCCAATTTTTCCACCGAGACCAACGCCTCAGCTTTCAACGCTTTGGCTGCGTTAATTCCCGACCCTGAAGGACTCAACGGCGCGTTCGCCCCCCCCACCTCCGCCACCACCTCCTCGTCCAAAGCCGCAACGCCGGGAAGAATCTTCCCCTCCAGCAGCTCCAAACTCGCTCCTCCTCCGGTACTAATGTGGCTCATTTCACCCGCTTTGCCGCTCAATTCTACCGCAGCAACGGAGTCTCCTCCTCCCACAATGGTGACCGCTCCGGACTTGGTGATCTCGCAAAGAACGTCCACGATAGCGAATGTGCCCTTGGCAAAGGCCTGCACCGAACCAAACGAAATTGAGTGGAATAATGTTAGTTCAGTAGTGGATGTAGCCATTATGTCGGTGGCCATTTCGCCGCTCGCTCACCTCCATCTCGAACACGCCCATGGGACCGTTCCAGATCACCGTTTTGCAGCTCCTCAATTCCTCAGCAATCTCAACGTTCGCGTCTGGGCCCTGGTCCAGTCCCATCCACCCGTCGGGGATGGCGTTGGACTTGACCACCTGGGTGTTTGCATCTGCGGCGAACTGCGTCGAGCGATGCGAGGCGCATTTTTAATGAAGGACGAGCGAAACGAGCGAAACGAGCGAGCCAAACGAATTGAGTGGGTTAACTCGAGTCTTCCTCAAAGCTAGCTCGCTTCACTCGCTCACCTTGTCCGCCACGATGACGTCGGAGGGAAGGATGATCTTCTTTCCGAGCTTCTCGGCCTTGGCGAGCACAGCCTTGGCAGTCTCAACGAATTCGTCCTCAACCAAGCTGCGCCGAGCGATAGCGAGGCGCATTTTTAATGAAGGACGAGCGAAACGAGTGAAACGAGTGAAACGAGCAAACGAATTGGGTGGGGTAAGCTTATAGTAGTGGATGTACATCTGCAGCTCGCTCGCTTCGTTCGCTCACCTCGAGCCAACTGCAAACCCTTGAGCCTTCAAAAAAGTGAAAACCATGCCCCCACCGATCACGACCTTGTCAGCCTGCGCCGAGCGAAGCGAGATTGTGCGCATTTTTAATGAAGGACGAGCGAAACAAACGGAGCGAGCCAAACGAATTGGGTGGGGTAGCTTAGTAGTGGATGTGGGTGGGTAAAGCCATTTCGGGCAATTCATAGTTGGAGACGGTTCAAGGGGGCATGTGGAGGTGGATGTGAAAAAAAAAAAATGCTCAAAAAAAGGCGAATCATTGAATCAATCAATTTTCGCGCACTTCATCGCGAGTATTCTCGTCCTCCTTAAAGGCTCGCTTCGCTCACCCGCTTCGCTCGCTCACCTTGTCCAGAAGAGACTCCAAAACGGTGATCTTGGAGGACACCTTCGATCCGCCAACAATCGCCGCCAGCGGGCGCTCGCCGTTGGTCACAGCTCCGTCCAAGTACTTCAACTCCTTGGCGAGCAAGAAGCCGGAGACCGCCGGGGAGAGGACCTTGGCGACACCTTCTGTGGAGGCGTGGGCACGGTGGGCAGTTCCAAACGCGTCGTTAACAAACATGTCGAAGGGGGCGGCTAGCTTCTTAACGAACTCGGGCTCGTTTTGGGTTTCTTCGGGGTGGAACCGGGTGTTCTCGAGGAGGGTCACGTCGCCGTCGGCCATGCCGTCGACGATGCTGGAAACTTCAGCGCCGATGCAGTCAGGAGCGAGCTTGCACTCCTTGCCAAGAAGCTCGGTGATTCGAGCTGCACACGGAGCAAGGGAGAACTTGTCCTTGTCCTCAGGCCCGTCTTTTGGCCGGCCAAGGTGGGAGCAGAGGGTGACCTTGGCTCCCTTCTCTACAAGGTAGTTGATGGTGGGCATCGAGGAGCGGATGCGGGTGTCATCAGTTATTGTCTTGCCATCCAGAGGGACGTTGAGATCACAACGGACGAGCACCTTCTTTCCCTGAAGGTCAGGGTCAGGGATTGAGTCGATGGTGGCTTTCATTAAAGGAAATATTTATTGGAAGTTTGGTGTGTATCGTTGCGTAAAGACAGTTTTTATTTGGGACCAAAATTGTGGAAATGGGACTCCAAGCAAAACCGTCACAGGGACACAGCAGGGACATAGGCCTTAAGTTACAACATGGGCAAATATAAAGGCAAATCCTCCTCCTCCTCCTCCTCCTCCTCATCCAATTCCTTCAAGCCCCTCTCGATCTGTGTTGCCTTACTGGCGGCCCTCTTCTACTACATCTCAACGAAATCCGCCCTAATCGACCGAATAGATCTCTCCGACTCCCTCGCCCTGAAGGAGTACTTCTTCGGCGAGGGGCACGGCGGGTCCTACGTGATCCTCTGCCGTCCCGACGAGGACGAGCGGCTGGGCAAGAAGCTCCCCCAGAGCTTTGCCGACGCTTCCAAAATCGTGGAGAGGAAGGACGCGACGTTCGCGACGGTTGACTGCGGGGAGCCCCTTCCTTCCGGCGCCAGTGTCACGGAGAGATTTGGTTTGAAGGTTGGCAAAGGCAAAGGCAAAGGCAAAGGCATAGGCAAAGGTTTGCCTTCGCCAATCGTTTTCGTTGCCGGCTCCAAGGTCTCCAAGCCCGTCCAGATCCCCCCCAAGTCGCTGAAAACTGGCTACTCCCTCGCCAAGGTCGCCCGGTCGATCCTAGCCGTAAAGGCCGCTAAAATCGAGTCGACGAACCAGCTTCGGGACCGGTGCTTGTCCAAGCCGTACTGCGGGCTGCTCCTGAAGGGCGCCAAGCTGACCCCGGGGGTGAAGGAGGCGTACAAGGGGCTCATTGACGAGCACCCGCTCGTGCAGTTCGCGAGCGTTGACAGCTCGCTACTGGAGATGAATTTGGAGAAGAAGATGAGCGAGTTCACCGCTGGGAAGCATAGGTTTCTTATGTTTAAGCGGGCTTATGGGGACGAGGATGAGGAGGGGGAGGAGGGGGGGGAGGATGAGTGGGAGGAGGAGGAGGGAGAGGGAGAGGGAGAGGGAGAGGGAGAAGGAGAAGCGGTGGAGAAAATTGAGAAAATTACGACCAGCGCAAAGAGCTACAAGAGCACGGATTTCACGTTTGAGGGGCTGAGCGCGTTCGTCGAGGGGGTTGTTAAGGGAGAGGTTGAGGGGAAGGTGTTGAAGGTAAGAAAAGGTGCTGGAATTGGGATTTTAAAAGTTGTGATTTGGGAGTTAAAAGCTTGGAGTTGAGAATTGGGATTTAGCCAAGAGGCGAGCAAGGCGAGCGAAGCTGAGGAACAAAAGTTAGATATATCAACCCCCCACCACCCACCACCCACCACCACTTACCACTCACCCACCCAATTCTTCCCTCTTTACAACAGGCCTTACCCAAAATCACAACCCGCACAAAGAAGTCCATCAACAAGGCCAAGAAACGCGCCCAGGAGAAGAACGCCGAGAAGCAGAACGCCGACATGACGGAGGAGGAAAAGAGCGAGGCTCGGAAGGCGGCCCACAAGGCTGAGCGCGAGAAGCACGTTCAACGCGCGAGCATGGAGAAGGAGGAGAGGCGGGGGAAGATGACTGAGGAGGAGCGGGTTGCTGAGGACCAAGAGCTGGAGCGGCAGAAGAGGAAGAGGCTGGATGATGCGATGAAGAGTAATGATATAGAGGACCTCGACGAGGATGAGGATTATGATGGGGAGGAGGACCAGCAGCAGCAGCAGGAGAATGATGGGAGTGAGGTTGGGGAGGATGATGACGAGGAGATTGATTTGGATTGATGTAAAATTAAATTATTTATAATCTACCACACACTCTAATATTTAACGCTTCTTCGTCTTGGCATCAATCAAGGCCTGGAGCTCCTCCTTACTCATTGAGCCACCAGCCACCTTGGCCGCGTCCTTCTTCCTAGCCTCGTGGTCCTCGTTAGCCTTCGCAACAATCTGCGCCGCCTCCTCCTTGTCAGTCTGGGAGGTGGGGGAGGATGGGGCCCAGGTTGAGGCACCGGCGTTCATTTCGTTCTAAAAGGGGGGTGAGAAAAGAGAAAAGGGTTTAGTTTTTTTTCGTTGGCGCCCTTTGAAATGTTCTGGGGCTTCAGGTTAAGTCACGAGACACATTTCATCTGAGCGCTTACCTAAGAAGGGGAGAGAATAAAAAAGAAACGACGTGGGAGGAAGGTGTAATAGTTGAAGAAACTTATTTCACCGCAGGCTGCAGAGCCGCTCCTCATCTCTCTTCACACCTCCAGGTAACAGCTTAAAAATTGCTTCGCAGTACACCTAGCGAAGAGCTTCAAGCACAAACTATTGTTTTAAAAATAACCACTTACACCTTAACGTAAAAAAATCATTGACATCCCATCCACATCACTATTAACTCCTCACCCTCACCCTCAAACCCCGCGCCCATTCACAAACCTTCTAACAGCCCATGAAGATGCTCAAATACGCTCTTGCCCTCTCTGTTGCCTCAACAGGTCTGGCGTTCCAGCCTCGATGTGAGTTTAATACCAAAAGCACAGAAAATCATATCATTAGCATGGCACTTGGGGTGTTTTGGACGATCCCTGAACAACTTTCTTTCACGAAAAGATGCGCTAGGTCGAACCCGCCGCCGCCGTGTCCAATTCCAATTCAATTTGAGTGTTCAATGACAGTGGTTCGCCTATTTTTGCCTTTATTTGAGTTTAACATGGCGTGCACATGACCCTGATCTTGACCCTGATCTTGACCCTTATCTTGACCCTGATCTTGACCCTTATCTTGACCCTGATCTGGACCGTCCCTGAACAACCCCCCTCGCACAAAAAGATGCGCTTGGCCGAACTCACCGCCGACTAACCCCACAAGCCAACCCCAACTACTCCATTCACAGCCTTCGCTCCTCGCACCCTGTCCACGGCTGTGTCCATGGCCAAGAAGTCGATCGAGTCCGTGGATGTGAAGGGAAAGAAGGTCCTTGTCCGTTGTGATCTCAACGTCCCTCTGGACGGCAAGACAATAACCGATGACACCCGCATCCGCTCCTCGATGCCCACCATCAACTACCTTGTAGAGAAGGGAGCCAAGGTCACCCTCTGCTCCCACCTTGGCCGGCCAAAAGACGGGCCTGAGGACAAGTTCTCCCTTGCGCCGTGCGCAGCCCGCATCACCGAGCTTCTTGGCAAGGAGTGCAAGGTGAGAGCGAAGTGAGCGAATCGAGCGAGCTTTGTGGAAGAAAAGAGCGATAGAATGAATTGCGATATTTAATTTTTACCAGACGAAAATGAAATGGCTGCGCTCGGCTTTCCGCTGCGCTCAGCTCTAAACCCACAACTCTAAACTCTAAACTCTAAACTAACATTCCGAATTGTAATTCACTTCACGTTTACACACACAGCTCGCTCCTGACTGCATCGGCGATGACGTTGCCAGCATCGTCAACGGCATGGCCGACGGCGACGTGACCCTCCTCGAGAACACCCGGTTCTACCCCGAGGAGACCAAGAACGAGCCTGGTTTCGTTAAGAAGCTAGCCGCCCCCTTCGACATGTTTGTTAACGACGCGTTTGGAACTGCCCACCGTGCCCACGCCTCCACCGAGGGCGTGACCAAGTACCTCTCCCCGGCTGTCTCCGGCTTCTTGCTCGCCAAGGAGTTGAAGTACTTGGACGGAGCTGTGACCAACGGCGAGCGCCCGCTCGCCGCGATTGTTGGCGGATCGAAGGTGTCCTCCAAGATCACCGTTTTGGAGAGTTTGCTGGACAAGGCCGACAAGGTCGTTATCGGCGGGGGAATGGTTTTCACTTTCTTGAAGGCCCAGGGACTTGGAGTTGGCTCAAGCTTGGTCGAGGACGACTTCGTTGAGACTGCCAAGGCCGTGCTCGCCAAGGCCGAGAAGCTCGGAAAGAAGATCATCCTTCCCTCCGACGTCATCGTGGCGGACAAGGTGAGCGAGCGAAGCGAGCTAGCTTTGAGGAAGACTCGAGTTAACCCACTCAATTCGTTTGGCTCGCTCGTTTCGCTCGTTTCGCTCGTCCTTCATTAAAAATGCGCCTCGCATCGCTCGACGCCAGTTCGCTGCTGATGCCAACACCCAGGTGGTCAAGTCCAACGCAATTCCCGACGGGTGGATGGGGCTCGACAACGGACCCGAGGCCAACAAGGAGATTGCCGACGAGTTGAGGAGCTGCAAAACTGTGATCTGGAACGGTCCCATGGGCGTGTTCGAGATGGAGGTGAGCTGACATAATGGGCTTCATCCACTACCTACCTACTACCTAACAAATTTTTGCTCTTGCTTGATTAAAAACTCTAAAATCTCGATGCAGGCCTTTGCCAAGGGCACATTCGCTATCGTCGACGTTTTGGAGGAAATCACCAAGTCCGGAGCGGTCACCATTGTGGGAGGAGGAGACTCCGTCGCAGCGGTGGAGATGAGTGGCAAGGCCGACAAGATGAGTCATATTAGTACTGGAGGAGGAGCGAGTTTGGAGCTGCTGGAGGGGAAGATTCTTCCCGGCGTTGCGGCTTTGGCCGACGAGTAAATGAGAGAGTATGTAGTGCGGAGTCGTAACGTAAATTGAACAAAGTTCCTATTCCTATTTTGTTTATTTTTATCCAAAACCAAACTTTACTCGTCGTTCTCATCGATCTTAGGAGCCAAGTAGTACTTAATGTGCCCAATGTTCTCAATGGGGTATTCAACCACCACCGGCACGTCGGGGGACATGGAGATGACAACGGTATTTCCAAGACTGGTGGCCTTGGTGAAGAAGTTAAGGTACCTGAGGGCAAAGGTGAGGTCGACGGGCTCGTCCATCTCGATGACAACCTCGTCATCCTCCTTGACATCGACGACTCCAGCAGTGGAGCGGACGAGAATATTTCCCGTGCCCAGGTCTCCGTTTACGGTGAACCTGATGCCCTCCTTGGTGACGCTGTAAGAATTTTGATTTTGGGTTAGCGGAGTCACAACTAGTATATGGTGTTACTGGCTCGCAGCATTTCGCTCGCCTTACCTAATCTGACAAGTATCTCCCAAAACTCCAAGGTCACGGATGATCCTCTGGAACTCTGCACTAGGCATGCGGATGGTCGTCTTGTACTCCATGTCGGGAATGCCCAAATGGTCCGACTCAATGTCCATGAGCTTCAGGTCAAAGTCGCTGATTCGCTGGGAGTCGGGAGACTCAAACATGAGGGTGAGGACCTCGGCAGTGTCCTCGGCCTTGAGGGTGACGGTGTCGTCGTTTCCGCTGCACTTCAGGATCTTGCCCAAGTTGGCGGAGTTGAAGCCAAGGGAAATCTTGCGGTCTGACCGGAAGTGCTCGAAGCCATCGGCGCGGAGGGCTACGGCGCACAGGGACACGTGGGAGGAGTCCATCGCTTGGATGGAAAGGCCCTGGGGTGGGTGGGTGGGAGGTGAGGTGAGGTGGGGGGTGGGGTGAGGTGGGGGGTGGGGTGAGGTGGGGGGTGGGGTGAGATTGTGTGTGCTTGTGTAACGCAATGCGTGCGTTAGACTCACCTCCTCGGAACAGTCAATGTTCGCATCAGTCACCAGGTCTTTTAGTGCCTCAATGAGCTTTTTAAGCACAGATCCATTGGTGAGACGAGCTTCAAACATGCTGTAATCGAGTTGTCGTGTATTTTGTATTTGTTGGGAAGGAGGATGGAAGATTTTTCGGGGTTATCGGAAGTTGGGCAACGGAAAGAGGGGGTGTGATGAGTTGGGAATGAATCGAGGTGTTAGAAGGTTGTTGGTTAGGCTGGCAAGCTTTGGCCCCAAAATTTGTTTATGCTGACGATGATGAGCTGACGAGTGATGGTGCTCAAATCAAACACAAACTCAATCAAAGCCACGAGAGAGCCGAATGATCAAAGTGCTGGAGTATACTCACGTTTTGCGTGTATGCCAAATAAAAAACCTCAAACCATGAAAATTCAAGTTATAATTTTACTCGACAGCCCAATTACATTCAGTCATGCCTTCCAATGAGCACCACAAGTGGCTCAAGAAGCGTGATTGGCTCAAGGTGCACGGAGCCATGCTTCATCCAGATCGGGACTTCGATTTGCTCATGAGAAAGTACAAGGAGAGAGATGAGCATGGACGACTGCCACATCATTGGATGGCAGCGAAAGCTCAGACACACACACCTGCTCTTGCCTTTGTGGGCGTGGAGTCGATTGGCTATAATCCACGGGCCCCCACCACACGAGACAATAAAGGCGAAACCCCCCTCGAAATTGCCAGTAGGAGTGGAGCCTGTGCTGAGATCATCAGCTTGCTCTCCCTCACTCCCGAGGAAGCTGATTCGTTGGATTGGAAGGAGATGTGCCGCTTGTACGCACCAGTGGCTTATTGGAAGAATGAGATGGTTGTGTGGATCCAATCACGATCGTATGCAGACTGTCACAAGTTCATCGATGAGCACGATGACGAGTTGGTGCGTGAAGTGCTCAAATACAGCAATTCTACTCTTCTTCTACTTGTTGCTCAGCACAGCCAGGTATACAGCGAGTCCCTCGTGTTTCTTGCTCTTCGAATGATCCATCGGCACCCACTTTCCCTTACCACCAAAGATCCTCTTGGTCAGCTAATTGTTCAATATGCTGAGCACCCCCAATTCAATGCGTGCAAAGAAATCCAAAACGTCTTCCGCCTCACCCCCAAGGACATCTCCTCCACCCCCTTCCCCACCTTCCTCCTCCACAACCTCCCCTCCAAACACCACGATATCTACGGCCCCTACAACACCGTCTGCCAGTTCATCAAACACATGAAGTACGACAAGGCTGAGCTGGTCGAGGTGGAGGACGTTCTGAAGCCAACCCTCAAGTGCGACGTCTGCAGCTCCCTCCCCGCCAAACCGTGCGCACGGTGTAAGAACACGTTCTACTGCTCCCCCTCTTGCCAGAAGTCGCGTGGAAGAAGCACAAGAAGACGTGCAAGGCGCCGACCACTCCTCCAGCCACCGAGGCCGAGCTCCGCACCCTCCACAAGGGCATTGCGTTACTGAATATGTGCATACAGAGGCCTGGGGCTGGGGATGGGCCAACGAGTGTGGTGGTGGAGTTCCTGTTGCCAGGTCTAGCCTTTTAACAAAATACAAAGGGTTTCGTTTTCCAAAATTAACTTTTCATTTTTTTCATCTTGCTTATGCTATGCTCATGCTCGCTCATGCTATGCTCTATGCTGAGTCGTGAAAATCTTGGACGTTGTAGTCGGACAACGTGTGGCCTTCCTCGATTGGCTTACCGCTGTAGAGTCATTTTATTGTTGGCACTCCGCAGTCTCTCAAGAAATCTAATACCACACTTGTGGGTCCGTCTCCCGCTCCAGGCTCCTGGATGCACCGGTTCAACAGCAGC
>Ga0302116_1001499_pt1 | contig 14148 bp, 20 predicted proteins | sample AG5_SCM_MG_FD_203124 | JGI IMG/M metagenome (GOLD analysis project Ga0302116, IMG submission 203124) | Marine microbial communities from Western Arctic Ocean, Canada - AG5_SCM | ecosystem: Environmental > Aquatic > Marine > Oceanic | place: Canada: Western Arctic Ocean | collected 2017-10-01 | reverse complement strand
GACGGGGTGGTTGTTTGGTTTTATTATAAGGACAGGACGATGTCGGCGGAGAAAAAAAGTAAAAGAGACCATCATCGGAGGGCATGTGAACACGACCGAACTGAGGCTGACTGACGGTGGGTGGACGAGGGGCAAATCTCGATCTACTCCATTATAAAATCAGTTATTCAGGGAGGAAAAATTCATGAAAAACGCTCGACTCGTTTGGAAATTGAAATCAAATATCATCGCAATGACCTTAATAAAATAACGCAAGAACGCCTTGTTTTCAACACAAAATTGTTTTAACCACCAAAATTATAACTCCTGTCTCGGACTGTTCGGGCAAGAAACACGCATAGACTGAGATTTCCTGCTTCTCTTCCTCTTTTTTTTTTTTTTATCCCCTTTTATTTTCTCCCTCTCTATATACCCGGCGTCCTGCAGCTGGCGTTGCAGGAGAGCCTCAAAAATGCTGCTTCGCCTCCGTTTTCCTCCGTGCTGGTTGTTCAGGTCTTGCAGCTCCTCTGGGGGGATGAGCTCATCAGGAATGCGAGCGATGAACTCGGGCGTGAAGAAATTCACGCTGCGCCGAGCGAAGCAAAACGAGCGAGCCAAACAAATTGAGTGGGTTAGTTTAATTCATCGCGAGTATGCTCGTCTTCCACAAGGCGAGCGGAGATTGAGTGAGACTCACCTTTGACTCTTCCATACGCGGTAAGACCTCCAGAACCACTCGACAACCTCCCCCTTGATGGAAACCCAAAGGCTAGAGTGATTGTCAATTATTGATTCGGCTTTCGACGCGTCGTCAGTCGATTCGTGAAAAAGATCTACTGTCCAATGCGCAGCTGTCATGAGAGTGAAGAAGCTTTTAATCTTGTCCGACTTTATCGTTTTGAAGAAAACGAGTACCCAAAACAACCAAATTCCAGAAAGGATTTTCAAGAGGGGTGAGAATTTTTGGGAGAGGTTGGAAGTGGGATCGTAGGAGGCGGAGTTTTCGTAGAAGTAGAGAGCTATGAACGGAGAGGCTTGGGCCACGAGCACGTTGAAACTGAAGTAAACGCCACCCATTTCTATTACGTGCCGGAAGTGAACGCAAGCAGTGAAATCAACAATAATTTTGACACCCACACGAATAATGATAGACGCAAGGACGCCGAGTGGTCCGTTGATTGGCAAGTAATAGCGGAAATCCTGCGCCGAGCGAAGCGAGGCGCATTTTTAATGGAGCAGGGGGGAGGCGAGCGAGCCGAACGAATTGAATTGAGTGGGTTAGTTTTGTAGTGAATGTAGCCGTCTCTGTAGCAATTTCGCGGGATTCATCGCGAGTATGCTCACCTGCATCAAAACTTTGTATAGGAGGTAAATTCCCATTTCGATCCCCAGAATCATCCACACGGTTGTCGTTCCAAATGTGACGTGCAAAATGGCTGCGCCGAGTGGGTTTGGTTTAGTTAGAATTTAGGAGTGGATGGCGCGAGCGGCAGCGGAAAGCCGAGCGCAGCGGAAAGGAAGGGGGTGGGGGAGTTTCCCCCCTCCACAACCAAAGCAATTCCACACCTCAAAAATTTCAGCGATTTCATTTCCGATCGTTCGCTAGTTCAGCTCACCCGCTCGCTCCCTAGCTCACTCACCTATGGCAAAAGTCTTCGAGAGAACGAAGCAGGAACTTAGCATGGTCATGGCCGTGAAAACGATTGTCCGCGCGCTGTCTGCGTCAGGAACATACCCATAAAACTTGGGGTTGTTCCTCCGCTTGTTGACGTCGACGTCCAAGTCGTAGCTGATCATTGAACTCGCAAAGCCGGTCGATACGGCCGAAAGGATTATTGACAGGATAGCCAAGGTTTGCCCGGACGAAGAGACCACCGGTGCGTTGACCAGGGCGACAACTTGCACAACGAGTCCAGGGATGGACTCACCGAAGATCTCACACATCTTCGTTCCGAGCATATCGGACAGGGGAGACAGGACTTCTCCCGGTTGCTGGATCTTTCCATTAGCAACTCTGTAAGCATCAACGATTGGCTTGGTGAACGTGATTGTGATGAGCAGCTCTTTCATCAGCGTGCCTGCGGGTTTGGCTTTGTTGTTGATGTAAACCAGACCGCACTGGAGACACGCACTCAGCCCAATGAGGGAGAGCGTAATGGTTGCGAGGGAGCCTCGTCCTTCGTCATAGTACATCTTGGTGACGCCGAGGTCGGAAATAACGTCTAGACAGGAAAGACTAGCACCAAAAACCATGCGAGCCTTGAGACCGAATGGGGTCAGCTCAATCAGGTGGAGGGAGATCTGCTCGAGGCATGAAGGCAGCCAAGGATTTTGACTGAAGAGTTCGAACATGAAAGGAAAATTGGAGGTGAGGTGGGTAATGGCAGAATTCCCCGTCTTTCGTTGGTTTTCTATGAGGGCGGGGAAGGCCTGGGTGATGGATGAGGGGGATAGGCGACAGGGGGATGGGGGGGAGAAGTTGATTAGTAAGAATTAGTTTTAATAGTTTAGTGATGAAGTACTCACCGAAGCCATCTGTTTAACATGCTCCGCTTTTACCTCATCGATTCCTAGTTTTTTCGTTTCTTCAGCCAGGCGTTCTAGATTTTTCATTGTGTTGGTACCCTTGTTAGCTGTCAGCGTGATGAGGAGGTCGATCAGCAACCCATTCATGAATGCGACCTCCGGGAAAGTTCCGGGGAGTTGGAAGCAGGTGATTTCTAGATCTTCAAGAGAGGGAAGTGACCTTCTAATGTGGGTGTCGGTGTTACGGAGAATGAACTGGCCGATACGGTTCCCCATGATGTTTTTGTCATAGTCTCTGGATGGAAGTCGTGAGGGTGTTGGATATATCTTGCTCATGACAAGAATGTGGAAAAGAAAGTTGCGGTTTGATGACAAGGTTTTTATATATTTTCCTGAGTGATTGGTAGGATGATGGAGAGCAAGGTGAAGTGCTTCAATTCCAATTTTGTAAAATTGGGGTTTGAAGTGAAGCCAGGAAAATAGCGAGATTTTTAAATTTGCCGAAAATTGATTTTTGGGAAGTCCGCGGCAATTTTGTGCAACTTTTAAAACTTTCAACTTTTAGCTAAGAGAAAAAAAGGGTGTTTAATTTTGTTGCAACTTCTTTTGTTTCTACCTCAGCCTTTCCCGGTCAATGTTCTATTACTATTACTTGCGATTCCCATCACGAGGCGTTTCTTCACACTTGCTCTCATCCTTCCCCGTCCCCCCGTCCTGACAATCTTCCCACTCTTGCGGGGCGAAGTATGCCTGCGCCCTGTTCACAGTCTCTATCATCCCAGACACTCCAGTGTTGGCAATTGCGCTCGGGATCATGCCCTTGACATCCGCCTTAGCTATGTACGTCAGCTTGGTATGGTTCGCCTTGGTCCGCTCGAAATAGTAAATTCCCTGGAACTCCGCCCGAACGACGCCCCTGGCGGACGCCCTCACCAGCCCCTCCGTCAGATCGTTGTCCTCACAATACTTGTACCCGAGCATGAAAGTGTCCTCGTCCAGCTTCTTCCAAACCCCCCGGTGGAGAAAGTCCCGCGGGCTCAGCGGAAACGGCATCTTCCTGCAGCTGTAGATTATGTGGTGGTGGGGGGAGAATTCCTCCTCGGTCCTGCTTGGGAAGGCAGAGGGGTCGTCGCCATTCTGGTCCTTGTGCTTCAACGTGTTTTGGTTCGAAGAGAAGGCGTAGCTGTGGGGGGTTGGGGTTGGGGGTGATGTTTGGGTTGGATTTTAGTTTGTCTGTGGTCGTGCCGCTTCGCTTCGCTTCCACTCACTACCAGGCGAGGAGGTCCTCAGGATTTGTCTGGACTACACCGTAGGATTTTCCCCAGGCTGTGGGGGGGGGGGGGGGGAAGGGGAAAAGGGGAAAAGGGGAAAAGGGGAAAAGGGGAAAAGGGGAAGGGGGGAGATAAATAGATTAGCCAAAACGAAAGGAAAAATGAAAAGGCAAATGCTTCATCTCCTCACCAAACTTGCTGTCTTTCTTGAACATCTTGAATTTGGGGCAAGATTCAGTATCATCCGCATTCATCTGCTGCCAGTCGTCACAGTCGTCATTTTCAATCATTCTCAGGCAGAAGTCTAAAAAGCCGCTCTCAAACTCGCTGTACTCGGCCAAATAGGTCCTCAGCTTCGACTAACGAAGCACGAGAGCAGCGAGCGAGCGAGCCAACAATTTTTTTGGGTGGGTTAGCTTAGTATTATTGGATGTCCCGCTCGCTTCGCTCACTCACCTCGAAGCTCATCCTCTGCAAGCAATCGTCCCTCTCATACTTTGTTACGAACTTGTCAATACCCTGTTTTCCTTCAACGGCACCGGAATGGGCCAGGACGTCCGAACTGAAAGCGGGACTGTACGCATCACCCTGGTTGTTGACTTTCATCTCCTCATCAGAGTCATAAAATTCATCAGGGTCATCGGCGGTTGACTCATTCATGCTGAAGAAAAAGCTGTTGCGCTTCTTCTTTTGCTTCTTCGGCATTTTATTTTAGTTTAGGGGGGGGAGGTTTTTGTGGGGTGGTAGGAGGGGGTGCAAACAGGATTTTTGGGAATTTTAGTATGCTGAAAGGAGGCGGAAAAACTGGGGATTTTTTGCTCAAGTGAATGAGACTGAAGGGGTGTGATGGGATATATCAAATCAAAGAGTGGAGTCCATTGAACTCAAAGATTTTTATATCCAAGTTCAGAAAAAGGCCGAAAAAATCTTTTTTTCACTTTTTAAAAAATAATGCAGCAACCACCTTCGTTCGTCACCTCGAGCACAACGCCCTCGGGCTTTGTAGCAGGCGTAGGAAAATTTCCCTTTTCCTTCTCTTTCTTCGTCTCCTTCTCCATCTCCGTCTTCTCCTCTAGCTTTGCCAGCACGAGTTTCTCAATTTTCTTCCCGGCCGTGCTGGCTACCCTCGCTCTAGTCTCCATCCCCTCCAGATCGAATAGTTCGCCGACGGCCTCAACGACTCCAGCATCTTCAATTTCTCCCAGTTTGCCCACGAGCTCGGCCACCCAGTCGTTCAGCTCAGTGCACCGCTGCTCTAGCTGGGCCTCGGTCAAACTGACCCCTAGCTTGCTCTTAGCAAACGTTGGCGGGAACTTGGCCTCGATTTTCAGCCCCTGTGCCGAGCGAAGAAGGTGCGAAAACGAATTGAGTGGAATAATATAATGTTAGTTTAGTAGTGGCTCGTATTCTCGTCTTCATCAAGGCTCGCTCGCTTCGCTCGCTCACTCACCTTCCTATGCACCACTCTCCTCAACTCCCTGAACGCCTTGAACCTGGAATTTACGGTTGTCTCAACGAGCGTCCTCTTATCCTTGACTTGCAAAGTGTATTCGGGATGTTTTTCTGAGGAGCAGCGCCGAGCGAAGAAGAAGGTGCGATAACGAATGAGGGGAATAATGTTAGTTTAGTAGTGGCTCGTACTCTCGTCTTCAACAAGGCTCACTCGCTTCGCCCACTCACCCGCTGCCCCCCCCCCCTCCCTTCACGGTGGCCACCAGCGCGCCCAGCGACCTTTTCATTTCGGCAATTTCAACTACCGTGTGCTTTCGCTTTTTCGAATTCTCCAGAACGCGCTGTCCACTTTGTGCGACAATTTCAAGTTCAAAGGTTGAGAATTTATCGACCATGTTGTCGTATGCGAGGACCGCAGAAGGATCGCAAGTTGCCACGCACTCCAGCGTGGAGTCGATGAGAGCTGCGCCGGCGCCGAGAGGGTTAGTTTATTTTAGCGGATTTTATGTGGAAGTGGATGCTCACCTCCGCAGACGTCGCTGTAACTCTTCTCCTTCCCGCTCTTTCTCTCCCTGGCGGTATGGCCATGCATCGCCCTGCATGCAGCCCCCAGACTCGCGGTGTTAACTCCGTTCCCCTCGACGAGCAAATCGCTCCCCGAAAGTTGCTCGTCGGGGGATTTGACCTTGGAGACGAGAACCTCCCCGGCGAAGACGTCGGCGATGATTTGGTTTATTCCCTTGGAGTTGCTTCCGCCGCCGACGACGATTATTCGCCTCTTTTCAGTTTCGTTTTCGCTGTTGGAGTCCAGTAGCCCCATTTTAAACGCGTTGATCCTCATGCTCATGATCCGGCCCTGCACAGCGGCCCGAATCTCTTCCTCAGCCGTCCACTTCTCCTTATCATCGTCATCAAACTCGTCTGCAAGCGTCCCATCAAGTGACATCTTATACGTCCCGGTACTCTCTATAATCGGAACGGTCTCCTCGACATCAATGTTGATTGAGAGCTTGGAGTTGTTGCCAGCAAGTGAGGACACGCCAGAGGTTGGAGTGATTGGATCGTCGGAGACGCCCAGGAGGGAGTCGAATTTTTTCCAGTCGGAGCCACCGCAGTGTTCGTTGCACAGCCTCTCCCTTGTTCTGGGGTGGGTGTAGGGGTTAGTTGAAAAAAAGCCAAAAAAGTTAAAAAAAAAGGCGAGTTTCTAAATCACCCGTAACTTCAACGTATGGAGGTTTTAGACGCTTAAGAATTGGACACAGTGGCTGGTTCGGCCAGGCGCATCTTTATGTGCGAGGGAAGGGTTGTTCAAAGACGGTCAAAACCAGGTTTACATCTGCACGTCATGTTCGCTTCGCTTCGCATATTCTTTGTGTGTCACTCACTCACTCACTCACTCACTCACTCACTCTCACTCACCTCCCCCCGTTCGAAAAACAAATCATCGCAAAGTAGTTCAAATTCTCCTCGTCTGTCGAGCAGGGGTTGACGAAGAAGTGCCCGACCTGCGTTGTCCGAGCGTAAGAGTGGGTTAGTTAAGTAAGTGAATGTGAAAGTGAATATATTTTGGACGACATCGGGTGGCCTTCAGAAAAGCGAGCGGAAGGGGGACGCCAACATCTCGTCCCTCCCAGCATCACTCCCACCCTCGACGTCCACCCCCCTCCCTCTCAAACTCACCTTACTATCGTACTTTTCCGGCAAGGTCCTACACACTCCCATAAGCGTATCAGACGTGCCGAGGCTAATGATAATATCCGACCCGACTCGGGTGAGGTTAACGCCTGCGATTGTTGAGGGATTGTCCCCCGTGCCGATAATGACTGATCGCCGTTTGGGCGAGGAGATTCCGAGGGAGGAGGCGAACAGGTCGTTTATTGATGAGCCCACGAGGGTGGAGGATATAACGGGGGGGGGGGACATCAGCTAAGAACAACACACACACATACACACACGTTCCGATGATGAATTGTAATTTAGTATAGTATATAGTGGATGCAGCCCCTGTTTTGTGTGTGTGATGTGTGTCCAGGACACTAGCTTGCCGCTTTCTTGGATAAAAAAAGACTTCACTCACCTCCGCAATGGATCTACTTTTGGAATTTCCATTATAATTTATGCCGGAGGAGGAGGAGCTGGGGCTGGGGCAAGAAACGTTATCGAGGAGCTTAACGATCCTCGTATCGTAGCCCTTCTTGGGGTCGTTGACGTCCAAGAGGTTCATCCCCGACCCGTCGGAATAGTCCGCAACGGGGTGATCAAGGATGACGCAGTCGGACATGAGGTTTGTTGCGAAGGCTGATATTAGCTCGACCTGGGGACAATGAATGATATGTGTGAGGTGAGTGGGAGAGGATGAGGGATGAGGGGGGAGAGAATGAGGAAAGCGAGGGGGGGGGGGGGGTCACGAACGAAGCTCACGAACGAAATAAAGCTCACGAATGAAATGAAGCTCACAAACGAAATAAAGCTCACGAATGAAATGAAGCTCAACGAAGCTTCATCTCCACGAATGAAATGAAGTTCAACGAAGCTTCATCTCCACGAATGAAATGAAGCTCAACGAAGCTTCATCTCACTCACTTACTCACTCACTCACAAACTCACTCACAAACTCACTCACTCACCTTGGCGGTGTCTTCAATGACCGATTTTCCAGATCCGCAGCTGGCACAGGCAGCCGCCTCGGCGCTCGTCGACCTCCTCCCGCAGTGTCCCACCCGCCGCACCTTCGCAACCTGCAGCCCTGTAAATCGCTTGGTCGGGTACGAGCCGGTGACCTCCTGGACGGTGAAACCGAAATCGCCAGAGGTCAAAGCGTCAAGTTCGGCGGTGGTACTGCTGTCCATCCAGATTGACGAGGACAACGTGGAGAAGTTCGAGGGGGAGAGGGACGAGAAGGTAGAAGACCAGGTTGATTTTGAGGCGGACTTGGACCAGTATACAGTCCCGTGCTGCTGCCCTGAGGCGGAGAAGGATGTGAGGGAATCTAAGGTTGTGGACGTTGGCCAGGAAGTTGAGTCTGCCTTGACGCTGGACAGGAGGGAGTCATACGCACGAAGGAAAAGTGTAGTGTCCTGGGTGGCGATCGAACCGCCAGGGGGGAGGCACGGGACTGTTGTAGAGGAGGAAACTGGAGTCAGATTTACGATATCTCTATCTCTATCTCTATCCGAGTCGGTGAGGTCAGAGAACCTGACCGATTTCTGGTACACGAGGGAGCTGGGGGTGATTATCGAGCAGGAAAGGGACTGGGTTGAAAGGTCAAAGCCCATGTGGAGTGGGAGGGAGTCATCCGGATCCGGAGGGATTAGGTTTTCAGCTCTGAGAGAGGGTTTTTTCTTGGATTGCTTTTGCTTTTTGTTGCCCATGTTGAATATTTGAGGGAAGACTATTAAACAACTGTCATGCAATGGAAATTTCAAATTTGGAAATTTCCTGCACACTTCCACTTCCACCTTCAAAACACGTGCAAAACTACGATCAAATTTGGAAATTTCCTGCGCACACTTCACACTTCCACTTCCACCTTCGAAACACGTGCAAAACTACGATACAATGATTTACACGGGAACCAACATACGATTATTTCCTCTGCTCAGTTTCTGTCTCATCTGCATACCAACAACATTTGCTCTGCAAATCGTTGTCTTCTCATGTGGTGATCTTCGTGTCCGTGATCATCCTGGCTTGACAGCAGCCTGCCTCAGCAGTAACAATGTTCTCCCCTTGTTCGTAGTAGCACATGATCAACTTAGGCACCTACCAGACCGTATCCACACCCCTTTGCTCATTGAATCGGCCCTCGGTGGTCTCAGCCAAGACCTGACAAGTTGTATTGGCCAGCCTTTACATGTATTGCGGGGTTTCAATTTTCTCACAGTGCTTTCTCAGTTCATTGAGGATGAGGGGAAGGAAAAACAGAGCGTTATTACCCTGCACTACTTCAACGCAGGGCCCGCAGAGAATGACATGAACTACAATGCATTCAACTCAATTGAATCTCTCGATATGCCCAACATTGTGAAGAAACCGTGGAGTTCGTTCATCATCGACGGGAGCGATGCGTACAACAATGACAAGATGGATTTTCCTTCCTTCAAGTCGTCCAATCTTTTTCGACGAGGAAAAAGATCCATGCCCCTCTCAATCCCTTCTAAAATCACTCTCTCTTCTTCTACAACAACGATGGAAATAAAATTGCCAACTGCTCAAGAACTCAACAACGGCGAACCTATTTCCGAGAGCAACTCCAAAAGTGGATTGTGGCTAAGTCACTTTGGAAATTTCAACGAGGGGAAGGTGACCGAGAAAAGCGTCCACGAAGCCTTAGACTTTGCCTCCAAGAACGATGAGAACGTCTTCCTGACCAAATACGCTAAACCACGAAACAAGATCCTCGCCAGGTCTCTTGAGCACGCTGCGATGGAGCGAATGAGTGCGGGGTGCACTGATTGCAAAGATCTCATCAACGACGAGGCGCTGCTTCGCGTTCTCTTGGCGCCCCTACTGCTTGGATCGCTGTCAACCAAACAGCTTTATCACTACGGTGCCGCGAACAACAACCAAAACTTGCGCAATTCAGCGATTTCAAAGGATTTTCACCGCATCCTTGCTGGAATGCCGCAGAACAGAGGCGACGAAAATTATGAATATGTTATGTTCAACGGGCAGCTCACTAGGTTCTCCAAGAGAAGAACGGACAACCACAACAAGGAGAGTGCTATTTTTATTCACGGATTTGGGGCGAGTGGGTATCAATTCCAGCCATTAATTAAAGCTCTGACCAGAGCAGCGGGGGCGGATTCGAAATCAAAATTTCCCTCAAAGTTGTTTGCGCTTGACCTATTGGGATTCGGACAGAGTGAGAAGCCAGCGTTAACGTACACCCAGTATTTGTGGGAAGCACAGGTTGCGCATTTTTGCGACTTTGCAGCTGAGGGGGAGGTGAGCGAGCCTTTTGGAAAGACGAGCATACGAGCCACTACTAAACTAACATTATTGCCAATTTTTTGGCTCGCCTCCCTCCTGCTCCTTCAAAAATGCGCCTCGTGCTCTGCCAGAAGTTCATCGTTGGCGGGAATTCAATTGGTGGATACAGCGCAATGGCTGCTGCAGCCGATTATAACGCTATCTCGAGTGACGCTGCAACGTGCAGCGGAACATACTATGGCGGAGGAGAGCGTTGCAAAGGACTCGTGTTGTTTAATACTGCCGGGCGATGCTTGTCGAAAGATGAGGTGAGAGCGGAAGTCGTAAGGAACGGAAGTAGTAAAACGATTGCAGAGCGGACAATTTCCAATCAACTGAATGAGTTCTCAGCGCCAGGCAAGTTGCAAAGCATTTGCATCTCTGCATTTCTGTTGTCAACCCTGAGGCTATTCATCAAACCGATATGCAGGAAGCTGTACCCATTCGCCCCGGAGAACGTGACCGATGAGTTGTGCGAGAATATCAAGCGGGACTCGGAAGATCCTGGGGCAATCTGCGTCATGGTATCGGGTGCGAAACTCCCTCCACCGAGACTGGCGAATGAATTGCTTGGGGCGGATTTTGGAGCGGCGGCGGCGGGTAGCGGTGGGAAGGAGGGGGTGTTTATTGGAAAAGTAGTTGTCATCCAAGGTTTGGACGACCCTCTTAATGACGCGCGTGATAGAGCAAACAAGTTCGAAGCTTTAAGGGATGGGGTTGAGGTTCGAGGAATTGAGGCTGGACATTGTGTTCACGACGAAAAACCGGATGACTGTAGCAGGGAGTTGATGAGTTGTTTTGGATGAGGATTTGTAGTAGTAGTAAAATGCAAACTCAATTTCTAAATGTGAGGGGGATTAAAATGAACCAACGCTCGGCTCTGGGGCATATTCCGAAGATTTTCAGCCTCCGCAAACGCGTCGAATTTCTTATTCTGAAACCTGTTCAACTTTTGTAATGCCAATTCGATCTGTTGCCTTCGTTTTATACGTTTGTAGGTTCTCATGAGGAGGATGGAGACAAGGAAACTGACGAAGAAGCTCAAGAGAAATTCGAGGTTAGGAGATCGTTGAGTGCCATTATCGGTTTGCGGAGACAATAGAGGAGTGAGAGTATAATGAGTATAATGAGAGGGAGGGAGGGAAGAGAAAATGAGATCAGCAAAAATGTCTGGTGTGAACTCCAGCGTAACCTTCATGTTGAAAATGGAGGGAACCCTGTGCAAGGTGGCAAGAAAACTTGAGGGAACAAAATTTTGCCTTTTTTTTTTTTTTAGTCGCCATATCCCAATTTGCTAACACATAACATAAACAGCGTAGCCACGAGTATGCAGCACGTTTATGCCCTTGCCACTATGGCTGGTAGCGTTCTTGTGATGTCACCTGCAGGGGGCTCAGCCCACCTCGACAGTCAACCCCCCCAACCCTCCAACCTTTCCTCGAAGCTCACAATCCGCCGGCAGTCTGCTGGAGGTTCAATTCGACCGTACTACAAGTACGTAGTTCTTGGCGGTGGCACTACCGCCCTTGCTGCTGTGGAAGCAATCCTGGCGAAAGATCGCAATCTTGGCAACTCTGCCTCGACTTTTTACTTCTCAAACAGCAACAGCAACAGCAACAACAACAGCAACAACAACAACAACAGCAACAACATCGCTGGTGACCAAATTCTCCTTGTCTCGAAAGCAATTGACAATTCTGTTCGTAACACAAACGAAAAATCCAGCTCTGCTTCCACCAACAATCACACTTTTTCCGATCACCCTCTCTCGGACGATTTGATGCAGTCGTATAATGAGTGGCGACGCCACATCACGAACCGCTTGGACCCGTCGTTCAAGAAGGGGGAGGAGGACAAGGGAAAAATTGCGGTCATGCTTGGTGTGAAGGAGGTGAGCGAGCGAGCGGGGGGGGGGGGTTGATGAAGACGATTTTACGAGTCACAACAACTAAACTAACCTACTCTTTCGCTCGTGCCTTCATTAAAAATGCGCCTCGCTCCGCTCGGCGCTCCGCTCGGCGCTCCGCTCGGCGCAGCGTGAGATCTCTATTGACAAAGACAACAAGATCCTCAAGATCCACCAACCTCCAACGCCGACCTCAACCTCCCTCAACCACAACCCGTCCACAATCAGACAACCACCGCCCTCCCACCCCTCCAAGCACAAAGAACAAAACGTGACGGAAATCTCCTACTCGAAACTCCTGATCGCAACCGCTGGGAAGCCTCGCGCTTTCTACGTTCTGGGGTCTCCCGAAGGGGAGGATCACGATTCAACGACCCACAACAACGCTTTATCCCGGAGCAACTCTTCATCGTCCACCCCGTCGCTAGTTACCGGGGGCTACGACGTGATAAACGCTTTGATGGGGAAGGAGGTGAGCGAGCGAAGAAGCGCGCAATTTGTTCTGTGTTTGGACCGTGAGAGTCTTTCGTTTTGTTCTGTGTTTTGGACCGTCCCTGAACAACACCCTCGAACAAAAAGATGCGCCTGGCCGAACTAGCCACCGTGTCCAATTTCATTGACCCACATTGACCCACATTGACCCACATTGACCCACATAAAAACTAACTTCTTCTTCCTTTGGCGTTTCTTATTTTAGGATTTCCGTCGGTTGGAGGACATTGTGAAGAAAATTTGCGAGGAAGGCGAAGAGACCGATACCGAAAATTTACACACCTCCAGTGACAGTGCCCAAAACCAAGACATCTCAAACTTCGAGAAGGCCAGGAGGTGAGTTTTCATTCCGTCTCCGCTCGCCTTGATGAAGACGAGAATACTCGCGATGAAGTGCGAGAAATGGCTGCAGACGGCTACATCCACTACTAAACTAACCTACTCAATTCGTATTCGTTTGGCTCCCTCACCTCCCCCCTGCTCCATTAAAAATGCGCACAATCTCGCTTCGCTCGCTCGGCTTAGGCGCCTTCACTTGCAGCAGGAAAGACACAGAGCCACCACAAACCACGAGAAGCTCGCCTTGATAGCCAAGCCGAAGCGAATAGTTGTGATTGGCGGTGGATTCCTAGGGACGGAGGTCGCCCTGAGCTTGGCTTCGAGGGCTCGAGCGCACAGGCTCACCCACCCCAACTCTCCGGCCTGCGAGATCGTACAAGTGTACGCGGAGGGGGCGCCGCTCATATCGTACCTGCCCGCCTATTTGGCAAGGGACGTCAAGGAGAGGATGGAGCGGCGGGGGGTGTTGACCCACAGCGAGCGGCTCGTCACGGACATGCGGGTCGTTACTGAGGGGAGGAATAAAAGAGGTGATGGTGACGACGACGACGATGACGACGATGATGACGATGACGACGATGAAATCGACGAGAGGGAGGGAATGGGAGTGGGTAATTCGAGACAAAGAAAGGCCCCCACACAGAAGATTCGGATGAACCTGGTGGGGCAGCAGAGGACCCAAGTAGAGGCCGACTACGTCGTCTTGGCGAGCTCGACAATTTCGCCGAACATCACTAGCTGCATCAACAGCTCGTTCGAGATTGACCACAATTCCGGTGGGGTGGTTGTCAACGACCATTTGGAGGTCGGGAATGGCGTGTATGCCGCCGGCGTGGTGGCGAGCTACTACGATCCGAGCCTGGGAAGGCGCCGCGTCAACCGGTACGATCATGCCGTGAATTCCGGCTTGACGGCGGGCTACAACATGGTGTCGAGCTTGCTTGACGGGACTCAGCAACCGTACGACCACCAGCCCGCTGTGCGGAGCTACCTGAAGGACATCAACGTCCAGTGCGACAGCGTGGGGGATTGTAACGGTGATCTCGATACAGTGGGCTTTTGGGTCAAAGGGAGCAAGAACGAGGATGGGGAGGGGAGCGAGGAGGGAGGCAAGAAAGTGTTCATGAGCGACGTGAGCGAGAAGAGCGATTACAAGCGGGGGTGCATCTACTACCTTCGAGGGAACAAAATTGTCGGAATCGTGCTGTGGAA
>Ga0302116_1001498_pt1 | contig 14155 bp, 17 predicted proteins | sample AG5_SCM_MG_FD_203124 | JGI IMG/M metagenome (GOLD analysis project Ga0302116, IMG submission 203124) | Marine microbial communities from Western Arctic Ocean, Canada - AG5_SCM | ecosystem: Environmental > Aquatic > Marine > Oceanic | place: Canada: Western Arctic Ocean | collected 2017-10-01 | reverse complement strand
CTGGCTTGGGGAACGACTTTGCGTAATAGTTGATCGAGTGGTGGTCGTTGTAAGCTTCCTCGATCTTCTCAATAAAGTTGGAGGAGTTGTTTTCTGCTTTGATGAAGTTGTGGAGCTCTAGTAATCCGCAGGGGACTTTTGTTGTGTAAGAGGCAGTAGTCGTGTGTTCGCCCTTGGCCACATACTTCTTGCCCTGAGCAAGGGGGGAAGCAGTTGTCATCTTCTTGCTGTTGGTGCTTGCATCAATAGACGAGGCTATATTTAGGAGCTGGTCGACTGCAGAGTTTTCCTGTGCACTGAATGGTTTTTCGTCGGCCCCAGCAGCCATAACAGTCTCCTCGGGCATGCGTGGTACAATTTCACTCTGAGGGTTCTAGAGGACCAACCGTTAGGATGAACAAAAACAAATAAAATAAAAAGGTTTTTTAAAAGATACAGGCACTTGTTTTACAACTCACGACACCACGCACACTACCGCGTTCCTAAGAACTATTTATAAAGTCCTCATAAATTATTATTCAACATTTAACACTCACTATGGCCCCTCGACAGAAAAATTCAGAAAACAAGAACTCACTCCAACCTTCACTCCAACCTTCACGAAAACCTCCTAAAAGGAACTCGAAGACACGTGCGATTGAGGTGATCGAGGCTACGCAAGAGGACGAAGAAGGGAAGGTGGAACCGGTTTCCACAGAAATGAAGCAAAATCTATTTGGCAAGGGAAAAAACTACAACAGGGGGAAAAACAAACAAAAAACCTCCTTAGCCCAGAAATTAAAAAACAATGAGGCCTCCAAGAGATACAGAGAAAAAAAACTGAAGGGAGCCAAAGCAGGTAGAGAATTTAGAGGCAAACCGAAACACAAAACTGTTCTAAAAAAACCAGTGACTAGAGCGGGCGGCGGAACAAGAGGTCTGGCGGTTATAATTGTTGGCGGAAACAACGATAGTCTCTCATCAGATGCGATCACGTCGACCAGCAGTGCTGGATTTCGCCCCGATAATTCTCCTGGGTTTGCAGCTCGGTTATTTAGCCCCTTGCTCAATTTTTTCAATGGGAACGACAGCGAAAATACGACAACGAATCACCACTCGAAAAATGCCCTCCCCGTCAATCCTCGTCCTGCAGCTAGAACAAATACATGGCCTGCCCCTAAACTTCCAAATGTCGTTCCTCGCACGGTTTCCCCAACCTGCGAAGACGTTCTCGTGTAGATAAGTGATAATCCAAAAAAATGTATCTTTTCGCTCCATGATCCTAATTATTATTGTTATGCTCATTGCTCGTACAAGCTCGCCTGATGATCTCTCAGCGACTTCTCGTACCACGGCCTTCTTAATTTCCGGATTGCCCTGTCCTCCTTGCTCCTAACGTAGCTGTTATCCTTTCCAAGAATTTTCCCGACCGACGTGATGGTCCGAAACTTTCCGTCGTCCAGGCCGTACCTCAGCCTCAGCACCCTTGCCTCCGCTGGATCTAGATCTGCCAGCATCCCGATCAAGTCCTTCCGGAAGAGCTGCCTGTCCAACGTGTGGTCGGGCTGCGCCGAGCGAAGAAGATGAAAAGGGGGTTAATTAATAGTGGCTCGTAATTCTCGTCTGAAAATAAATTAGTTGTAATTAGCTCGCTTCGCTCACTGGCTCGTATTCTCGTCTTCCTCAAGGCTCGCTCGCACACTCACCTTCTCCTCCTGGTCGGATATGAGGGTGCTGTCGTTGTCGATGTTGTCGCCGAGCGCTCTTGGGCTGTCCCCGAGTTTGCTGTTTTGCTCGAACCTGTTGATGTCTAGGCTTACAGCTTCTCTCGTCAGCCTGCTCATCTTGGAATATTTTATTTGGGTGACTGCGCCGAGCATAATATAATGTTAGTTTAGTAGTGGATCGTATATATTTCTCGTCTCCGCTCACCTCCCAGAATTTCCGCCACCTCCGCATCCGTCGGAATCCTACCCTTCTGCGCTAAAAACACGGCCTTGGCCTTCCTCGCGCGGTTGACCATTGCGTGAATGTGGACAGGCAACCGTATTACTCGAGATTGGTGGGCAATCGCGAGAAAGATACTTTGCTGGATCCACCACGACGCATACGTACTGAACTTGAAACCCTTCTCCGGGTCGAATCGATCAACGGCCCGCATGAGGCCCAGGGAGCCCTCCTGGATGAGGTCCATTCGCTGCACGCCCATTTTCTGGTATCGGTTCGCAATGGTGAAGACGAGGCGGAGATTTCGCTCGATCATGATGTGCTTTGCGGCCCGGGCGGCGAGCATGACATCGACGAAGTCGTCCATGGTGCCCTGCGCGAGCGAAGGGAGCTTTTTAGGTTAGTAGTGTTGTGTTGTGTTGTGTATGTGTTGTGTTGTGTGTGTGTTGCTTTTGTTAATATGACAAAGCGGTTTGTCGCTCACCTTGCTTTCCTTCCTCTTCGCATTCTTCTTGATCTGCTTCTGCAGCTCATCGTCGTTGACCCTCCCCAGCACTCGCCGTCTTCTCGTCTTGGCGTGGTAATTAATGGCCGCGAGCTCCGATTTTGTAATCTGCTGTGATTGTGATTTCTTCATGCTGTCCTCTGCCGCGTCCTCTGCCGCGTCCATGTCCATGATCGAGTCCAAATCATCCACATTATCATCGTCGTCCTCGTCGACCTCATCATCATCCTCTCTCACTTTACCCCTACTTCTTACCGCCGTAGATTTCATCTTCCTCACGTATTTCCCCCTGCCCCCACTCGTTGGCCCGACCTCCCTGACGAACCGAAAGTCCGCCGGTCTAATTCGTTCGTCGAGGGGAGTGTTCTCTCTGCCGGGTCGTCGCCCAGTGTAGCCACAAGCTTCGCCCCACTTTTCGAGCGGCGGCATGGACGAGGGGCCGTAGAGGGTGAGAAAGTCGTGGACCTGCGCCGAGCGAAGAAGGCGCGAAGGGGTTAGTAGTGGCTCGTATATATTTCTGATCTGATCTGATCTTCTTTTCTTCTTTTCTTTTCTCTTCTTTTCTCTTCAGCAAGGCTCGCTCGCTCACCTGCTCGTTGTAAACCATGACCTGGATTTTGGTCGCCAATGATTGCTCCTCCGCTCGAGTCAGCAAGCTCGAGTTGAAGGGCTTCGAAGGCAGGTTGAAGGCCGTAGCATCGGCGACATTCTTCTTCTCTTCGGACACGTAGGGAGGTGGGGGTGGGCTGGTGAAGCCCACCTTTGGTGAAATGGGAATGCCCTCTTTTTCATCTCTTTTTGTCCTCGGCTTCTCACCATACACGTTGTCGTACTGCTCAAATTCACCCTGCTGCTGCTGCTGCTGCTGGGGCTCAGGCTCAGCAGAAGGGTCGATAATTTTCTTCGACCTCACGAAGGCGTCGTTCTTCACAGCCTTTCTACGCACAACAGCATTGTCAATATTATTGTTAATGTTATTGCCATTCATTCCTCCCACATTCACATTCACATTCAAATTCACCCCCTCGACAAGGTCACTGCTGTAGTCGTTCTTTCGCGACATCTGCTCCTTCGCAAACTCCAGGTTCGCCTCCTTCATTGCGGAGTCGGCGGCCCGGCGGGTTTTTAGCGATGGGAGGGAGGAGACAAAGATGTTTTTCTGGGCGAAAATTGGGGGAGGAGGAGGAGGAGGAGGAGGAGGAGGAGGAGGCGGAGGAGGAGGAGAGGGGGAGGCAGAGACGATCGTTTTCTTTACGCCACGGGATCCTTTTGGCCGGCCCACTCGCTTGATGGTGGGGGGCACGGGATCTGGAATCACATTATCAGCATCTTTGGATGATCCAAGAGAATTGCTTAGCCCATTTAGTGGATTATTATTATTCATGTTTCGGCTACGTGGTTGGTGGTGAATGTACTGGAAAGAATGAGTTGTGAGGGATAGGAGAAGAGGAAGGAGGAGGAGAAGCATCTCAGAATTTTTAATGGGTCGATCTATGATGTCCTCTCGTGGTCCAATCAAATTTGTAAAACCAATGCTCGATCAAATGAACGATGGGGGGGCAGCTGCGTCGTGTGGCGGTGGGTTTTGGCAACTTCTATCGTTTACCATAAAATATTTCCTACTCTTAAAATGCCAACCATTTTGAAAAAATTAAAACTCTCGTATACCCTTTACAAATACTAACATGAGCTACGGTCAACAAGGCAGTTATGGTGGTGGCGGCGGCGGCGGTTACGGTGGTGGTGGAGGCTACCAAGGTATGTAACCATCGATCGCAAATATAAACTATAAACTATAAGGAAACTAAAACACATACAATTTACCTAACAATTTACAGGTGGAGGAGGTGGTTATGGAGGCGGAGGAGGGGGTGGTTATGGTGGTGGTGGGGGGTTCGGTGGAGGCGGTGGCGGCGGTGGTGGTGCTTACGGCCCTTCTTCTGGAGGTGGCCCTGGTGGCAACTTTTCCAATGGTGGGATGGGCCAGAACCTGCAGAAGATTGACTTTGCCAGCGAGCAGCTCACCGACTTCACCAAGAACTTCTACATTGAGCACCCGGCCGTGACAGCTCGGTCCGAGGACTCTGCCAAGGCGTGGCGCGAAAGCCATGCCATCAAGATCCAGGGAGACGGTGTTCCCAAGCCCACCCTCACCTTCGAGGAAGCTTCGATGCCGATGTACGTTCTCTCGGAGGTTGAGAAGCAGGGATTTGACGCGCCCACCCCAATCCAGTCCCAGGGGTGGCCCATGGCGCTCCTCGGGCGGAACATGGTAGGAATTTCGGCGACCGGCAGCGGAAAGACCCTGGCCTTTCTCCTTCCGGCGATGATTCACATCAACGCGCAGAACTACCTGAAGCCCGGGGATGGGCCGATCACCTTGGTGCTTGCGCCAACGCGAGAGCTGGCTGTTCAGATCAAGGAGGAGTGCGACAAGTTTGGCGCTTCATCTGGGGTCAAGAACACTGTTGTGTACGGTGGAGTTCCCAAGCGCCAGCAGGTGAGTTGAGTTGAGTTGAGTTGAGTTGAGTTTCGAGCTACATCATCACAACTAATGTGAATGTAAATGTGAATGTAAATGTGAATGAAATGTAAATTAACCAAAATCCCTCCCATTCACCCCACCCCACCCCACCCCACCACAGGTCAACATGCTTCGCTCAGGAGTTGAAATTGTCATTGCCACCCCCGGCCGCTTGATCGACCACCTTGAGGCGAGGAACACCAACCTGAAGAGGGTGACGTACCTCGTCCTGGACGAGGCTGACAGGTGAGATTTCTGTTTTGTTCCTCCTTGCAAGATGCGTTCCACCAACTAACCTAACCTAACCTTACCACCCCCCTCCACAACACACACCGCCACCTCCAGGATGCTCGACATGGGCTTCGAGCCGCAATTGCGGTCAATCATCAGCCAAATCAGGCCCGACAGGCAAGTTCTGATGTGGAGCGCGACCTGGCCCAAGGAGGTCGAGGGGATCGCGAGGGACTACTTGGGCGAGTACTACCAGGTCACCGTTGGGAGTTTGGAGCTCACGGGTAACAAGAACGTTACCCAGATCATTACGGTGTGCGACGACATGGAGAAGTACAAAAACTTGTGCATGCATTTGAAAGGTGAGCGAGCGAAGCGAGCGAGCCTTGATGAAATGAACGAGAGTACTCGCGATTAATCCCGCGGAATGGCTGCAGACATAATGGATGGCGTACATCCACTACTCTACTAAACTAACCCTCTCATTTCTTTTGACTGCTCGTTTTGCTCTTGCTTCTTTAAAAATGCGCCTCGCTTCATTTTGCTCGGCGCAGAAAACCTCACCCCCAGCGACCGCGTGCTTGTTTTCGTGGAGACGAAAAAGGGCTGCGACATGCTGACGAGGAGCCTTCGCGGGGACGGTTTCACCGCGAGGAGGTGAGCGAGCGAAGCGAAGCCTTTAAGGAAGACGAGCATACGAGCCACTACGAAACTAAAATTAAACTAAACTAAACTAAACTAACCCACTCAATTCATTTGGCGCAGCATGCACGGAGACAAGTCGCAGGAGGAGCGCGACTGGGTCATCAAGGAGTTCAAGCAGGGAAAGAGCAGCTTGCTCATCGCGACCGACGTTGCGGCGAGAGGGTTGGACATTGACGACATTAGGATGGTCGTGAACTTTGACATGCCCAAGGAGATGGACAGCTACGTTCACAGGATTGGGCGAACGGGAAGGGCCGGTAAGACTGGAACTGCCGTCACCTTTTTCAACAGCAAAACGAACGGCAAGATTGCCGGCAAGTTGGTGCAGCTGCTGAAGCGAACTGACCAAAATATCCCGCCCGAGTTGGCAAGCATCAACTCGTTCGGAGGGGGAGGGGGTTTTTCATCTTACTCGAGAGGGGGAGGGGGAGGAAGGAGATAGGGCAAAGGTGAGGTGAGGTGAACAGAACACTAACTACCATCGTTCGCTATGGTAATGGTAAATATGGTCACCGCGCTTCGCCTATACATTAAATGTAAATCAATAACATTGGAATTTGCATTTTGCTCAAAAATATCTATCTTCATCTATTTTGGAACTTGATCGGCATAAAATAGGCAACGCTGCTGTCAATGAAATCAGATAAGGTGTCGTGCTCGGCGCAGAACTGCTCGAAGCACGCTGGCGTGACGGATTTATTTATTCTTAAAACTTCGTCCAAAACCTCGCGTTGGCTCTGAGTTAGCTTGCCTTCGAAGTAGTGCTCGCACATCGAGCAGGCCGAGTCGGCGACGAGGAAACCCAGGTGTATCTTCTTGTCGATGCGCCCCGGTCTGATCAGAGCGGGATCGAGTTTCTCGGGGTGGTTGGAAGTCATAACGACGATTCGATCAGGAGTGTCAACAACGCCGTCCAGCACGTTCAACAGACCAGATAAATCCAGCTTGTCCTTCGAACTAATGAAAGCCTTTGGGACCATTGCTGCATCAGGATCGTCGTCGTCCTGAACGGAGTTGGTCGCACCGAGCATTGTTGCAATCGCATTCATGACTTTATCTTCACTCGTTGGTTCGCCTTCATCTTCAGAACACTCGTCTTCATTGTTGGTGTTGTTGTTGTCCACCGTAACGGAACGAGTGATGAACACGCTTTCCTTGGGAGAGGGGGAGGGGAGGGGGGAGGGGAGGGGGGAGGAAGTGGCATTATCGTCACAACATTGTTTGGTCGTGGTGATCACTTCCTCGACCGTCGTCCCCCGGCTGAGTGAAGGAGGGGGGCTTGTCAAAACAACCTCACTGTTTTCGTCTGGCGGTGGCGTTTCTATTGTTGTGGTCGTTTTTACGATGGTCGTGGGGTGAAACTTCTTCTTGACCTTGCCCAGAGAACGCTTGTGGACAATTTTCGATGCCGCATCAATATCCTCAAGCACGAAGATCGTGTCTTTGAACTTCAGCTTCACTGGGAGCTCCTCCCCTGACACCTTGAACTTCTGATCAAAGAAAATGTCCATCAATTCCTGATTCGTTTTAATCTTTGCCAAGCTGGTAAAGCGAAGCGAGCATCGACGAGGGTTTAGTTTTTTTTCTTCTTTTTCTTCTTCTTTTTTTGCGTTTTTCGCTCACCTTACGTTGACAATCGACCGGTTCGTTTGGCTGGCCAACGCTTTAATCAAACTAGTTTTTCCCGTCCCAGGAGGCCCGTATAGCAACAGCCCCAGCTTATCGGGGTACCCAGCGATGCTGTACTTGCCCTTCTTCTCCGTAAAATTCCCAAGAGGTGCAACAAATTTTCCTTGTCGGGGAAGAACATGCTCTTAAACGTTTTGCGGTCGGATAGCAAGTAGCGCTTGTATTTCTTCGCGTCGTCGCGCCCCTCGCCACCATCCTCATCGCTGTTCGACGAAATACTCACTTCCTTGTTGACGAGCATGTACATGTAGCGTTGGGGGTCAATCTCCTGCCCGACTTGCTTTGTGTACCAGTGGAAGGCAGCCTGCAGGTAATCATCAATCCTGCTCCCAGCATCACTTCGCTCTGAGCGAAACATGAAGAGGGTGGTGGACTTTTCAACGCTCCGCTCCTTCTTGTTCTCACTATCAGAACTATCGTCTTTCTCCTCGACCTCCTTGAACTCAATTCCATCCGAAACTTTCACCCACTCATCCTTCGGGGGAACGGTCGTCACCTGGTACCGTTTGAGCTGGTCCGCAGTCGAGCCGTAGTTCATGTCCCAGGTTGACTCGTCTCGAATGCCCTTCTCCTTCGCAGCCAAGAGAGAAACGTTCGCCACCTTGTAATTCTTCGCACCGGCTGTCTCTCCAATATATAGAGTGAGGGCCTTCTGCAGAATGTTATTGCGCTCGTCGCGGCCGGACAGCTGTCCGTAACCACTAACGATTTTCTCGAACTCAACGCGTCGGATGTACTGCAATTTCGTGTTAGAGGGATTTATATTTTTGAACGTGGTGCTGTCCAACAATCTACGGAATCTCACCATGTTCGTTGACTTTGAATTGAAGAACTTGTCGTAGAAATCAAAGAGAAACGGTTTCAGCGACCCGTTCATAAATGTGTAAATAGCTGTCATTATTCCTGGGACGAGCATGGCCAGAGCCATGTCGACGGCTTGATTTCCTGTCCTTAGGTTGTTGAGCATGGCGAAGCTTGCTGCCGAGTTGTCCATGGTTTATTATAAGAAGTGGTCTAAAATAAGATCTGGTAAAATAAGATTGGCGAAATTGAATTGCTGAATCAGCAGTGAGAAGTTTTTAAAACTTTATGATGTAAGGGGAGTATGTATGGTATGGTCGAGGGGTGTTATAAATAGGAGGGTACTTAAAACTTTTTGGAAGTCTTTTGAGAGTCTAATTTTGCACTTTTGGCAACTCATAATTAAACCATCGAACTGGCATTGGGGAATATATAGCTGATGTATTTGAAAGCGTGTTCTAGAGACTGGACTGGACTTGTGGATGTTCATCATCTCTCAATCAGGCTCCCACATTGCTTCTAGTGTTATAATATGGGAAGGTGATGATTTGGTCGGAGTGGTGGGAGGGTGGCGAGTGGGCGAGATTGCAAGTGCTTGAGGATCACACAAATTGGAGCCATCTTAGCGCACACGTTGGAGGGCCACACCAGCAGCGTCTGGTCCATCTCGTTCTCTCCCGACTGCAAACTCCTTTGCTCTGGAAGTATCGATAGATCCATTAAATTTTGGAACCCTGCCGATGGAAGCTTGGTGAAGAGCATCGACCAGACTCACACCTTCTCTACCCTCGGTAGAGTCTCATCTCATACTCCTCCAACGTGAGCTCAAACACACGTTCAAGCAGCAATTCACCACTTACCAGCTCACCATCACGGCCGATTCCAACTGCATTGTTTCAGCCAACAGCGACCAACACCATGGAATCACTCCCTGCCGAGAGAGTTCACGTTTGTACCCTCTTGCCTCACACCTGTCCTTAACCTCATTCTCCACATCATCTCAACCTCATTCTCCACATCATCTACAGTTGGGAAATTTTGTCCTTCCCGAGCTTCGGGGCAGAAAACACTGAATCCGAATTGGATTGGCTGATATTGAGAGGAGGCTCAGCGAGTGCGTGCACCACGGCAGCAAAAAAGCCACCTCCGAGATTCTCTCCTTCCTCTCCCCAGCCCACCTCCCCGTCAAAATCACCCCCACTGGTGGAAATCGAAGGCTCTTTTATTGGATGAAAAAAATGCCACAATCTCAAACTTGCTGGCCGAAAATAGCGTGCTGCAAAGTTGGCAGATAAAGTTAATAAATAGCTCTTTAAAATAAGACAAAAAAAGGAGACTTTCCAATTATTTGTTACTCTAGTTTGGCTCCACGCTCAATGCTCTTCATTGCATCGCTCATCACTCCCCCGACAAACAGTTCAGCGCTTTTCCTTCCTGTTTCTTCCATCGCACCTTCCCACTTCTTCTCCTCCCACCCACCCTCTCCCTCTCCCTCTCCCTCTCCATCTCCCTCCAGCTCCAACTCGGCCTCATCTTCAACGAATGGCGGCAGCGTATTTTCCCACTCCGCCTCCGCCTCTTCCCCTCCTCCGAACAAACTCCTAAACACAGCCACCCTATTCTCCAAGTCGCTCCCCTCCCCACCATACAAGTTGATGCTCTTGATTTTCTCCTTCGCACTGACAACTTCATCGTCAAGCTCACTAAGCCCCCTAACCCTGCTAATGACCCTCAGCCTGTAGAACTCCTTTCCACAGCACTCGTTTCCGACTAAGCACAGCTTGGCCAGCACGCTCATGTTCTGCACGTGCTCGACCTGCCGAATGACTGTGATGGCGTTGTTGCTCACGTCGAGCTCTCTGAGCTGGCAGTCCTGCAACCCGGCCAGGCTCGAGATGGAGTTGTTCCTCAGATACAGCCGCGAGAGCTTCGTTACGCCTGCGCCGAGCATTTTTAAATTAGTGGAATAACGATGAATGATGTTAGTTTCTTAAGTTGAGTTCAGTAGTCGACTGGCTCCGTCCGCTCACCTCCCAAATTGGAAATATTACTGATTGAATTATTGGTTAAATCCAGTTCAACCAAACTAACACACCCCCCAAGTCCCTCGATCTTCTTTAGATTGTTCCCGCTCAAGTTTAAATACGTCAACAACGGCAAATTTAACCCTTGGATCCTCCCGAGCCTGTTATTACTCAAGTTAAGGCTCGCCAAGTACTGGTGCGGGGCCAAGTCGCACACGCTCTCGATCAAGTTGTTGCTCAAATCCACACTAGTCAGCAAGCTGCCGACCGACCGAGTGCCCTCTGCCCAGCGGTTCGTGGAAGTGCACTTGGGGACCACGTAGGAGAGGCACTCCGTCAGCTTGTTGCTGCTGGCATCTAACGTGAGGAGACTGGGCAGCGCCGCAAGGCAAGAAATGTCGCAAATAACATTGTCGTGGCAATCGACGTTCTGCAGATTCCCGTATTTTACCACCTCCTCGATATTCTTCAGCCCCAGCCCTCCGATCTTCAGCGTTACGTAGCTGTGGCTGAGAGTGAACGGGTTCCTGGCAAGCTGCGTCAACCCGGCCTTGATATCCTGGACCTGCAGCACAAGCCCCCCGGTCTTCTTCGCTTCCACCTTCCTCCTGTCAGCCCTGCCCCTCTGGATCGCCTGGAGCTTGTTCGCCGACTTTTTCTGCTCCTTCAACTCGGTAACGCGCCGGCGGGAGAGCAGGCCGCGCTGGCAAGCTTGTAGCTTTGCTGCTGCAAGCTCCTCCTCGGTTTTTTTGGTTACTTTTACTGTTGCCTTTTCCTGACGACGGTTGCCCCTTCGCTGCTTGCGGCCACGAGAAATGGCTTGGATCTTCAATGCGGAAGCCTGCATCTCGACTTCTTCCTCTTCAGAGAACATTGCTGATTATTTTGTTGTTGTTGTTGTGAAAGTTGGATCGAAAAAGTTTACAGTGTGGCACCACACTCGGGGAGGGGTTGGGCGGCTAATATATTTGTCAGTGGGAAGTTGGGTGGTGGTGTTTTGCGAGTTAATAGTGTAATGACTATTTTGGGAGTTGTGTTTTTGTGTTGAAAAATTTAGTAAAACGTGCGTAACTATTAAGAACTTTAGAGATTTGATAGCAATCAACAATTGGCAAACTGGCAACTCGATCCACTATTCACAAATATATCAGCTTCTACAAAAAAGCATTCAAATTGGACGCAGTGAGATCCAGTGAGATCCAACTTCACTTCTCTCAACTACTTCAGTCATCATGACCGGAAGACCACGACAGCTGTCCCTGCAGCAATCGAAGTCACTCCGCAACCGCTCCATATCCTCCCAATCCCTCCTGAGAAGAAACAGCTTCTCCGGACCCACTCAATTTTTGTCTGAAGAGGAGAAACTGGCCTACGACAAAGTGAAGACCGACACAGAAATCATTAAGGTCCTCCCGTTCCTCGCCTCCAAGCGCGTTCTCGTGTACCAGAAAACGGCAAGAAACAGGTTCGCCAAGATGCGGCCCTTGCTCCAGTGCTGCAAGCAAGTGCTGGACGCGGACAGCTACGAGTCAATTGTCAATTTGATAACTTCTTTCAACGACACAAAGGGGGGTGGGAGTAACAGCAACAGTAACAACAGTAACAACAACAACAACAACCACAACCACAACCACAACCACAACAACCCCAACGACCAGAAAATAGACCTGCTAATCATTGAGCTCGACCGAGATGTAGCTCCGCGGATCTGCGACTTTGTTCGCTCTCGGAGCCTCTCGAAGAAGTTCGCGTCTTCCCCTCTGATTCCCATCTTCCTGACCACAGCCAACGATGGGGAGGGGGACCAGGCCCACGGGGAAGTACTGAGAAGGTGCCTCAAGGAGGGAGCCTGCGGCTACCTCCAAGAGCCCGTGCACATGGGCCAGCTTATTTTGACCACGGGCTTAATTTTGAAGCAGTACGAAACGATTCACAAAGTTTATGCGAGCATCGCGAGGGAAGGGCCCGGGCTTGGAGATGCTAAGGCATATCCCAAGGTGAGTGAGTGATTGAGTGATTGAGTGATTGAGTGATTGAGTGATTGAGTGATTGAGTGATTGAGTGATTGAGTGATTGAGTGATTGAGTGAGTGAGACGAGATACGGCACAAAACTAATTCTGACACTCGCACATGTCAGTTCTCGCTGGCCCATATAGAATACAACGTCCCCAACTTCAACCGCAAGGTTCCTTCGCACCTCGAAAACGCCGTGCCAATCTCGGACAGCTCGCTGCGGCCGAAGCTCTACAGGGAGCACAAGGAGAAAGCGGGGATTACGAAGAAAAAGAAGAAGAGGGGGGGGGACAGCAGCGACGAGGAGGAGGAAGAGGGGGAGGGGAACGGTGAGGGGGACGCCTCGGGCGACAACGAAAATGAAAATGACAACTCGGCGACGTTGAACCCTGCCCTGAATTACTCTCTGGAGATTAAGAGGTAAGCCGAATCGAAGCCGAAGCGAAGCCGAAGCGACAAAAAACAAAAACTAACCCTCCCCTCACATCATCTCACCTCACCCCTCAAAGCCACATAATTAAACCCCCCCCTCTACCCCACTCCCCCCGGTCGGTGTGCGGCCTCTCCCGCACCAAGATCGACAAGGCCTTGGTCCTTGCGTCCCTCCAGTCCAAGACCCACGACAAGCGGCTCGCCAACCTGCAGCGGGACCTCGGCGGCAAAACCATCGTTCACACGGGGCACGGGTCGGGCGCGAGCAACCCTCTCAGGCGGAAGATGATGGGCAAGGAGACGAAAATGAATCTAAAAGCACACGAGCACATGGCTGCGGCTGCGGCTGATACGCAAACACATACGCAAATTCAAGAACAGGCACAGGCACAACACCAAATTTTGCAGAAGGAAACGCTGCTTCGCGAGCTTCAGAGGTCGGGACAGAGCAGGCGGTGCAGCACCGACGCACCCATGCGGCACACCATCGCGGAGAAGGCCATCGAGGGATACACCCAGAACAACCGCCACTACCTCAACAAGCTCCGGAACAACCCCGGGTCGAAGGACTTCAGCCAGTACAGGATGGTGGAGATCACCCCGCCGTACAACAAGAGCAGCAGGAGCAGCCACTTCGTCAGCGCGGGGTATCTGGAGTACAGGGCGGGGGGGCACTGGCCGAGCGTGAACATCTTCACACGGGCGATCGAGACGAATCCGAGGAACTGGCTGGCGTTCTTCTGGAGGGGCATCGCATTTGATAAGGTGGGGCAGTTCGTTAGGGGCATCAAGGATTTGACGCAGAGTATCAAGGTTAGGGCGAGGTTGGCCAAGGAGGAGGCGGGGGACGGTCTGTACGCGGACCCGAACGGGGAGAGGGAGGAGGTGAGGAGTAACAAAACAGCAAAACAAAGAGTGAAGAGTGAAACTTCTTAAAATATTAAAAACTAACGCAAACAAACCAACAAACCAAACAACAACAGCCGCTCGAACTAGCGGCCATCTTTTTCAACCGAGGGGTGGTGTACACACACGTCGGGAACGACGACTCTGCGCTGAAGAACTTCACCTCCGCATTGAAGCGCGACGGTGGATCCGTCGCGTTCCGGCACAACCGCGCAATGGTCAACAGGCGGTTCGGGAACTACATGGACGCGAAGGACGACTACGTCAAGCTTTGGATGGAGCGGAACGTCAACGGGGTAGAGACCAGCCCGTGGGCGACGGAGGGGGGGGTTGAGAGGCCCAGGACGATGAGTAGTTTCAGGGCGAAGAGCAGAGACAATGGGAGGGGGACTGGCGGG
>Ga0302116_1001497_pt1 | contig 14163 bp, 15 predicted proteins | sample AG5_SCM_MG_FD_203124 | JGI IMG/M metagenome (GOLD analysis project Ga0302116, IMG submission 203124) | Marine microbial communities from Western Arctic Ocean, Canada - AG5_SCM | ecosystem: Environmental > Aquatic > Marine > Oceanic | place: Canada: Western Arctic Ocean | collected 2017-10-01 | reverse complement strand
GAGGCCTCAGAGGCCACAGGTTCCTTGGATCAACTGTCCGAAGGTGACGACTTTTTTTCGATTCGTGGCGAATTGATTTTCACGAAGCCAGAAGCCAATGAGCTCGTCGTAAAGGTGCGGCAGCTGCCTCGAGCTGATGGCTTTCGTCCTTTGCCGTTCAAAGTTCAGCTCACAGGAGAGCTGCCCCTCGAGCACCTAAGGCATTTCGTCAGCTTGGATGTTCGCCGTCAAGGACAGCTCCTCTCTGTTGAGGCCTTTGAAGTGATTGCACCGATGCCGACGCGAGGTGGAAAAGGCCGGGAGGGATCCCGTAACGGAGGTGCCGGTCCACGACCTGCCAAGACCTGACCTGATGCCCTCTTCCCCCACCTTCAACACCACTGCCGGTGTCGCGGTGGCCAGCGCCACCGGTTTGGCTGTGTTTGGACCGTTGATCGGACTGTCGACGGCATGGATTGCTCTTGGGTTGGGAGGTGCACTCTTGGGTCTCACCGTTGATGCCGCTCAGTTCAACGGGATGGGAGGTCACCTTTTGGCGGAATCACTGCCCGGCGGACGCAACAGATTGCGCAGAGTTGCGTTTCACGAGGCTGGTCACTGGTTGGTTGCTCAAGAGGAAAATCTCGAGGTCAAACGGGTTCTTGTTGGAACCCTTGGTTGTCTTCAGGCGGGGTTGCGCTGCAACGGTGTAACCGAATTTTCTTTACCCGATCGGGCCCGTTTGTCCCTCGAAGACTTGCGTCGCTGGAGCAGGGTTCTTCAGGCCGGAATCGCTGCGGAAACGCTGCTTGAGGGACCCCCTAAAGGGGGGGAAGATGACAAAGCTCTGTTGGGACGTATCTGGGGCGTGTCTGGACAAGATGTTGATACGGCTCAGCGAGAGCAACGCCGGGCACGTCGGGAGGTGGAACAGCTTTTGCGCTCGCGACGCACTGAGATCGAATCGATTGCCAACAGGTTGCTGGACGGCATGCCTCCAGAGCCAGCATGAGCGCACTGTTGATTGATTGTCCAACCGGTCTTGCCGGGGACATGTTGTTGTCGGCAGTCCTCGATTTAGGAGTGCCGGAGTCGGTTGTTCATGAGCCCCTGCAAGCTCTGGGTCTCGCCAAGGCCTATGAACTCAAGGTTGAGGAATCTCAGAGTGGTGGATTGCGTGGGCTTCGGCTCTCGGTGAGCAGCAAGGAACCCAACCCTCCCCATCGTCGCTGGTTAGATCTGCGCACGTTGATCTCGGAGGCATCTCTGTCACCTTCACTAAAGACAAAGGTTTTGCAGGTGTTTCAGGCCCTGGCTGATGCGGAAGCCACGGTTCACGGTTGTGCCCCTGATCAAGTTCATTTCCATGAGATTGGGGCGATCGACAGCTTGGTTGATGTCATCGGTGTCTGCGCAGCTATCGAGAACCTTGCCCCTGAGTCGATCTATTGCACTGCCCCCCCAGCCGGTCATGGTCGAGTGACAACGGCCCATGGGGTGCTTCCTGTTCCGGTGCCAGCGGTACTCGAATTGGCAAAGCGACATGAGCTGCCGCTTCTCACCGGGGAGGATCTTCCTGCTGCTGAGCTGACCACTCCCACTGGGCTGGCCTTGGTGGCTGTATTGGCGGATCACTTTCAGCGTCCCTCAAGGATGGAGGTTGAAGCGGTCGGTGTTGGCCTCGGCCATCGCTGTTTGGATCGTCCAAATCTGCTGCGCTTGATCCGTATTCGTGAGGCGAGCAGAACAAAGCCTGGTTGGCAGGAGCTTGTGGTGCAGGAGGCCTGGATTGACGATGCCACTGCCGAAGAGTTGGCAAGCCTGGGTCAGCACTTGCGTTTGGCTGGTGCGTTGGATGTGGTTCAGGGAGCCGTGTTGATGAAAAAGCAAAGGCCTGGTACTTCGGTGATCGCCCTTACAACTCCAGATCAGGCTGCTGCCTTGCGGGAGGTGTGGTGGCGCCACAGTCCAACCATCGGATTAAGGGAGCGCGAACAGGGGCGCTGGGTGCTGCCCCGTCGTTGTGGGGCGAGCGCAACTCCTTGGGGCATGATTCGCGCCAAGCAGACTCGCCGACCGGATGGGACCTTCACTCTGAAGTGGGAGCAAGATGAGCTCCAGCGAGTGTCTGCTGAGGCTGGTCTCACCGTGACGGAGCTTCGTGATCGTCTCGCTCTCGAGGCCCATGCATTTGTGCCCGAGGAGGACTGGCAGTGCTGAAAAGGCTTTCTTTGCCTGGTGGTTTACGCCTTTGGATCACCCTGCTCACCCTCGCCTTTGTTGGAGTGGCGTTAGCAAGCCATGCCACAGGATTGCGCACCCTCACGATTAGCCGACAGGGATGGTGGTGGCTGTTGTTGGGGCTTGGCTTGAGTTGGCTCAGCTTGGTGGTCAATGCCCTGGCTTGGAAGGTCTTGGTGGTTTGGCTCGGGCATCAGCCAGGACGCTTGGCCTTAGTGCCGCTTTATCTGCGCAGCAACTTGCTCAAATATTTGCCTGGTGGCATTTGGCATTTCCTCGATCGTTTTCGTGCTCTCCGGCCCAATCTTGGTGGAGGCAAGGCTTTGGTTTCGGTGTTGATGGAGCCGATGGTGATGGCCGTCGCTGCCTTGCTTTGGGTGCCATTTGGTGGGTTTCAAAACGGTTTGGCGTTGCTCTGTGTTCTCCCTTCCGCGCTGCTGTTGCCGCGTTGGCGTGAGCCTTTGTTGCGTCGATTGGAGACCAGCAAGTTGCGCCAGCTCAATCGTGTGGACCCAGGGGGTACAACCTCCATTGAGGATGAAGGATTGGGGAGCGGCAGAACGTCTTACCCCTGGTGGCCCCTGGTCTCTGAACTGCTGTTCGTGCTCTGTCGATTTGCGGGGTTTTGGTGCTGCTTGCAGACGTTCGGACTCCTGGCTGGGCAGCCTCTGGGCCTTTGGCTTGCGGCCTTTGCCCTCGCCTGGACCGTTGGCCTGGTAATTCCTGCTGCTCCGGGCGGTTTGGGGGTGTTTGAGGCGGTTCTGTTGTTTCGTATGGGCACGATTGTGCCGGAGGCGCCGTTGCTTGCGGTGGCACTCAGCTACAGGTTGCTCGTGACTTTGGCCGATCTGATCGCAGCCGCTGCTGTGAAGGGTGATTCCTGGATGGCGGCAAAGGTTCGCGTTTAGTCGGCTGTTCTGATGGTGTGGCCGCTCCCTGAACTGCCGATTCGCTGGGAGGCTTTGCCCTGTCCGCTTGAAGCTGGTTGGGCTCTGATCCGTCTTTGGGAACTCCCAAAAAGAGCCGATAACGGGCTGTCCCTTGGAGGGTTTTCAGCAGCTGCTTACCAGGCATCGGATGACCGGCTTTGGTTGGTGAGTGATGCGTCCCGGGGATATTTGCTGCCCGTTGGCCCTCTTGCAAAAGCATTACGAACAGGAGATCAATTGCAGGTTGGCCCTCGCTTGGTTTTGCGTGACCAAAGTGGAACTCCTCTTCCTCCCTCTTTCGACGCAGAGGGTTTGGTGCTTACGGGTAATCACGGGGTCTGGATTGTTAGCGAGGGGCGTCGTAAAGCAGGGCATCAGGCTCGTCTACAGCGTTTTTCTCTTCGTAATGGATGGTTATTGGAGACCAAGCGTCTGCCTCCTGCATGGACAGCTCTACCTGGTCAGGGATTAGCTGCTAATCAAGGGCCAGAGTCCTTAACGCGATCCATCGATGGGGGACTTGTTTTGGCAGCGGAGGCTCCGTTGCTTCAGGATCTCGCCGCAGGAGATGGGGATGGCGTTCGTCTAGCCCATTTGGACCTGGAAGGTGTCATGCAAGAGCGTGGTCGCCTTCCTCTCGATTCCCTGAGTTCGGATCCAGAAGAAACGGTGGGACTCACCGAACTTCTGGCACTGGATGGCTCACCTGCATTGTTGGCACTGATTCGTCGTCATCGGCCATTGCATTGGACGGCCAGGCTTCAATTGTTCTCTTGGCCTGCACAGAGGTCTCATTTGGCTTTGCAGCCCATAACGGGTTGGGATTTCACGAGTGATGAGGTTCCTCGCGAAAATTGGGAAGGCCTGGCTTGGGGGCCAGAGCTCGACGATGGGCGTCGCACTCTCGTGATTGTGAGTGACGATAACTTCAGTCTGATTCAGCGAAATTTGGTGGGTTTGTTAGCTCCGCGCCGTAGCCCTCGTTGCCGGGGTTTGCCGGACGATTAAGTCTCAGTTGTGTGGTCGAGGCCTGGTATGAGAGCAGCTGCAGCCATAAGTCCGAGTCCAAGAATCATCAATGCCGGCCAGAGCGCTGCGGCAAGCCGTTCGTCACTCGCGTATTGAAAAACTCGCACCGAGAGGGTGTCGAAATCAAAGGGTCGAAGCGCGAAGGTCAGAGGCAGCTCCTTCACGGTGTCCACAAAAACAAGCAGTGATCCGACTGCGAGCGGGCCCTGCAGAAGTGGAATGTGAATGCGACGGAGAACATCCGGCCAGCGGCAGCCCAGGCCAGTGGCTGCTTCATCCAGGCTGGGTGACATTCGTTCTAAGCCTGCATCAAGACCACCTTTGGCAACAGCAAGGAAACGATCGCTGTAGCCCCAGAGCAAAAGCAGGATTGGTGAGAGCTGCCAGGGCCCACCAATGATGAGTAAGGCCAGAGCGAGCACGGCACCTGGAATCGCGTATCCGAGCCCGGCGAGAAAGGTGAGGCTGTGCAGCCAAGGGGCCGTGGTCCAGCGCTTTGTGATGGCAAGGAGCAAGGCAGCTGCTACAGCCAAGCCTGCTGCTGCAAGGGCGAGACCAAGACTGCGCAAGGTGAGCAGCAACAGCTCTGGCTGTAAACCAGTTTGTAGTTGGTCAAGGTTCAAGCAGGCCCAGATCAATGGTGTGCCAAGGCTCAGAAACGGTGGAATGAACCCCAAGGCTTGAGCGGCTAAGGCTCTCGTTCCAGTGAGAGTCCAGTTCGGGGATTCTCCACCCGTTAGGCCTTCCGACCATCGACGGCTACGACGACGCAGTTTTCGTTCGCCAATCAACAGTCCCGTCACGATGATCAGCGTGATTAGGGCAAGTCCGACCGCTCCTGCTGGGTTCCCCTCGAGTTGCCAAGCTTGGAGAATTCCAGCGGAGAGACTTGGAATGCCTAGGAGTTGAACGGCCCCAAGTTCGTTGACCACCTCCATTCCCATCAGCGCGATTCCCGCTCCAATAGAAGGGAGAGCCATCGGGAGGGCGATGCGTCGAAAGCTTTCCCATGGACCCACTCCGAGGGAACGGCAGGCTTCCAGTTGACGGCGTCCGCAGATGCTGAAGCTTTCAGTGCTGAGCAGGAAAACATAGGGATAGGTGCTCAAGGCCATGACCAGTACCCCCCAACCCAGTCCATAAATTCGGATGCCATGGATGCTGCCCAGATCCACGAGCGTTGCAGCGAGAAGGTACGAAGGGCTGGCGAGTGGAAGCAGCTGAGCAATCCGAAGAAGGCGTCGGCCTGGAAAGCGGCAATTGGCGAGGAGCCAGCCGTTTGCGGAGCCAAGAACGGCTCCGAGGCTCGCGGTGCCAAGCAGCAGGAGGGTTGTTCCCCGGATTTGGATCAGACCATCTGCGCCCAGGCTGGCCGAACCAAGAAGAAGGCCTCTGACGCCCTCTCCAATTAATCCGCCAAGGGGAAAGAGCGCGAGCGCTGCGAGGATGCAGGCCACGACTGCTAATAGGGTCCTTCCCTGCTGCCACTGGCCTTGCAAGCTCTTGCTTGTCATGAGTGGTAACGCTTATCCATAGGGATCACCAAGCCCAGCGATTGATCTCCAAAGGCCTAGAGCTCGAGCATTTACAAGGAGGAAGCAGCCGGGTCCACGTCGACGCAATAAATTGCCATTGACTTGCATTCACGCCAAGATCCTGTTGAGAATGATACTCAAGAGTGGATCGTTACGCTTAATCCTTCTGCCCATCCAATCCAATGATTGAGAGATTGAATGTGCCGAGATGACACCGTCAGCTTCGAGTTTGCCGCACAGGGATCGGGACGAGTGCGGGTTCCATCAACCCGCCGCCGCTGTTGTCGTCATCGTCAGAGTTGGCGTTGAACCAGAGAAGGATGCCAATCAGAATGCAACAAGTCCCCAGAAGGGTGAGCTCAAACATCGCCAACCCAAAGCTGACGAAACTCTAATCAGAATGCTTCGGTATCGACATCTCACTCGGATCGCAAACGTTCGAGTGGGGTGGTTGGTTTAAGAAAGGTTTTTGTCTGCATCTTTGGCGACACACGCTTTGAGTTGCTCCCTCAGGTTGCTGTGGTCCATCTCCTGACCTATCAACACCAGTTGGTTTTTGCGTTCGCCATCCCAGTCGCTGTCATCAATGGAGAAGCGCTTGCCAGCTAGGTGAAAAACATGGCGCTTTTCACTTTCGTTAAACCAAAGGATGCCTTTTGCACGAAAAACGCTCTCGGGCAATTGATTGTCGAGAAAGTTTTGAAATTTGCGGAGCGAGAAGGGTCCATCGCTACTGAATGACAGGGAGGTGTAGCCCTCGATGTCGAGATGGTCAGCATGGTCGTGGTGCGCTTGTCCATGATCGTGATGGTCATGATCGTGATGGTCATGATCGTGGTGCGCGTGTCCGTGATGGTCATGGTCGGCTTTGGTCGCAACGCGATCGCTCTCAAACAATCCAACACTCATCAAGAGAGGTAGAGGAACATCTCCTTTAACGGAATGAAGGATACGGGCATCTTTTTTGATACTGCGCAGGCTTTCTTCTAATTCTTTGACACGCTCTGTTGATACCAAATCTGTTTTGTTTAAAAGAAGAATGTCTCCGTAAATAATCTGAGAGCGCCCTACTTCACTTTCGAAAACGCGAGCATTGCAATTTTCAGCATCAACCAGGGTGATGATTGAATCCAACCTGGTCTGATCCCGCAATTCACTGCCTAGAAATGTCATGGCTACGGGAAGTGGATCGGCAAGACCTGTCGTCTCCACAACCAAATAGTCCAAGGGTTCAGGGCGCTTCAGGATGCGATCGACAGCTTCCAGCAATTCCCCGTTAATCGTGCAGCAGATGCAGCCATTGCTGAGTTCCACCATGTCTGCGCTGGTGCTCACTACAAGATCGTTGTCAATGCCAATTTCTCCGAACTCGTTCACCAAAACAGCGGTTTTAAGACCGTCTTGATTGCTGAGAATGTGGTTGAGAAGAGTGGTCTTTCCTGCGCCTAGAAATCCGGTAAGAATTGTGACAGGAGTTCCGTTGGTCTGAATCCTTTGATTGGAAGCAGTCTCTGACATGGTCGGATTCAAAAGGTTGGAGAAAGGGCGTCGATCGCTTGAGCTAATTCGGCATCACTGCTCGAAAGTCCACCGAGATCATGGGTTGTGAGTCGAATGGTGACACGGTTATAAACATTGCTCCATTCAGGATGGTGATTGGCGGATTCGGCTAAAAGTGCCACTTGTGTCATGAAGCCAAAGGCTTCAACGAAGGAGTGGAAGCGCCACTCTCTCTCAATCCAATCAGAGGCAATCGTCCAGGCAGGGCAAGAAGAGCAGAGGCTCTGACGTGCCGCGTCATCGAGCAAAACAGCTTGCTTTGGCATGGATGAATCCAGGGCTTGGGATGTTTGGGCTTTGGTTCACAGCTCAACATTTGCCTGAACCACTACTAATGTTTTAGTGCGTTTTGAGTGACGATGGCGATGACGTGTTTACTAGGTCGTTCGTCCTCTCTGCGGACCCGAGGTGTGAGCTCACTGCTTGCCACAACATCGATTGTGTTGTGGGTCTGTCAGGCACCATCCGCTTCGGCGCAGCGGATGGTTAAAAAGATCGAGAGCCGTTGTCCCTTGGGCTATGTGGACACGCTCAATGGAAAATGCAGCACACTCGGTATGAAGACTCATACGGTCCAAGCCATCGATGGCCGATCCTGCCCATCCGGATGGCTGGATGTGGGGGGAGGATATTGCCGTAAACAATGAGTCGTTGCTTTCTGACGCCCAGCAATGTCATCACTAAGATGCCATTAGTTATGGCAATTTGAATGGTTCGATTATTTGCTCTTGGGATGTTGTTGTCGTTGATCGCACCAACCGACGCCTTGGCTCAAAAAAAGATTCCTAAAGCACAGGGTTATGATCAGTGCCCATTGGGTTATCTGAATACTCTTGGCACCTCCTGCGTATCGCCCATTAATTATCAAATGAGGCCAACAAACGGTGAAGCTTGCGACTCCGGTTGGATGAATGTGGGTGCTGGTTATTGCAGGAAAAAGTAGGTTTTAGCGTGAATCAGCAGCCGGTTGCCTTTTGGTCTCTGAAACCGTGGTGGTGTCAGCCCTGGAGCATTTTGCTCACAGGCGTTGTCGTTTCGCTTGGCAGCTGGCTGTTCCTTCAGCGACTTTGGATAACGCTTCCAATCACCCTGGCAATTTTGGCTTGGTGGTTCTTGTTTCTGGTGCTTGTGCCTGCCGCTCACAGCAGACAAGAGATCTCTTGAACTCCTGCCTGAAATGTGTTGGCGTCTTTACCTTCAAGCACCGAGCTCTATAGGGTTCAATCAGAGATGGAGCCCAGATGGGATCCAGGACATCGGCCTGGGATCGGTTAGGCGATTACCTGCATCAGACAAAAATCATGGGCTCCATTGCGAGCACGCTGTACTGGGATCAAAACACCCGTATGCCCTCCGGTGGGGCGTCCTGGCGTGGAGAGCAATTGGCACTACTGGCGATTCAATTGCATTCGCGGCAGAGCTCTGTCGAGTACGCAGATCTGATCCAGGAAGCCCGTGTTGAGTGGAGCCAGTCAGGGCTTTCAACGACGGAGAAGGCTGCTTGCGGCAGGAATCTTGACTTGCTCGAGCAGGATCTGGGCCGGCAACAGGCGTTAGATCCTGCTTTGGTGGCAGCGTTGGCAACGGCTAAAGCCGACGGCTACAACAACTGGCAACAAGCACGTTCGAACTCCGATTTCGGCTTGTTTGCACCCTCTTTGCACACCATGATTGGCTTGCGTCAAGAACAGGCTCGACAGCTTGCAGAGCCCCGTAGTTGTTGGGAAACACTGGCTCAACCATTTGAGCCTGATCTTACTTTGAAGCGTTTGCAGGAGTTGTTTGCGCCGCTTCGTCAGCGCTTGCCAGAGTTGTTGCAACGAGCTGGTGGGCAGCCACGTCAACGAGAGCTCAGTTGGGATCTTCCTGAACCAGCACAGCAAAAGCTCTGCGATTCGTTGTTGACCTCCTGGGGACGAGACGCGTCGATGACCTGTGTTGCGCGATCCCCGCATCCCTTCTCGATCACGCTTGGTCCGAGCGACTACAGGATCACGACCAGAGTTGTTCCAGGGCGACCGCTTTCCTGTTTCCTGGCTACAGCCCATGAATGGGGCCACTCCCTTTATGAGCAGGGTCTTCCTGATCAGAAACATCAATGGTTCGCCTGGCCTTTGGGACAGGCGACATCAATGGCCGTGCACGAAAGTCAATCTCTATTTTGGGAAAATCGGGTTGCAAGAAGTCAGCCGTTTGCTCAGCAATGGTGGATGGAGTTTGAGGCTGCAGGGGCTCCTCTCTCATCAGCAGACGCTCTTTGGAGGGCGATGAATCCTTTGGCTCCTGGTTTGAACAGGGTGGAGGCCGATGAGCTCAGCTATGGATTGCACATCATGATTCGTACGGATCTAGAAATTGCCTTGCTCGAGCAAGGCCTTCCGGTTGAGGAGCTTCCTGCTGAATGGAATCGGCGTTATGGCGAGCTTCTTGGAGTGACACCAGCCAATGACGCAGAGGGCTGCCTTCAGGATGTTCACTGGAGCGAAGGACTGTTCGGATACTTCCCTTCGTATCTCCTTGGACATCTGATCAGTGCTCAGTTGAGCGAGGCGATGGCTGTTGCTATTGGTTGCCCCGAGGAACATGTTCGTAGGGGTGATGTCGCAACCTTGTTGGATTGGCTCCGTGAGCATGTTCATCCCGTCGGACGGGCCATGAATGCGGAACAACTGGTGCAGACGGTGAGTGGTCGAGCCCTGACGCCTGAACCATTCCTGCGCTACATGGAAGACAAACTCGACCGGATTTTAGCCACGAGCCCTGTTGGCGGCACTTAGTCGTTACGTTAATGTAACGTAAGCGTGCTTTGGTTCTGGGGTCTGGCTCCCCGTAGGATTCCGGCGCTGATCGTCCTCTTCCATGGCCAATCTCGACCAGGCTCCAAGCCGCAGTATGCCCAACCTGCTTCATGTGCTGCCGGCCTTTGCAGACGAGGCTGAGCTACGTGTCAACACCATCGTGGAGCTCAACTCCAACACGATCAACAAGTACGAGCTCATTACGGAAACAGGCCATCTCAAGTTGGATCGGGTGGGTTACTCCTCTCTGGCTTACCCCTTTGCCTATGGCTGTATTCCTCGTACCTGGGATGAGGACGGAGATCCTCTCGATATTGAGATCGTGAATGTGACCGAACCCTTGATTCCAGGTTCGATCGTGGAAGCAAGGATCATCGGGATCATGACCTTTGATGATGGAGGTGAGGTTGATGACAAGGTGATCGCCGTTTTGGCCGATGACAAGCGTGTTGATCACATCAAGAGCTTCGAAGATCTTGGTGAGCAATGGAAGAAAGAAACTACTTACTACTGGGAGCACTACAAGGATTTGAAGAAGCCAGGAACCTGCACGGTGAATGGATTTTTTGGTACTGAAAAGGCTGTGGAAATTATCAAGAGCTGCGAAGCGCGCTACATGACTGATATTGATCCCAAGTTGGTTGACTGATCTCCTCATGTTCCCGTTGAACAAGTAGTTAAAAGCGGGGAAATACCCCGCTTTTTATTGCTTAATCATTGATTTAGGGCTTAATTAAAAGAGGGAAAGAGGAGGCTGAAATATTAAACTTATTTCTTAAGGTGCAAACGGATTGGTCTGCTTCTGACCAGAAGGTAAAATCCCTGATGAGGTTTACATTGCAAGCAAGACCCTTTTCATACCCTGCCATCGCATCATTTGGGTGAAAGGCTCCAGTTGAGGGTGGAATAATATCTCCAACAGTGCTGAAAGCTTTCCCTAAGTGAAAGTCGAGAATAACTTCTAAAAGTGATTCAAAGCCAAAACCATCATCAAAAAGCCCGGCCTGAAAGGCTGCCACATTCATTTCACCTTGGGCATCTGTATTAAATCCTCCAAGGATATGGCAGCAATCGTGATTTAAGAGAAATTCGGACGTACTTTTTTTCTCTCCCGGTAGTGCCCAATTCCTATCCCGGTACCAATGGAAAATAGTGTGGCCAAGACTGCCTTCTGGATAGGCCTCTAATTGCTGATAGCGTTCGGAAACAGCCCGATCTCCGATGGCTTGGTGGAACATTTTGATTACACCTTTGATTACTTTAGGTGCTGAGTCGAGGCCTAGAAATTCGCCTAAGCTCCTGCGGCCATAATCGATTAGAAGTAGCTTTAAGTGATTGTCTCGAACTCGATGCAAGTCTTTGATTGTATTGGGATGAATCTCTAGATGATCTGCAAATTTATCTATAATTGCTACCATCCTCGGGTCGACCTTCATGTCAACATAAGGAAGAAGAATGAGGATTTGAAGAAGTTGTTCGCGTTTTTTTTGATCGGATATTTTTTCTGATAAATCTGCTGGCGAGATACCCTCTAGATGGTTCAGATCTATGGACGACTTCAAAACAAAGTTCTGAATGGATTCCATCATTTCCATGGTGATGGGCTCAACATCTGCAATGTCTCCCATGGAGCCCACCTCGTGCATGGCTTGCAAGAACAGCTTTGCGTCTTCTTCCGGCCAGGTCGGTTGGTTCTTCATTCCATTTTTGATGGGTTGGAGCTTCAGTAGCACATTTCTGAAATTATTAAGGTTTCACTCATCGCAGTGTGCGGTTTTTTCGCACAGTGCATACGTTGAGACCAGTGAGTCTTGGCTGTCCATCCATGGGTCTCAAATGCACTACTTGCGTTGCTGGGCTTCCAGTGGCGTTGCTCGCCTCCTCTGTTCTCGTGGCAGCTCCAGCGCTGTCTCGATCCCATCCAATCGAAGTGTCGATGGCTGTTCGTTCGCCAGAGCAAGGGCGTGTTGTGTTGGATCTGGGCCGCAGGCAGATCAGCGTTAGACGCCAGGGTCAGACCCTGGGCCCATGGCCGGTAGCGATTGGTGATCCCAAGACTCGCACTCCCTCTGGGCTGTTCAAGGTCGAGAACATGATGATGAACCCTCAGTACCTGAGCACCAAGTCAGGGAAGCTGCATCCCAAACGTGGTCCTCAAAGCCCATTGGGGCATCGCTGGATTGGTTTCCTGCGAAGTGGACCCAATCAATTCGGCATTCATGGCACTCCCTGGCCTCATTGGGTGAAAACCAGATCGGCCGTATCCAACGGCTGTGTGCGCATGTTAGATGCTCATGTTCAGCAGCTGTATGACCACGTGGAAGTGGGGTATGGCAGTGGAAATTATGCGTTGACCCCCAGCGCTTATTGGCCTCGCTCCTGTTCAAAGATCTCCTGAAGGATCTCGCCGGCTCCTTGATCCTTGAGCTTGTGGGCGAGGTCTCGTCCCACCGCTTCAGGGTCGGCTAGGGGGCCAGCTTGCTCGTCACGGATGAGTCGTTTGCCATCAAGGCTGGCCACCATTCCCGTGAGCTGGATCGTGTCCCCCTGAATTTGGCTGTTGACACCGATTGGCACTTGGCAACCGCCCTCCAGGACTCTCAGGAATTCTCGTTCTGCCAAGCAGCGAGCTGAGGTTGGTGCGTGGCTTAGCACTTGAATGAGCTCCATCACTTCAGGGCGATCGCAAACGCATTCAATCCCTAGAGCTCCTTGTCCCACTGCATGAAGAGAGATGTTTCCGGGGATGCTTTGGTGAATTCGATCGCCGAAGCCGAGTCGACTCAGTCCAGCTGCGGCCAGAATTAAACAGTCGTAATTGCCTGAGTCGAGCTTCTCAAGCCGTGTAATGACGTTTCCACGCACATCTTTGAACTTAAGGTGTGGATAGTGGTAGCGCAGTTGGGCTAGGCGACGTAGAGAGCTGGTTCCAACAATGGAACCCTCTGGCAGTGTCTCGAGTGTGTACTCAGCGTTTTTGCTGTTCACCACTAAGGCATCGGCGGGGTCTTCCCGTTCGGTGATGCAACCCAGCATCAGCCCCTCGGGAAGATTTGTAGGGAGGTCTTTCAGGGAGTGAACGGCGATCTCGGCACGCCCTATCAGCATTTGAGCTTCTAGCTCTTTGGTGAATAAGCCTTTATCTCCGATCTTTGCGAGGGCAACGTCGAGAATTTTGTCGCCTTGGGTTGCCATTGCCTCAACAGATATGGCAAGACCAGGGTGGGCTTTTTCTAATTCTGCTTTGACCCAATTGGTCTGAACCATGGCCAGCTGGCTGCGGCGTGAGGCGATGCGCAGATGCTCGAGGGCCATGTTTGAAGGACTTCAGTTCGCAAGATTACGCAGACGTGCCCCCCGCTGTCACGTGCATGTCTATGAAAATTGGCATCGGTTGCTGCGCTTGCGACCTAAAGGCCTGGCTCCCTGTCTCCTTGTCCGAGCGCTCAGCTTTACAGTTCATAACAGTTGAGTTATTGCCATGCCAGGGCCTGTGGTTAACGGAGTTCGTAAAGACGGTCTGCCTGCTCTGGATCAGGCAACGTCCGCCAAGGAGGTCCTCCCATTTTTGCCACTCTTGAATGAGGGCACGATCAAATTGATCCTGTTAAGCAGTGGCGGTGTCTTGATGGCGCGGCTTAGGAACACAACCGATCCAGATGGCGAACGGGCGTACCAATTGATCCGTCCGCTCAGTGTGATCCAAGCCAGCTCCGATCAGCCTTGGGAATTGCAGCCTTATTTAGAGGGCTTGACGTCGCAAAAAAATATTGTGGTTTACAAAGCTGCAGTGGCATCTATTCTCGACCCTGACCCTCGACTTCTTCAGGTCTATGCACGCAATACATCTCAGGAGTGTCCGCCTTCAGAGACCCCTGTTGAACGACTAAAGCGAGCTTTTCAGGAATTTACTGAATGCATTGAGGATGAAGTATAGGTGGATATTTTTAAGATATTGGAACGAGTATTGAATTTCAAATCTTGATTGATGGATGCTCTAGTCTTAGTCTTGAGTGGTTGTTGCGGCGCCTTCTTTAAATAGTTTTTCAAGGTCTAATTTTCCTTTTTCGGAAATCAGGGTTTCGTAATTAT
>Ga0302116_1001495_pt1 | contig 14164 bp, 20 predicted proteins | sample AG5_SCM_MG_FD_203124 | JGI IMG/M metagenome (GOLD analysis project Ga0302116, IMG submission 203124) | Marine microbial communities from Western Arctic Ocean, Canada - AG5_SCM | ecosystem: Environmental > Aquatic > Marine > Oceanic | place: Canada: Western Arctic Ocean | collected 2017-10-01 | reverse complement strand
ATGTCGAGGAGCTGCAGCAGCTCGCATTGTTTTATGCCGCAGCTCCGATCGAGGAACCGAATCTCAACCTTGAGCCACCGCCCGAATCCCTTCTCGGCCAAATTGAAGCAGCAGCAGCAAAACAAGGCGTAACCGACTCACGAGGGCACCAGCTAGTCTCCAGCACCCTGAAGGAGCTCAACATCGACCACAAAATGGAGGTTTCACCGTTTGAGAACAGCATCGTCAATTTCAACACTTCCGCCATGCTGAACATCGACATCATGATTTCCACCAAGAACGAGACTGAGAACAAAAAACTTGCCATCGAGTACAACGGCATAACCCACTACGTGCAATGCAACGGACGAGACGTCGAGAACGGCACAACGAAGTTCAAACGAAGGCTGTTGGAAAAACTAAATTTCACCGTGATGAGCATCCACTGGGACGACTGGCGAAAGGCGAGAGAAGCCAAAACAAAGAAAGATTTCTTGCTCAAATTGCTTAAGTCGGCAGTTTCATAACAAAACAAAATACATGGGTTGTGTATAAAAAAACAATTTTTATTCACATAAACATTCTCTGCAGGGAGCAAATTTCAGCCTTGGGGTACTTGTACAAGGGATCCACCGTTGGCTTGGCGTTTGCCGTTGGCTTCAAACGTGGAGCATTCTCCCTATTTTTGCCTCGAGCTTCACTCCTTCTCTTCTTCCTGGGCTGATCGTCACTATCGCCGTCGTTGTCGCTGCTGCTACTGCTGCTGCTGCTGCTATATTTATTGACGCGATTCGAGTTGGAGTTCGATTTCGATTTCGAGTTTGAATTGGAGTTGAAGGCCTTTTTCCTAAATTCAGCATATTTCTCGACGTGATCATCATTGTCATTGTCGTGCCCCCCTCCGGAGTCCTGCGTCAGTTGATTTTCGTCGTCGTCGTTGTCGGTGATGTTGCCGTGGCTATCACAGGTGGTGCCAGGGGGCTTTTCTTTATCCTGATCCTTATCCCGATCCTTATCAGAATTGTCCGAGAAGCTATCAGAATCGCCGAGAGAGATTGACTCGTCGTCATTGGGCTTGAACTTGGCCATCGCTCCAGCACCCGCGTTCGCGTTCAAGCCCTTCATCAGCCCGCTAACCTCAGACATGTCCGCAGTAATTCTCCTCTCCAACTTGTTCTTCTTCTGCTTCTCCTCGTCCTGCCGGTTGTTGCTACTTCTAGGGTAGATCTTGTTGACGGACTCCGGAGAGTCAAGAACGAACAGACCCTGAACGTCCTCCACTTCGGCCTCCACCCCCGCCTCAACTTCGGCTGCTCCGAAGTTGAGCGATTTCTTGCTGGGGGGGGCAACCGAGGCAACTGGGTTCCGGTTCAGTTTGACGATGGAAGTAACCACGGAAGCGTCAAAATCGCCAACCATGGAAATAGGACTCATGGCAACCGCTTTGCTGCTCGCCTTGGAGGGGAAAACAATGTTCTTGCCGAGGAGCGTGTCGTCGTCGTCGTCGTTGTCATCGTCGTTGTCTGGGGGAGGGGGGGCCTGGGGCGCCTTGGGAGTGGTGGTCGGAATCTTCGTCATCTGCCTTTGCCTTTGCTTCGCGGGGATGACGTCAACGCGATTGGAGTTTTGGATTGTTGTGGGAACGCGCTGGATTTGATCTTCGAACTCCTTGGGCAAGATCCAGTGGGAGCCGTTGGTGGCGTGGAAGAAATACCACATCTCGCGGGATTCGGAGAAGCGGTAATACCAGCCGTTGTTGAGGGACTTCTCCTCCCACTGGAGGTGGGGTTGCTGTGTGATGTTGGAGGCAGAGTTTGCAGCGGAGGGGGGGGGGGGGAGGGACTTCTTGGGTTTTGCTTTGGGTTTTGCTTTGGGCTTGGGTTTGGGTTTTGGCTTTGGTTTGGGCTTGGGTTTCAGCTGCTTGGTCTCGGCGGGGGTCTCGGCGGGGGTCTCAGCGAGGGTCTCGGCGGGGGTCTCGGCGGGGGTCTCGGCCTCGGCCTCTGAGGGAGACATCATCAGAGAGAGGGCTCGTGCTGACGATGCCTTCAACGCACCCTTTCCTTTTTTGTTGCTATTCGTGACGGTGAACCCAAGATTGTTAGCACCTTCCTCGGTGATATTGCGGCCACTGAACGCTCCAACTGCAACCGGTGTTTTGTTGTTGGTGGAAGCGCTGTTCGGGTCGGCATTTTCTTTGGCAGACAGCTTGGCGTTTGCTGCTGCCGTTTTTGCCCTGCGGGGGGGCGTCTTAGGAAGGAAAAGATTACTTGTTGTCTTCTTCCTCTTTCCAGCTTTGGTGACATTGGAGGACGAAAGTGTTGGGGCAGACTTTGCATTCAAACGAGGAGTGTTTGGTAGAGTCATAATCTGGAAAACTAAACAAGGAGTTTCAATAGAAGGCGAGAGAGAGAGAGAGAGAGAGAGAGATAGCGAGAGTGGGAGAGTAACAAAGAAAATTTTTAAATTTCAAAAATTATTTTTAAATTCCAGGGTTGGTTGGACACTTATTCTCGCCGAGACGAGTCATTATGATGGGAAGGTTCTCTCTGGGCACTCCAGTGATCTCTACTGCCTTGTCGCAGAACAACCGATTTGTAGTATTCAGGCTTTCCTCGAGTTGGTTCAGACCTTGGTGGGACACAATGGTCCTGTTGAGTGCGTCACCTTCTCTCCATCGGTAACGACAAAAAATGAAGATCTGGGTTGCTGAGACTTTCGAGCTCAAGCACACGTTCGAGCAGGAACACTACCCCACCAGCCAGCTCACCGTCACGGCCGATTCCAACTTCATTGTTTCTGCCAGCACAGACAAGACGGTTAGAATCACCCCCTGCCGAGAGTACCACCTCACGTGCTTGAACGACATCCTCAACCAACCTCATTCTCCACATCGTCTACGAGGCTCGGCGAGTGCGTGCACAACGGCGGCTACAACGTCGCCTCCGAGATTCTCTCCTTCCTCTCCCCGGCCCACCTCCCCGTCCAAATCACCCCGACGCCGGTGGAGCCGCGACAATGAAAGTTTGATCTTGCTTGTGCGAGCTAGATATGAGCGCGAAAAGGAGGAAAATGCAAGCGCTGCGGGGGTGGAACAGTTGCGAGCTGAAAACCATTTATTGCGACAAAGACTCGCCAAGTTTGAGCAAGAATCCGACTCAGAGGAAGAGGACTCAGAGTAAGGAGTTCTTTGACTTTGTTAAGTGTATAACTAAATGGATTGATCTTTTCTACTACCAATAAACGAGCCGCACCGCTAGCGGAATTAGCAGGTTGTCTATTTCGTCAGGACTAATCGCCTCGACAACAGTAACGAGTCCACCGAGTTTCACCAAATTAAGGAGTTCGATCCCGTTGTCGGCAACTTGGAGGAACGACAGCATAACCCCTGTCCCCGCTACTGTTCCTAAGAACACGCCGAGCGAGCCCTCAATGCTCTTTCGCGAGCTTTGGCCCGGGAACGGACCAAACCAGTGTCGCCCAAAGCGGCTGCCGAAGAGAGGCGCCACTCCATCTCCGACGAGGGCGCCCATTATTGCCACGCCGACCTCTCTATTGAAGCAAAATGCTCCGACATAGCACATAACACAGGTGAACATAAGCGGACCCTTGCATAAATCAATTGGCTTTCCCGAGCGAGACATGTTCCTGACGTCCTCGTCGTTGGGATCTTTAAGTATTAAGCCTTTGTAGGCTAATTGTATCGTGTAAACTAGAGGCACAGTGATGTTGAGAATGTACAGATTATTGCTGTCGTCAAACCAAGGCCAGAAGAGGATGAACGTACAGGCCCCGATGTGTATAATCTTACGCGAAATGTCAACCGGTAGACCAAAACCTCTAGCAACTGTGCAAGCTGCAATTATAACTTTCACATAAACTACCGTGAGCATAGCACCGAGGAACTGTGTCTGTGCAAGCATATGTCCTCTTTGGTAAGCTGGGAGGGGAGGGAGGATAAGTTAGGTTTTTTATTCAAAGATGGAACAAATAAACAACACGCTTCTTAAAAGATTTGATCCCACCATTTAACCCACCCATCCCACCCCTCAGCGCCAACCATCCGTCGCCACCCTAAGAGCATATGGTTGCTAAAGAGACAGCAGAACTCTATGATTATGAAACAACCTCAGTCAAAGAAACGATAAAAGGATTTTCCTCCTGGTTTGCCAAACAACTCGGTCACCTTACTTTCTTCCTGTGCATATTTTCCAAGAGATTGCTTTGCGGAGAGAAGAAAGAGTTTGTGACGGGTCGAACACCATTGCTCAAAACCATGCACGCGATGGAGATAACAGAGAAAGAAGCCACTCGATTTTTCACACAGGTGAGTCTGGAAATCGATAATATGAGCCACTACTAAGCCAAAACTAACCATATCATGCGCCTCGATTCGCTCGGCGCAGTTTGAGAAGATTGACAAGGATCACTCTGGCTCGATAGAAATCGAGGAGTTCTTCGACTACTTCAAGATCGAGATGACCGACTTCGCGAAGCGTGCTTTCCAGGTTATGGATTTTGATCGCAAGGCTGGCAGGTGAGTTTCATTCCGTCTCCGCTCGCGTACTAAACTAACCATATCATGCGCGCTTGGTACAGCAACAACTCACTCCACTACGGCGAGTTTTTCGTCTCAATGTGGAACTTTTGCACCCTAAAAAGCACGAGACGCTTGTCAAGTTCACTTTTGACCTGTACGACTCGGACGGTAGTGGCGAGTTGAGCGAGAAAGAGGTGTTCAACATGGTGCGGTTGATGCGGCCAAGCGCTCGCGCGGACGAAGCCGAAAAGCAGACGAAAAAAATGATGGCATTAATGGATCGAGACGATGCGGATGGCCTGACGAAGGACAATTTGATTTCGTTTGACGAATTCATGGTTGCTCACAGAAAAATGGGCAGCGTGATTTTTCCAGGTGAGCGAGCGAAGCTCATGGCTACATGTACTACTGAACTAACCTGCATGCGCCTCGCCTCGCCTCGCCTCGCCTCGCCTCGCTTCGCTTCGCTCGGCGCAGCGTTCCAGCTCCAGCGCCAAATCAGGCTCAAGTCGATGAGCAAGAAGTTCTGGGCATCCGCAACAGACAAGAGGGAACGACTCTTCGGCGAGGATTCGACGGATTTAATTAAAATGTATATCGATTTTTGCAAGGAGAAGGAAATTTACAGTGGCCCTGATGGGGATGATGAGCAGGACGAGTTTGACAAGCAGGCTGAAGTGGACAAGGAGCGAGAAAAATTGGAGGCTGAGCAAATGCTTGAGTCCTTGAACAAGCAAAAGTTCACCAAGCAACAAGAGCGGGAGGAGGTGAGCGAGCGAAGCTGTAAGATCTGTTTATGTGGATCTGTTTAATGCTGTATTGGCAAAATTATGATGGCTCATGGCTACAGACATAATGGCTACATCCACTACTAAGCCAACCCACTCGTTTTTACTTGGTACCTTCTTCGCTTCGCTCGGCACAGTGGCTAAAAAACGCAGGCAACTTGGAGTTTTACGACGAGGAAACTGACGAGCCCAATAGCAAGCCGCAGCAAACCACGATGATGCTTGCACTGGCCAAGTCCAAGTTCAAAACGAAAATCTACCACAGCCCTCGTGAAGGTACCTGGTGGAGTGAAACACCGGACGTAAAGGGCCCTGCCGTAATTTTCGGCGTTAACGGCAGACCTAACTCTGCTAGATTCAAATCAGAAAAGCTGGCGGTTTACGAGCCCGAGCCGCTGATCATTATAGAGCGAGGAATGGCGGATCTTTTGAACGAGGTCGACGGAGCCAAAGCGAGAGCAAAGGCTAGGCTAATGAGCGCCAAGCGGGGGCTGAAGGAAAAAAAAAAAGGACAAGAGAGCCGGAGGATGGAGATGCAGGAGAATTATCCGCGCCAGCAACAAAAATCGGAGACATCGTGCGGAAAATTTACGACCTGTTGAAAATCCAAAGTCTGCAGATTAAAGAAAAAATGACCAATCACAGTCACAATCACGCAGACATTCCGCCACTCAAGCGCAAGCTCAAGGTCAAGGTCAAGGTCAAGCTCAAACAAAAAAACCAACGCCCAAAATCCGCAAATCCAGCCAACAAAAACCCATCACAAGAAGCAGAAGCACTAGAAGCACCAAAACCCGTAGTACGTAGAAAACGGCCACAGACGGCTCATTAGCGCAAAAAGTACATCTTACATTGCACATTATTTATTCTCGTAGCTGAACTGTTTGATGTCCGTACCAGTGATTTCACTAATCAAAGCAGCCTTCTTGTCGTTCAAGAAACTGAAACTCTTGCGCTTCTGCTGCGCCCCCCCCCCTCCCGCCATCCCCAAATTTCCCTCGTTCAATTTCAAGTGTGCTAAGAATTCTTTGAACCGCGGATTCGTAGTAAGAACCTCACCCTCATTGCTATTCGCACTGTGCTCGCTTTCACTCCTTGTCTCGCTCGAGTTGAGCATGTCATCCAAGTTCATTGTCCGGTTCAAGAAGGTCTCAAAAGATCTGATTTTGCCTGTGTTGCTCAAGTCCGTCACATCGATGGTCTTTTGGCTCAGATAATTACTCCCTATAGTTTTTTCTATGCTTCCTCGCTTCCCCCCTCCTCCATTTCTATCCACCAGTTTTCTGTCAGCCTCTTCCTCGTTATCGCTCTCGGAGCCGTTATCCGCAATTTGGGTCTTTGTGATCAATTCCCTCGCCCCCTTCTTCCCATTCCCATCCGCTCCACCCCCCCCACCCCCCAAGCCGATCTTGTTCTTGAACATGAAAGAATTCTTCGTTCGATTGATGACTTTCTGCCAGTTGATGTTGACGTAAGCGGCTGGTTGAGACACGAGCTTGTCGTCTCCCTCCAGCTTGAGCGCAATAGTTGCCCTGTTCTGGCTCTTTCCACCACCGTACGCAGACGAGTAATTTTCGAGCTTGGTCGACGCGCGTCGCGTCGTTAAGGGGTTGGGAATTTTTGTCTTGGGGGGTGTGGGTGTGGCCTTCGTTGTCTTCTTTGTCGCAGTCGCAGTCTCAGCCGGCCTCGCCCCATCTTCCTTCGAACTGTGTGTTGAAGCCTCGCTGTTGTTTCCGGAGATGACCTTCATTTCCTTGTCGCTTGGGGCGACCACCGGAAAGCCTGTTGTAGTTGTTGCGGTTGCAGTTTTGGTTTCGGTTGCGGTTGCAGTGGCTTTGATGTTGCTCAACGCCTCGTTCTTGGCATCCGCAACCAATTGTTTCGTCTCCTCCCCACTCCCACTCCCACTCCCACTTCCACTCCCACTCTCACCCCCATTCATGTTCAAACTTGTTTTCTTTCCCCATCCCTTCAACTTGTTGCCGATCATCTTCCCCGTTGCAACAGTTCCAAAGTTCACCTTTCCCTTCTTCAGCGCGTTGATGACGTTGCTGACACCCTGCATCCACCTGATGGCTGGGTACGTCCGCGCCAAGACTGCATTCGGAATATCGGGCAGAAATGCCAAAATTCGGCTGCAGAAGATCGCGCACCAAGATTGAATTTCCATCACGCCAATGCTCTTACAGATGTTCACGCTCTTCTCAACCATGCTCGCCATGAAATAGTGGTGGATGAGGTAGCACGCGTACTTCTTAGGCAGCCCCTTGTATCTTTTTTGGAGGGCTGCCATCTTCTTCTTGTCCGCGATTTTCTTCTTGGACTCGAGTGGGGATGGTTTATTGGCATTTTCCCCAAATAAACTGCTGGGGACCACCGTCTTTGTTGTGGTAGTGTTGGTGGTGTTGTTGATGTTGGTAGTAGTGAGTGACGCTGAAATCGCTGTTTTTTCCATTGCCGCCTTCCCCTGCATCGTGTTCTGCATCTTGCCTAAACTAACCATTTTATTGATCAACGAGTTGGCCGTCGCCGTTTCGTCCTCCACATCATCGTCGCTACTGTCTTCATCTTCCAAGCCTAGTTGAGTCTCATACCAAAGCGCAATGATCTCGTGCAGCTCTTGTCGACGAGAGAAGCTCAGCATGTTGTAGCAAGCCGTCTGAAAGTGAACGTTCAAAAAAGTGTAGGTGATGTAGCACTCGTTGTTGGCGGAGCCGGGAACACTCGTCCCTTGCTTTATGTTGTCTGGTTCAGCTCCTTCAGTCATTTCTTCGTCCTCGGAAATTTTTAACACTTTGAGTTTCATGTCCGCTTCCTTGCAGGCAGCCACAACATGACTTTCGATTATGTTTAACGCAATGAGCGCCTGAAGGTCGGATTCCAAGGACGAGACCTGAAGCACTGCGTCCTGAAGAATTTCCTCGAGCAAGAAAATTGGGCAATCAGAGCCGCCGGCGACGGCTATGACCTTCAAAATTAATACTTGCTGTGCCGTGCACGCTTTGAGCTCGTTCCTGACTGCGTCAAGGGTGTCGGGAGGGCAATACTGGAAGAACGACTCTGGGACACGGTTCTTCAGCGTCCAGGTGGTTTCATCGGTGAGCTTCAAGTTGTCGTCGTATTGACGCTCCGCCGAGCCAGCATTGGGCTGCTCCTTCAAAAACTCCGTGAACTCGCTGCAAGAGTGGGTAAAGGAGCGGGTTAGGAGCGAGTGGGTTTGGGTTGGGTTGGGTGGTGGTTAGGAGCGAGTGGGTTAGGAGCGAGTGGGCCACAACTTTCTGTACACTTTCTGTCAAGTCACACTTTCGGTCACAAGGCTCGCTCGCTTCGCTCACTCACCTCACGTATCTTGGGTTCCCTTGAGTGTGACCGAACATTACCGCCGCAGTCACGTTGCAGATCTTGTCGGTCTTCATACCGCTGCATGTCAGAGAAATCGTCTCGTTGAAATCCATGTTCTTTAGCTCGATGACCGTGCAGTTCTGGACGTCCCAGTTTGGGAGCAGGGTGTCGAAGATGGTCTTTTTGGTGATATTTTTGTCAGTGAGGTCAAACGAGCCAACATTCCGGAAGACGTGCTCGCTCTGGAGTTTTTCCTTTCGGGCTTTCTCGTCCGTTTGGTGTTCTAGTGTTGTTTTTTGAATGTTCTTCTCTTGGTGGAAGGAGGAACGGCTTTTTGATGTTGGGCTTGTGCTGAAGATTGGTTTACCGAGCTGGGAGAGGCGGCGCACGGGGGACGAGAAGCCCGCCTTGGCCAAGCCTGTGTGGCGCTGATCAGATTTTGATCGTTTTCGCAGCATGGGAGGGATGGGTTTTGTTGCGGTTGTTGAAGGAGCAGTGTTGTTGGAGGATTTTGGTTGATCCATGAGATCCTTGGTGATGGAGTTTTTCTACGCCGGGCGAGTTAGTATGGTAGAAAGGCTCATTTTAGGTCGCTTCGTTCGCTCACCTTTTGCACTTTTCCGAACAAATTAGAGAAAGCCATGGACGCAACAAGTGTGTTCCTCACTTGGTTCGGTTTGACTGTTTTGGGAATGTGGTGGCGCATAAACGGGAGCTGCGAGTCACCAAATTGGGAGCAAATGACGATGAGCACGTCGTCGCCTTGGGTCTCGGCGAGCTGACGGATCAGCCGGATCGAAGTCGGATCACACCACTGGGCGTCGTCAATTATCACGCAGACGGGCGCGAACTGAGTCACCTGCTTGAACAACGAACAGATTAGTTCGCACACACATTCTGTTGATTGCTCGAGGTCCATTTGGTTGGTTTCGGGATCTAGGGGAAGGTGAGAGCCGAGGAAGAAGTTGAGGAGGCCAAGCTTGCCGAGACTATTGTCGGGAAGGAACTTTTTACAAAGGGCTTTTAGGTAGAAAGTACGGGCAATTTCAGTGTCGTCGTCGTCAACGGAGTACGAATGAGAGTAGTAGAACTGCGCCGGGAGTTTTGGTTAGTTTAGTTCAGATATTACAAGCTACCAAAAAAAAGAGGCGAGCCCAACAAAACCATCACTTGTTATGACTAGCACGCGCTCGCGCGCCACTCTCTCACCTTGGTGTAGGCTGATCGTAGGAGCTGGGTTTGGGTGATGGACCACGCCTCTCCTTTTTCTGGAGTTAGAATGCCTTCACGGAACATTGAAATGAGTTTGATTATAATACTACCCCAGGCGTTGAAGCCTTCGGCTTGAGCAACTTGGAACTGCTCCTCCCGCAACGTAAGGGATATCAATTGGTTCTTGAGCTCCTGGATGGCCCGGCCTCGGAAAAAGAGGCAGGATTGGACACGGTTAGCTGGCTTGAGCACGCAGCTGAGGAAGTGAGATTTCCCGACGCCAGGCTCTCCCTTGACCAGAACTATGCCACCCTTGAGGTCGTCCACAAGCTCCAACAGCAGGCCGTGGACGATTTCGGACTCGTCCTTCCGTCCGATGAGATCAGAATTGCGGAGATTCACAATTTCGAGAACTTGGTTGTAGCAGGGGGCCGTCGGGCAGTACACGGTGGTGACAGCCGAGATACCCTTGAGCTTGAGTTGCTTGGCGATGTCGTTGGGGGTGAACTCGATTCTGGGCGAGCGAAGAGATTAGTTGTGTTTGTACTGTGTTTGTGCTACTAGTTTGGAGGAATATTATTTCTCTCACCTTCCCCTCGCAGACCTCTCAGTCTCCTCGTCAACGCAGATCGAGTGAAAGACGTTGGTATCCCCGTCGTTCATGGCCTTGAGCGAGAAGAAGGCCAGCCTCGCGGCTAGATTAACAACCTTGCCAACCAGCGCGAACTCCCTACGAAAGTCGGAGCCGATCGCAGCGCAGAACACCGGACCGGTCCCGATCCCGATGCGCAGCACCCCCTTGTCGGACACGTAGCGCGACTGCTGCATCTGAAGAGCAGCGAGGCAGGCGCACGCCGCCGGGCAGGTGACGACGAGAGGCTGAAGGCCGAAACCGACAACGATGACCAGGCCCTTGTCGTCCATTGAGAATTCCTTAATTATGCCCGAATTCTCAGTCACAATGCGCTGGAGGCTGCGCCGAGCGAATCAAAAGAATTGAGTGGAATAATGTTAATTTAGTAGTGGATGTAGCCATTATGTCTGTAGCCATCGCTTCGTTTCGCTCACTCACCTCCGGAAGACATTCTGGATGCCGTCGAGGTCGGCAATGTCGTCCTGGAAGGTTACGAACATGACCGAGGCGTGGGCAACCTCCTCGAGCCACTCGAGGTCGATTGTCTCGAAGTCGCAGTGGTACATGACCGGGATCGGGACGAAGTGCTTGAGCATCGCCTCGAGGTGCTTGTTGGCCTTCGCATCCTTGATGAACTCTTGCCTGGGGTGTGTGGGGGTTTTGGATTTTGATTTAAGTTTAGTTAGGTTTATTTCTGGTTTTCGTAAGGCTAATTATAGTCTAATGAGCGCTCACCTCCTGGTGTTCTTGAACTTGGTGGCGCTTTGCTTCCTGAGTCTGAGTTGTGTTTGATTGTTATTGCTATTATTACCGTGTGCCTGCTGGTTTTCGTGATCTAGCAAAAAGTGAACGTCAACGTCTTTCACTTCCATAACAACGCACGTCTCCAACCCCTTGTTGTGGTTGTAGGAGCCGATTTCTGGATTCATCTTCTTCACCCCAATGTGCTCCCCGTTCTGCATCAGGTCAATATACGCATACTCGGTTGCCAATTTCCTGCGAGTGCGAGGTGAGTGGGTTAGTTTAGAAGTCGAAGTCGAAGTCGAAGTAGAGCAGTGGCGCTCAGTTCGGCTCGGCTCACCTACTCGTGTTGCTGTAAAGTATGTCCCAGCAGTCCCCGCTCATGATGAGCTCCCCCGGACCAATCATATTCCCCAGCACCTTCAAATCTGCAAACGGCTGCCCCGAGATCATGTACTCCCACCTTCCCTGATACCCCCCCACACAGAACAGCGAGAGGGAACCGACGACCATGTACAGCCTAACCTTGAGCCTGCACCCGTCGATCTCGTAGTCATTGAGGTCCCTCAGAATGTCCAGGCAGGCGGTCTGCGCCCTCTCAAGGCTGCTCTTGATCGTTTCCTTCTCGTCCCCCCCAAAGACGCTGATTATTGCGTCCCCCGCGATCCTGACCACATCCCCGCCGTGAAGCATGGTAAGATCGATGAGCTTGGCGAAGTACTTCTGCAGCACTGTTCGGAGCCGTTCGGCGCCGAGCTTCTTCGCGTCGTTCTGGAGCGATCGCATTGTCAGCGCGTGCTTCATCGACTCGTTCTTCTCCATCTCGTGCCGGGAGTGGGACGACTCGTTTGCGAGAGTGGGGTCGTAGAAGGAGGCCCTACGCGCGTCGTCATCATCATTTTGGGGGTTGTTGTTTTTGTTGTTGTCGTTGTTGTTTCTATTAACTTCCTCGGGAATAATATTGGAGCTGGAGAGGGGCGGCACGGTATTAGGAGACACGCTCGTCCCGTCACCGCAATCCTCCCTCGCGGCCCTCTTCTCCATCTCTTCGGAGAGGTTGGTGGACTTCACCAAGTCGGCCATGATTACTACGCCGTCAAAATCGAACCGCCCCGCCTGCATTTTGGGTGGGGTGTGGCATTTATCTTTATCTTTATCGGTGGTGGTAGACTGAGACTGTTGCTGGGAGCGGGAAATCTTGGACATTTCTTGGAGGAGCTTCGTCGGAAGAAATGAAAACATGGACTCCAGCTTTACTCGGTGGGCTGCATTTGAGGAATTGGGTGGGGGTGGGGGGGGTGTGAGGTGAGGTGGGGTGTCAATTTTACATTCGTAGAGAACAAATTATGTCAATGTCAGTGTCAGTGTGTGTCAGTGTCAGTGTCAGTGTCAGTGTCAGTGTCAGTGTCAGTGTCAGTGTCAGTGTCAGTGTCAGTGTCAGTGTCAGTGTCAGTGTCAGTGTCAGTGTCAGTGTCAGTGTCAGTGTCAGTGTCAGTGACATTGTCAGTTTCAGTGTCAGTGAAATGCTATGCATATCTCCAACGAAAAACAAACTCACCAGCTTCCAAATCCGCCCTCATCATCTTAAGCTGGTTCCTCGCAAAGGCCGTCGCCCTCCCCCCATCGTAGTTGCTGCTCCTGCTCGTCGAACTCCTGTCGCTGCCTTCGCCGGTCGCCTGGGGGGCGTTGCTCTTCTGGCGGATGGACTTGACCTTGGGTGGGCGACTACTCCCCAGCAAGGGTGGGGGTGAGGTTTTGCCATTCCCCTGTAGAATTATTTTTGTTCCTGGACGGGAGGGGGGGCTAGAATTTGTTGGAAAGGTGGAGAGGAGGGGGGAAGTCATTGTTGCTTTTGGTTTTTGGGTTGGGGAGTTTCAAGGTTCAAACGTGGGGTAGCTTCAGGGAAGGTTTTGCGTGGAGGAAAAGGGAGGGGAGGGGGTGCAGATGTTGTATTGATTGTTGAGCGTGGGAACTAAAAAATAATAGCGACCTGTGCTCGAACTTAATTGTTGACTTGAACCACCACCCCAAAGATCGTTGCAGGTGTTGACTTCTCCTCTATGGCAAATCTAAAATTTATTTTTAACTTTCTGGAGTGGTAAGCTGCTGCTGAGCTATGTTATGCCCGATCATTGATAGATTCTGGTTTCGGTCTCGTACGCAAGCGAAATAATTTTACATTTTCACTTTTTCACACAATTTTTTTTCAACAATTTTCAGAGATTTGTTTTTCCATAACACGATGCTCTCGCGTGCAGTTAGAAGATTAGCCATCCGGCGGCAAGGTATGTGTGCCGCCACAGTAAGGGCAGAAATCCTGTTTTGAGTTGTCAATCTCTCTCAAAACAAAACACAAATCCCATTCACTCCTACCTACCAAATCCACTCCTACCACCTAACACACCGTAAAATCTAGCTACCCAGGTCCGCACATTTGCGCAGGGCTACTGGGAGCTTCCCACCGACATGCACCCTCCCAAAGACCACGTTGTCGTTCCTGAGATTGTTGAGTCGTTGGAATGGGTCCTTGAGTCCCCACCTCCCCTCCATCAATTTGAAGAGCCCCCCATCATTGTGGAGACAGCTCACCTTACATCAGCCGAGGTCAAGAAGCCCGAGATTTTTGAAGGTTATGGCAAGGTGAGAGATTGCATTGCTGTTGTGGTTGGATAGGTTGAGATTTGACGAAGATGAGACAAAGTAAGGTCAGACCAAGAAAACCACCCTAACCCACAATTTCTTCAAATCGCCATTTTCCACAATTCGCCCAATTCAGGACTTCCACAACACCAAGGGCGAGGGAATGCCTTGGCTCAAATAACTTTTCACTAGATGACAATGATGACAGCAACGGGTTTTTAGGGGGGTGCTAATGCTGTCCTAAACTCTCTTTGTCAACAACCAAGTTAATGATTAAATTAGTCAATCAGT
>Ga0302116_1001494_pt1 | contig 14164 bp, 16 predicted proteins | sample AG5_SCM_MG_FD_203124 | JGI IMG/M metagenome (GOLD analysis project Ga0302116, IMG submission 203124) | Marine microbial communities from Western Arctic Ocean, Canada - AG5_SCM | ecosystem: Environmental > Aquatic > Marine > Oceanic | place: Canada: Western Arctic Ocean | collected 2017-10-01 | reverse complement strand
TGAGCAAGAACAGGACGAAAAGGGCGCGGGATAAACGGGCGAAAACTTTTTTTGAGGAATTTCACAGGTGAGTGAGTGAGTGAGTAGTGAGTGAGTGAGTGAGTGAGCGAGGCTCTAGCTAAACAATTCAATTCGCTATTCATTCATTCATTCATTCATGCTCAGTATGAGGGAAATAAGGATTACCCACCCGTTCTTTGAGACAATGATTTTTGGAGTACTGATCGGGCACGAACGCGAAGTTGAAGACCAGCATGCGTCCAAATTGGAAACTTTGACGGCTGAGGACGGAGGAGACTTTGGAGCGAGTTACTTGCTGTTTTTAAGCTCTGCAGCGACGGAAGAGGGGGCCTTCGGATCGTGGGTGGCCAAATATCCGGCCCTGGGAGAGTTTAGCAGAAAATACAGCTTCTTCAAGCCGCTCATGTTGTCCATTGGGAAGTCAATTCGCCACACAACGACGTGGCAGAAGGTAATTTTGAGCGTGGCTTCGGGCTTGATGAGCATGTCTGATGTAGCCACAGACGTCTACACGGTCGCGTACTTCAACATTACGGGCAAAACTGAAGTCGCAAGGCTCATGTTGACTTTTCTTTTGTTGAGTCTGGCGATGCAATTGATCGCAGTTTACTGTGTTCACTACAAGAGCAAAAGGCAAATCCTGATCGAAATGCTTGGGACGTTGACGTTCGCGAAGCCAGCCTTCAACAAGTTCCGGGTGCTGACCAACGCGAAGGTATGTGTTGAGCTATTCTAATCAATTTATAATTAATATCACTAAACTAACAAAACATAAAACAACTCGCAGATGAAAGGGCACGAACTGGTTCCTCCCGTGAGCGAGATGATGATGTTCAAGCTGTGCGAGGTCTTCAGCGAGAGCATACCAATGACTGTGATTCAGGTGACGAACATACTTGCGAGCGAGGAGTTGGATTTGGTTGTGGTGGGGGCACTGTTCACGAGCGCTGTGTTCGTGGCCGAGGGTGTAAGCTACATGACGTACATGAAGGACATCAACGAGGAGAGTAGGAGGAAGCAGTCACTCTTCTACGGTTTTATTCCTCTCAGCGGAATAAAACTTGTGGTTGTTAAGTGGAGCATGTACTTGCTGAGTTTCTGCCAACTACTGGGGAAGAGCTTGGAGATGGCAATACTGATCGAGTTGGGAGGGAAAACGCTGGCCATTCAGGTGATGGTATCGGAGACTGCGTTCTTCTTCGTTTACAAATTAGTGCGACGGGATTTTCGTTACTGGCTCAGATTTTCAAACGTTTACAGTCTCATATTTTCCTTCTTCGCGAGGGTGGTTTTGAAGATCGTCACAGGTATGCGCGAGCGAAGCGAGCATAAACAAATCACGGAGTCGGCCGTAACTCCACACACAGAAACTAACATTGTGTATTCGCTCGGCGCAGATTTTACAGGACTTTTGCATGCTCGGCACCCTTACGAAATGGGCGGTTTCTACTGGTTGTTTAACATGGTTTTGACACAAGCGGGGGTGTTCGGTGCCATTTATTTGAGGGAGAGTTCATCAAACATTAAAGACGAGGGCAAATACTTTACAAACGAGGACTACAGAATGATTGCACTAGTGCTGCTAGTGACATGGCTAGTGGCCATCGGCACGCTAGTAAAGTTTAGCGAGAGGGAGTTCCGACACACGTTTTATAGTCTGATGACTGCGAGAGCGCTCAAGAGAGCAATGTTCGAGGACGATCAGGACGATATAAAGATCACCATTTTCGAGAGCCACAGGTCATACTACGCTGGCTACGAGGATGAAGTGAAAGCTTGGCTAGAAGATAATTGGAACAAATGGTTTTTGAACAGACCCGCGTGGTTGACTGAGAGCGTTCTTGGCTCAATTCCGCTCGACCTCATTCCCGGAGGAGCCGACGAGGGAGTGCTTGGGGAAGCCGAAGATTGGACGATCAACCGTCGAACAGGTGAAACAGGTCGAACAGGAACGCAATCGTTCAGATCTGTGCAGTCTTTTAGGTCGTCTTTTGAAGTAGAGAGGGCTACTTCGAGTTCCTTCAGGGCCCACTCAGTCAATAATTTGCAATAAGACTAAAGACACTTTTATCTACCATTTTTTTAGCCCCAACCCACTCAAATTAATCGTGCTTCTTCGCCCACAAGAGCCACGGCGTTGGGTACCCTGCTCGCTCTCTCACTTTAGCCACCATGATCTTTTTCTGCTCCATATAGTCGCTCTCGCAAAACATCTCCTCGTGGGCCTGAAGCCTTATCAATGGTACAGACATGCCGCATCCGGGATTTTTGCACGGTTTCAGCCTGTACGGACAGTAGTTTTTGAGATGATTGTTCAGATTGAACTTCGTCACCATTTCGTCGCATCCCATCGTACACTCCACTTCCTCCTGCATCGTCCTCCCGTACAAGGCAAGGTCGTCCCTCTTCTCATTCCTTATCATCCACTTCGGAACGTCTTTTTTTATGTTCGGGCAGACGTACTTTTGGTGAAACTTCAAATCCTGCGCCGAGCGATAGCAAAAAGCGCATATATATTAATTTATTTTATTAAATTAAGAAAGAGCGAACCAAGCGAGCCAAACGAATTTAGTGGAATAATGTTAGTTTAGTAGTGGATGTTGCCTGGTTGGTGTCTGCAGCCATTTCGCGAGATCCATCGCGAGTATGCTCGTCTTCGTCAAGGCTCGCTCGCTTCGCTCACTCGCCTTTTTGAGGAGTGTCAGACCGCAGCCCATCGGGCACTCGCACGGAGTAAGCATGGTTCGCCCGTTTTTCGCCAATTTCGCCCTCCTGATCTCCACCTTGCATGCCGCCTTCTCGCGCCAAGCCGGGGTTGGGGGCTCCAACTCTGTGTCTTCCGCCGTAACCCATTTCGTCCCCCTGCCCTTTATCTTACTCTGGTAGCGTTGCTCAGTAACGTCGAAGGCGTATCGGCCCTCGCCCTCCTCAAACGTCCACCAACCTATCAAGCCTTCCTGGGTCGCTTCAGGAGGAAGCAGCTCGTGCATGTACTTTTGTAGCTCCGCCTTGGACCGTTGCGTTGCCCAGTACCTGCACTCGTGAATAATTCCGTGCAGGGTGTTGTCCCTGTCGCCGATAAAGTCCATCGGCAGCGAGACTTTCACCCCATCCTGGTAGCCGATAAGCCTCCCGTTGACGTAAACGGCAACGCGCTTCTTCGGTGGGGCAAAAGCGACGTAGCTAACGTGCACCCACTCTTCCCTCGGAATGTCAATGTTAACTGTGAAATCTGCACGGCGCGGCGCCGAGCGAAGCGAGGCGCATTGGGTGGGTTAGCAAAAGTCTGTACCCTTTTCATTTCATTTCGCGCTCACCTCCTTTTCCTGCAACTGAAAATCCAACGCGGCCTTCTGCCGCAAAATTCAAACCTAGTCTGGCATTCTTACTTGAAGCGAGAACGTCTAGGCCGCCAAGCCCAATGGTTTCCTTCTTGATTACGTCCTCAAGCTTGAGTCCGTGGACTTCCTCGCGGTGCGCTCGTCGTTTATTTTTCTTCTCTTCCTTTCGGTCCTTCCCCTTCTTCCCCTTTTTCTTCTTTTTGTCGCCATGGTTGTTGTGGTCATCGTGTTGAGGGTCGCCAGCCTTCTCCTCCTCCTCTTCAGTCTTCTTATCCTTCGCAGCTCTCTCTGCTAGCTCGTAAATGCGATCGACGAGATTTTGGCCATTTCCCGTCCACGAAATTCTCGGTGTTCCATGGTACGGGTTGCCGTTTTGCGAGTCAGCGTCGTTGAAAAGGGGAGCCGTGAGTGGCCTATTAGAAAAAGACGATGCGGTGGTGTCTGGGCGGATGATTGGGATTTCTTCAATTTTTTCGGGTTTTTCTTGTTCAGATTCTTTCTTTTTCTCTTTATCTTCCACTTCCTCTTTCTCCTCCTCTTTCTCCTCTTTCTCTTCCTCTTTCTCTTCCGCCTTGGTTTCCTCCGCCGCCTTCTCTTCAAATTGAAGGTCGTCTTCTTTTTCTTCTTTCACCTCTTCGAGATTCGTGACCAAATCGTCGAAATCCAAATTCTCCTTCTTCATCTCACCCAACACCTTCCTCGAAGCCTTTATTAACATCCTAAACGCTACCTTACTGAAAGCACTCGCCCTAACCGCGTTTTCGTTGGTTTCAGCAAGCACAATCAGCCTTTCCGTGACCTCGTCCTTCTTTCGCAGCGAGATTGCATCCCGGCTATCGGCAGCGTCCTTCGCCACAATTGCCAGCAGTGTCTCGCCCGTGGACAAGTTCGCTGCGGCATCAACTGCTTCCGCCTTGGTCTTTTTCATCAACTCGTACGCGTCCAAGCACTTCCTTATCGTGCACCTCGCGCCGTCAGTGGTGGAAGTCCTGCGCCGAGCGAAGCGAGATGGTGCGCATTTTAATGAAGGACGAGCGAAACGAACCAAGCGAGTCAAAAGAATTAATCGGGTTAGTTTAGTATTGGATGTAGGTAGCCATTTGTGTCTGTAGCCATTTCGCGGGATTCATCGCGAGTATGCTCGTCTTCCTCAAAGCTCGCTCGTTTCGCTTGCTTCGCTCGCCCACCTGCAGATCCAGTACTCGGCCGTCCAGGGGGGTTTAATATCATTTTCCTCCTTCAACTCAATAAAACCGGCAATTCCGTTGAACTTCAAGCACGGCCTGGGCTTCAGTAAATGCTCAACGGATTCGTGGGTGGCTCGATCCCGCATCCTTACGAACGTGGGGCAACCGAGCTCCCAGTTCCGGCACGGGACCTTTCGGTTTACGCAGGCATTCACCAAGTGCTTCTCCAGCCACATTGCAACGACAGGTTCGCCACAATTCGGACAGTCCACATCTAATCTCCGCTTCCTTGCTCGCTCCGCACGCTCCTCAATCTCAGGATCGACGGCGAAAATGTCGAACAAGCTCGCCTCGTAAACGCGCTGCCTCAAACGATGGTCCTCCAAGGCAAATTTCCTATTTTCATCCTCGAGCATGTGCCTTATCCTGGACTTTTCAACCATGCGAGCGCGGATTCTTTCTTCCAAAAGTTCCCCCTCCGTCTTTGTCTTTGGTGGGATTGGGACGCAAAGGATTGTTTTTTTATTATTGTTTTCTTCCAATAACAACCGCTCGGCCTTCTCCTCTATTAGCTTCCTCCTCTTCTTCGCAATCTTGCACCTGGTGGCTTGATGCTTTTTAATATCCATAAACATAATCTGATCGCTGCAGCCAACCAGCGGACACTTGATTGTGCGCGCCTTGCAAATTTCATTGTGCTTGGTCAAGTCCTGCGCCGGTGCCGAGCGAAGAAGAAGGTGCGAGAGCGAGCGAGCGAGCGAGCGAGCGAGCCAACCGAATGTAATTAATTGAGTGAAATAAAGTTAGTTTACTAGTGGCTCGAAGGCTCGCTTCGCTCGCTCACCTGCACACGAATCACTTCGCCACAGCAGTTGGGGCATTGAATGTTATTCGCCGAGGATTCATCGATTGAGCGTTTTTGTTTGGCCTGTACAGGCGTTTTTTTGGATGGCGAGGGTTTTGGCCTGCGGGTGGTTGCTGCGGGTGGTAGGGAGTTGGAATTGGTATCGGAAATTGAAACATTGTCTAGCTGAATATGCTTCGCTAGGGCATCCTCCCGAATACCCTCCAACAGCCGGTTTTTTTGAACGCCAACCCTATCAAGCTCGGCCTGGATGTCCTTCATTGACTGCTCAAGCTGCTGATGCAGTTCAACATTCGCAATCTCCTTGGCTGTTTTCATTGGGGAGGCAAAGGAGAGGTCAGGTCTTGAGGGTGATTGGAGGAGAAGCGGGGGCTTGTTCTTCTTCGCTTCTTCGTCCTTCAAATACTGTGTTGGGTTGAAGTTGAGTTGCATAGATTTAGCCTCCCTCATGCAATAAGGGAACAGTTTGATTCTGCCTGACCGAATAAGTTCTCCTGACTCTTCTGTGAATTTGGAGTCGCTTGGTGTGGGGGTTGGGGAAGTTGTCATGGTATGTCGAGGGTTTTTGTTAACAAAATTTAATAACAAAAAAAAAAAAAAATTAAAGTGTTCCGCCAAGCAAAGATGTTTCGAAATAACGGCGAGGGCACAACTACCTCTCTTGTCGTGGGGAAGAAGCTAAAAGTTCAAACTTCATATCCCAATGGAGTGGAAAGAGTAGAAGAATGGCAAAAGGATGAAAAGAATTCCAAGTTGCTTGTGTTGCTCACGAGAAAGTTCAGGGAGCCAACCAAGCTGAATCTGGCTCCGGACTGGGAGTGGGAAATTGGCCAGCCGAAAAAGAGAGCAGCGGGGGCTGGGACGGGGGCGGATCCAGCCCCAACCACAATTTCAATTTCAACATTAAACCCTTCTTGGCACTGCTTTGATTCCTTGTCACATTTGGAGTTCCGGGTGAAAAATGCACCGTGGTCGATTGAAAACTACAAGGTGGGGGTGAACGACGACAACACCGAGCTCATATTACGAACGGTCAACAAGAAGTTTTACAAGAAGTTCCAAATTCCCTCGTTGGTGAGGTTGGGGGTCAAGTTGGACGAGAGCTGCTTGAGCATGAAGTACAGCGACGACGAAAACGAGCTTACGATTCGTTACAAGAAGCCAGATGAGTTGAGGGAGTGTGATGTGGCCGAGAAGCTGGTTCGAGAGAAGAGCGGGAAGGATGGGGGCGGGGGGGAATGCACACAGTCATAGAAAGTGTTCTGAAGTTTAGTTCATAAAAAGTACAAATAATCCTATTTTATGTGGTATCAGTATCACTCACTCAGCCTCAATTCCTGTGGCCACAAGGCTCACCCTGATGCTCCCCTCCAAGGAGCTGTCGTACGCAGAGCCAAATATAATGTTGGCGTTCTCATCCTCAATTCCATCCATCAACCTCCCGGCAGCCTCGTCAACCTCAAACAAGGTCAGATCGGCACCGCCGCAAATGTTAACAATCATGCCCTTGGCAGTCTTAATCGCGCCGTCGTTGCCCAAGAGCGGGTTGCTCAAGGCCTGCTCAGCAGCCACCTTGGCTCGGTCCTCTCCGCTCGCCGTGCCTGTTCCCAGCATAGCCGTGCCCATGCCACGCATCACGGACTGCACATCCGCAAAGTCGAGATTGATGAGGCCGGGGTTGGTCATGAGGTCTGCCCGAGAAAATAGTTGAGCAGGTTAGTTCATAGAGTGTTTTGTTTCATGCAAATAAATTTCAAATAAATTTCGCTCACCTGTAATGGACCTGACTCCAGCCAGGAGGACATCGTCCGCCAGGGCGAAAGAATCGATTAATGGGGTCTGGGGAGTCACGAGCTTGAAGAGGTTCTGGTTCGGGATGATTATCATTGTGTCCACTGCTGTTTGGAGGTTGGCAACGCCTTCTTCTGCGAGGCGCATGCGGTGGCGTCCCTCGAACCTGAACGGCAGGGTGACCACCCCAACAGTCAAAATGTCCATCTGTTGACATATTCCCGCAACGACCGACGCAGCCCCGGTTCCCGTTCCTCCGCCCATGCCGGCGGTAATGAACGCCATATGGGCATCTCCAATTTGCTCCTGGATCTGGTCCTGAGACTCCAGCGCCGCGGCACGGCCAGCGTCGGGGTTGGCACCGCAGCCGAGCCCGCGGGTTATGGTGGAGCCAATCTGGATCTGGTTGGGGGTGAGGGTGGTGGAGAGGTGCTGCGCATCAGAATTGATTGTGATGAATTCCACGCCAGTCATTGATCTGCTGATCATGTTGTTGACGGCGTTTCCACCTGCTCCTCCGACGCCAATTACGCAGATTCCTGGTTGGGTTGGTGGTTGGGGAGTAAATTAGATTAGTTAGTGCGTGCGTGTTGAAAAGGAAAAGTTATTGAATTGAAACTTGAAACATGAAACACGAAACACGAAACATGAAACCACTTACTGGGAGCAAACGACTGAAAGTCAACCTTGGGAACAAAGGCCACAGCAGCATCTAAGGTGGATTTTGTGTTCATCGCCACATCGGCAGCAACCGGGACGACGACAACGGGGGTAGGAGCTGCAGGAACGGATTCGATGGACGAAAGACTCATGGCAGCAGCATTCTGCTTATTCTCAGATGGAGGAGGGGTGGCTTCGGCTGGTTTGGGAGGGGTCGTGGGGGCGGTCTTCTTGTTGATCATGTTGATCTTGTCGACTGGGTCAATCTCTACGATCGAATTCTTCATCGAGCCCTTCAAAGCTTGGATTGCTCTGGAGCCCAAAGTTGATTTGGAACGAAGGTGCGGAATGACCAAGCTGGTCGACGACCGGAGGGCTGAAAACATATTTTTAGTAGGTAGGATGAAGTTGATGAGGTAAATTCAACGAGAACAACCGGAACGACAAAAATGAGGTTCAAAAATTCAAAAATCGTGAAAAAGTGAAAATGCAAAAAATTTTCTCCAGTTTTCCCTCCGTCCGACCTATAGTGTATTTTGCCAATAGGATCTACCCATTGCTTACTTTAGTTTATTTTGCCATCTAGTCTACCCCAGCAATGGAAGCAATCCGCTGTGGAAACTGCGACAGTGCCGATGGCTCGACAAGAATAATTACTTTGTTGCCGTGCCCATGTGGGTCAGTTTACTACTGCGATCGAGAATGCCAGAAGCAGCACAAAGAATTTCACAAACCTCATTGCACATTTGTTGGCGGATCATCATGTTCGAATTCAACAAAGACGAAACAAGAAGTCAATTCCCTCAATTCGCAAATTGAAAACCTCAAGCTCAAGGCTGCAACCGCTGTGAAGAACAAGAAGGATGCCGAGGCGGCTCTCAGGGCGACACAAACAGAAAATGATCCCACATATATCCCCATTCCGACCTTCAAGTCTCGAAGTTGCGATTCCACCTCTTGCTCCCTGGACTCGAAGCTTCGCTGCTCTCGTTGTGGTTGCGCCTCTTACTGTTCTCCCCAACATCAGAAGACGTCGTGGGCAGCCCACAAGAAATTTTGCAACAAGATGGTCGAATCCGAAGTTGGCTACCCCAACGAGAAAGTCTCTTCCATCTACGACGATGATTCCGTTCCTCTCTTGGCATCACTCACAGCGAAACCTGACGCCAAGTTAGATAAGAAGTTCATGTCCAAGAAGATGAACTCAGTTCTGTTTCCCTTTGTTCGCGAATACGCGATAAAGAAGAAAGTCCCCGCTGTCGTTGCCACCAAGGCAATTTTCAAGGAGCAACTTTCGGCGGTCGCGCTCTCCATATTCGACGACTGGGACGCGAAAATGTGGGAGAACGTTTTTGTTGCCGGCGGAGCGGTGCTGAACGCTTTGCTGCCGGTTCCGAGCGAGCTCGAGCAGAGAGTCTTGAAGATAACCAGAGTTGATTTCAACTTCCTCTCCCCCTCGATTGCGTACGGCTACCCTGACGACCACTCCTACCTCCCCCGCAACAAGGAGAACTTTCTTGCAAACGAGAGGTGGCCAGCTGGAGATGTCGACGTTTTCATCTATGGTCTGAGCGAGAGGAAGGCCGAGGAGAAATTGAAGGCCATTGCGGTTTCTCTTCGCAACACGTTTAAACGTCGCGATCCAATGATCACGTGCCTGTTCGTGCGCACTACGAACACCCTCACCCTCGACGCGGGGAAGAATCTGCGAGCGGTCCAGGTCATCACGAGGCTCTACAAAAACCCGGAATCGATCATCAATTCGTTTGACGTTGATTGTTGTTGCCTCGGTTTCGATGGTTCGCGAGTATTGATTAACGAGCGGGGTTCGAAGGCGTTGCTGACGAGGCTCAACACCCTCAATTTGAACATCCGATCCGATTCGACTGAAAATCGGCTCCTCAAGTATGCAGCTCGTGGTTTCGGCATTTACATCCCGCAGCTCTTGAAGAACAAAATCGACCGGGAGAACGCTGCGAAGGATTTGGTTCCTCAGAAATGTGATTGGGGGGGGGGGGCTACGCTCTCCGGCGAGGGGTGGGGGCAGATAACGAAATCCAAGTATTTGTCGAGAATTCTGAGTGTTTTCACAGCTTCACAGGGTTTCGGCGGGATTATGCCAAATGGGGCTTTCGAGTCGAGGAAGGCTGCCCAAGTAAATGCTCCCGAAGAGAATGTGTGGAGGTACAAGATCAACGATAACCCAACAGGGGGGGGGGGGAATCGCGGGCTCGATCTTTACCCAGGTATCTCTAGTAAGGGGGTTGCGACGTGGCCAGCCACGACCAAACTCGAGATGATCGCCAATAATCACGATTTTCGGATTTCTTGGCAGGTGGGACAGATGGCGAGGAAACCCATGACCTGGGAGGAGGTGAGCGAGCGAAGCGAGAGAGTTATGATGAAGAGAATATGAGCCACTAACACTAACATTATTCTCAATTCGTTTTTGCACCTTCTCAAGTGGACGGATAACGAGAGCATGTACGTAGGAAATATTCACCTCTCGACAGTCCCAAAAACGTGGTACGAATTGCACATGGAGAAGAAGAAGAAGGAAAAGGAGGAGAAGGAGAAGGAGAAGGAGAAGGAGGTGAAGAGGTGAAGATATTAAGAGTGAAAAAACAATAAAATGATCAATATCTTCTATCAGTTATGCTGTTTACTTTTTATAAAAAAGTGCGGCCAGCAGCTGCATCAGTACCACTGAAAAGCTAAACAGCGCGAAGCCCAAAATTCCCCAAATAACAAATCGATTGCTGTGAATCCCACGGTGCATGTTAACCTCTCCCCCACCCCCTTTGAGCATGATCAAGGTCGGCGCCACGAAGGCGACGTAGACTCCGCACAGTCCGCTAAATTGAAGGCTCAAGCTGAGATCGTTCACAACCAGGGATAACAAAATCGGTGGCACGCCTGCTAACAACTTGAAGAGAAACGATGTTGTGGCTTTGCTCCGCCGTCGTATCACTTCTATTTTGTACAGCGGCAGAGACCGACTCCCCAACCCCACGTCCACACCCATCTTCCAGCAGTGGTATAAAGTCGCGCCCTCTCTAACTCTTTGGGCGAATCGTAAACCAGAATTCAAGTTATTCCCGAGCGTCGTTGCGATGAGGGGGAAAACAGATAGAGTGTCTATTGCAGGGAATGCTACTACAATTTTCATGAGTAGGCTAAATATTCCCGCCCACGCCCCTCCCACCGGCTGAAAATTTTCAAAGTTCAAATTGACGCTTTTCTCAGTATATCTACCGAATAACATCGAGCACACCGCACCCAAGGATATGTACAGAACTAGCGTTGTCGTCAGCGACGCTGCGCCGAGCGAAGCGAAGCGGGGCGCATTTTTAATGATGAAGGACGAGCGAAACGAGTGAAGCGAGCCAAACGAATAGTTGTGGGTTGGGTTAGCTTAGTAGTTCCAAAAGGCTCGCTCGCTTCGCTCGCTCACCTGCGAAGATCTTCTTAACGTGAGGTTGCTTTTCTCTGTTGAGGGGTCGGACCAGTCCTGGCACACTATGCTGGAAGAGCTGTGAGAAAAGCGAAGTGCTGAACATTAGCCCAAAACTTTGGAACGCATTGGAAGAATCGTCGCTGTTGCTGTTGCTGTTGCTGATGCTGATGCTGTTGCTGCTGTCGTCGCCACTCTTGCAATACAAACCAACCAGCGCACCCCCAATCATCGAGAAAATGCTCACAAAACGAGCTACGAACATGAAGAGTTGGAGCTGCGTCTGCTCTTCGAGATCAATCAAAGTTAATGGTATCACAATGACGCTGAATAGAGTTGGAGGGAGAAGCTTCGTGAGGAGCGGTGTGTCGTCGCCGACAAACGGAAGCAAAGCGACCACGGAGTTGTTGAAAACCTGACTGTAAGCCAAACATCCAACGTACATCAATCCCAGCAAACAACAGTTGTAGATCCGCTGGTGGGATTTCCCTAATAACAGCTCAACCAACTCAGTCACCTCGTAGTGCTGAGGCGGATGGGAAATCAGCGGCGGCATCGGCGAGCTGTCTTGTAGATCAATGCTCGGAATCGAGCTAGGGGAGGTTGGGTTCGGAAAAATTGAGGGGGAAGCTTTCCAGAGGTAGGAGTTATTTTCGGTATCCGAAGAAGATGTTGGTTCGGAATGTGGTTGTGGGGATGCAACCACAGACCCGTAAGTTCGTGCTGCAACAGTTGCCACAATTAAGCTGTTGGATTTATTCTTCGAGAGGTAGATAGCCTCACCGCACTCTGCAACACCCATCACTGTGCAGTAACTCGCGAAAGTGACAATCACGAGAATGAGCACACCTCCAGTTATTGAGCCAAACTGCTGAATAGCATAAGGAACGCCAAGCACTCCACAGCCCAGAATGTAATTAATTGTAAATGCATAAAGAATAGTGGGTGTGTACGTTCCCACCAAGTGGGTGAGAGCAGGTAGGTTCGATTCGAAAGTTTGAGATCGTGGAGGTGGAGGGCAGAAAATGAATGTACTTTCCGCATCGTCTCCATCAAAGTGAAGGTTCCAGTCCATGCAAAGGCGAAATGGTCTAATTAATAATCGTATATAAACCCACGTGAAATGTGCAATCAATGATATAGCACAAAATTGTCCAACAAATTTTGAAATATTAGCACGTGAATTGCAGCCAAGGAAGACTGATGTCTTGGTTCGTTGATCGTGAATCTTCCCACGTTCTTCTCTTCCTCCTTCTCCTCCTCACTCAATCCTTTGAATCTCTAGCAACCAACGAACAAAATAAACACCCCTTTGGCCAAATATTATTGGGTCAAAAAGATTGGGGCACCCCCGGAGCTACTGGGTGGATTGACGTGACCGAACCCACCTCCCCAACCACCCCCCACCATTACATGAATCGAGATGACGACCACATCAACCACTATGATATGCATCTTCACGTCCCTCTCCACTTTGCAATCTCTTCTTTTCGAGATCAGCTGTGCCCCATAACCTTGTTCAACCTCTTCACAAAGTCCTCCAACCCCAATCGAATTCACGTTCGAGTCTTGCAGCAGAACGTCGAAGACGATGTAGACTGTTTCACCGAATATTGCAACCTCATAAAGCTCGATCCAGCATACTATGCTTACTTCGATTGTCCTTTTGAAGATAGCATCGAGGTGATGACAATCCCCTCCTCGGCAGCAAAAGGCCCAACATATGCGAGAGCCCTCGTCTCGGAAATGATCCGAATGGCCTTTGTTGACGAGCATCTCGACCCCCAGGACTTTTGCCTCCAGACCGACAGCCACATGGATTTCGTCCAAAATTTCGATTCCGAGCTGATCAAGGATTGGCTACTTGCCAACAACGAGTATGCCATTCTCTCGACTTATGTCGCCCCCACGAGCGATCTGCTCAATCCGTCGTTTCCGACTAAACACGAAGTCCCACACCTGTGCATGGTGCAGTTCACCTCCAACGTTCGGAACTGGGGCACGAAAGCGTGCAAAGACCTTGTGAGGCCGAAGTTGACCAACGCCGTTTGGGGCGCTGGGTTATCATTTTCGAAGGTGAGCGAGTGGAGCGGGGGGGGGGTTGAGGAAGACGAGTACGAGTCAGTGCGCTAACTACACACATCATTTCGTCATTTCGTCATTTCTCCTCTCAATTAAATTTAATTTAAAAATTCCCTTCGCACCTTCTTCGCTCGGCGCAGTGCCACGCCGAGCTGAAGGTCCCTTACGATCCGTACACCGACTTCGTCTTCGACGGGGAGGAGTTCTCAAGAGCGGCCCGGTTCTGGACCCACGGTTACGACATTTACACGCCGTCGCGTGTCAACGTCTTGCACGACTACGAGCGCAGTCAGCACGATCCCAAGCACTCGGCCTGGGGCTCGAACAGGGCACACAAAACCAACATTAACAACGACGAAAAATCTACCGGTGACTCTCCCGGACGGTACAACCGTGCATCTGCCCAGAAATTACTTCAATTTCCCCCAGATCCGATGCTTGAGGTTTTGACGGGTAACGAAAGACTCGTTAGCTTGCTGGAGGTTGGCCGGGGGGACAAGCCGTTGTCGAAAGAAGCAATCAAGCTCCAAAGGGGTCGTTATGGTCTAGGCGATCGGAGGACGTTCGATCAGTTGATTGCTTTTAGCGGGATCAACACGAGGGAGAAGAAAATGATGGGGAATTACTGCGGAAATCTCGAGTGGGTGCCCTTTGACGAGGTGATTGGGGGTGCTGGCGTTCTGAGGCAGTTCGAGGGGATTAACGGGAATGAGCATGAGGTGGGGAAGGGGGGGGAAGTTTTATCAGTGAGCGCAATGAAAGC